>MDTF01003025.1_pt1 | contig 10177 bp, 8 predicted proteins | sample 811191 | NCBI WGS metagenome assembly MDTF01 (sample SAMN05326649, study PRJNA326480) | marine metagenome | isolation source: seawater | place: Southern Ocean | collected 2011 | reverse complement strand
TTTTTTTAATTGACTTAAACCTAATGCACAATTTAAATCAGGTAATCTAAAATTATAACCCAAGGTAAAAACATTATATTTCCAAAAGTTATTTTTTTTCCTAATAATTCCATGAGATCTTAGTAGTTTGATTTCATTATCATACTTTTTGTCGTTTAAAAGTATAGCTCCACCTTCACCTGTCGTTATGGCTTTAACTGGATGAAAGCTAAGGGAAACAAAATCAGCAAATTTTGATGCATAGCCGATATTTTTTTTAATTGTCGATCCCATGGAGTGGCAGCAGTCATTTATAAGTGTAATTTTATACTTTTTCTTTAATATAATAAATTTTTCCCATTCAGCTGGCTGTCCACCATAATCAGTTATAATTGCAGCTTTAATATTATTTTTCTTATCTTTTTTTAAGGCGTCTTCTAGCCTTGATGCATCCATACAATAATTATTTAAACTAATATCAACAAAAAGAGGGCTAGCTCCACAATGTTCAATTGAATTCACAGAAGAAATAAATGTAATTGGTGGAACGGCAACTAAATCCCCTTTTTTCCATTTTAATATTTTGCCAATTAAAAAAAGTGCAGCAGATCCATTGGATACAACTGAAGCATATTTGCTTTTAAATTTTTTACTTAATTCTTTTTCAAATTTTTTTACTAGAGGTCCTTGTGTTAAATAATCGCTTTTTAGAACCTTAGTTACTTCCTTAATATCATCATTATCTATGCACTGTCTTCCATAATTGATCATAAATAAAAAAAAATTTTAATTTCCACTTTGAAAACTCGAAATCAATAATTGTAGCTTTTTTATAGATAAAAAGTTTTTATTATTCTTACTATTGTAAGAAAATATTTTTCTTTTAAGTTGTGTTTTTTTATACGAGGGCAAAATTACATAATGATCTCTTTTATCAATAGTATTCAAAGAATCACTTTCACAAACTAATTCTTCATGTAGTTTTTCACCTGCTCTTATACCTATATATTTTATCTTCAAATTTTTATTTATAGCTTTAATTAAATCTAATATTTTGTAAGAAGGCATTTTAGGTATAAATATTTCTCCTCCTTCCATTTGATCTATACACTTAAGTACAAATTTCACGGACTCATCTAGGGTTATATTAAATCTTGTCATATCTTTATCTGTAACTGTAACATAATCCTGTATTCGATTTTGTTTTAAAAATAATGGTATTACAGAGCCACGACTACCCATTACGTTTCCATATCTTACAACTGAAAATTTGCATCTTTTTTTGCCTTTAAAAATATTAGCTGAAGTAAACAGTTTATCTGAAACTAGTTTGGTCGCACCGTAAAGGTTTATTGGGGCAGCTGCCTTATCTGTGCTTAATGCTATTACTTTAGAAATATTTTTTTCTAAACATACTTCAATTACATTTTGTGCACCCATTATATTAGTTTTTACAGTTTCAAATGGATTATATTCTGTGGCTGGTACTTGCTTTAATGCTGCTGTATGCACAACAATATCTACCTCCTCATTTATTGCTGTTCTTAGTCTATCTTTATCTCTCACATCACCAATAAAAAATCTAAATAATTTTAAATTTTCTTGAATAAGTTTTAAATTTTTCAATTCAAATTGTTTAAATTCATCTCTACTAAAAATAATAATTTTTTTTGCAATTTTTTTTTTAAGTAAAATTTCAATAAATTTTTTTGAAAATGACCCTGTTCCCCCAGTTATAAAATAAGTTTTTTTCATTTTTTATTCAATACTCTTATCACAGATTTATTTTGTATTTCCAAAATATAATCACATTTTGAAAGGTTACTTTTATTGTGAGAAACAATTATCATTGTTTTGTCCTTGTTTGTTTCATATAATGTATCCATAATTAATTTTTCATTTGTTTCATCAAGTTTATTAGTAATCTCATCAAATATCATAATATCAGCTTTTTTACATATCGCCCCAGCAATTGCTAGCCTCTGCCTTTCACCTCCAGATAGATTACTTCCGTTTTCACCAATAAAATCATTTTTTGATTTTTCTGAGGTTAGTGAAAACTTTTGTAACTTTACCAGGGCTAAGGTTTCATTTATTTGATTAAGTGTAATGTTTTTATTCTGATTATATTTAGAAATATTTTCACTAATTGTATCAAATAAAAAATATGGTTCTTGTGTCAGATATGCAACTCTATCATATAGGCTGCTATAAGTTTCATTATTTGTTATTTTATCATTGATTTTAATATTTCCATTTACTGGTTTTAAAAAACCCATCAATATATTTAAAAATGTAGATTTTCCTGATCCACTACTTCCAACTATTCCTATCTTGTCTCCTTTAAAAATTTTTAGATTAACATCTTTTAAAATTTGTTCTGGAAAACCTTGATAATTGAATGAAATATTAGAAAACTCGATACTATCAAATTTTTTAATATATTTTTTTTTTGTGACAGCTTTATTTTTAGTATTTGAAAGAGTTTTGAAATCTGCTTTTAAAATTTCATAAGATGCCTGCCCTTGAGTTATCCTATTATATAAACTTGTAATACCACCAATGTATGGAAACATCCTTAAAGCAGCGATGAGATAAATTGAGATTAATGAAATAGTATTTTCTTTTGATAGATCCTTAAACTCTAATAAATAAAAAATAGTTACTGAAAAAACTGTTATTATAAAAAATTCTATAAAACTTCTTGGTATAGTGCCTATAATTGCTCTTGGAATTGCCAGGTTATCAAATTTTTTAATCGTTTTCATTAGATTTTCTGCATAATATTTGCCAATTTGAAACAATTTAATCTCGATCATTCCACTCACTAATCTCGATATCTTATCTAAATTAATTCTAGATAATAATGCCCTTTCTTTACCAAGTGATAAAAGTTTATTTCTTGTTGCAAATAAAAATATCAAAACAAGTATGGAAACAGTAGGAAGTACAACTATTGTTGTTTTAAAATCATAAAAAAATAAAAAAATTATAACAAAAGAAAAAATCATCAAAATTTTAATAATCTCTAAAATAGCAGCAACATAACTTGTTACATAGCTATCTACTTCTCCAAATAGATTACGAATACTTTCAGATTTTTTTTTTTGTAAAAATAGTTGTAAATCGGCACTTAGATAAAGTTTAATTAATTTTTCTTTAACATAGGTTTTATAACTATTTATAAGTTTGATCTTAATGTAGGCAAAAAATATGACGAGCAGGTTCTTTATTAAAAAAAATATTACCAACATGAATAATAAAATATTCAAGTTAACTTGATCTAAAAAGATATCTAATGATGCAAATTTAATATCTCCATCAAAAAATTGTTGAAGAAAAGGAACAAATATTGCAACAGATATTGTTTCTAAAAAAGCTTCAGTTAATAAAATTATAAAAAACAAAAAAAGAATTTTTTTATATCTTCTATTAATTAAATTTTTCATTTTTTTATAATTTGTTTAATCTTAGTTTCAATTTCTTTTGGTAAGATAGGCTTTAATTTAAAAAAAGTTTTAAAATTATTATATTGTTTTTTCCATATTAAATTTTTTGGTTGATTTAAACCAATTATTAAAAATTTTTTAAATTCAATTTCATTATTTATCAACACATTATTAGTAAAGTCTTTATCTGCTTTACTTGTCAAAAAAAATGAAGGGTCCCAAAGTTCTAATGTAGGTTTTTTACATAATATCCCCTCTATGACAGCTGCAGAATTATTTGGAGCAATAATTAAATTTGACTTAAACCCAATATCAAGAAGGTGTTCATTGCTTATTTTTATATTATTGTTAGAAAATTTTTTTAAAACATTCAAATAATAAGGATTATTTTTAAATGGGTGTATCTTAAATATTATTTTTAAACTTTTGAATGATGTAAGAATTTTCATTATAGAAAATAATTGTTTTTCAAATTTTTCTTGAACTATTTTATCTAAGTCTCTGTGTGCATTATAAGCAAATAAAACTGATTTATGTGTGTTGGTTTTGTCAATTTTAAAAAATTTTTTAATCCACCAATTTTCAAACTTTGGATTGCCAATAAATATAACCTTCTTTTTTGGGAAATTTTTTGAATATTTTTTATTTGATGAATTTACTAATATTGTATCCCCAATAATCTTAATCTTTTTTAAGTAAGCGTGCTTTTTATTCGTTGTTAATGGATAAGTTGTTCCAGGATAATATATAATTTTTGTACTACTATTTTTTTTTAAAAAAGATGGAATTCCAGAATTTGATGCGTACTCAAAAAAACTCATTTCAAAATTAATATTTTTGTCGTTATAATTAAATTTCAAAACATTATTAATTCTATCATTATAATATTCTACCAAATTAAAAAAAAAATTGAAATTTATGAATAATTTTAAAAATAGTCTTATTAATCTTAAGTGTAAATTTTCTAGATTACTCTTAATATAAAATTCACTCTTAATATCTCTAAAAAAATAATATAAATTTTTATTTTCTTTTAAACTTTTAAAGCTTTTTTTTGAATTAAAAAAAAAATATATATTAAAGTTTTTTTTTAGCACGAATAAGATTGGCATTAGCCAATCTAATTCAGCAGCACCTCTATTTACTACAACCAAAATATTATTTTTTTTACCCATAAATCTCTAAAAAACTTGCCATATTTAATACTGAAAATAACATATGACTTTCTTGATTATTAATCTTATCTTTTTTTAAAACTTTATTTATTTCTTTTAAATTTATAAGACTATTTAATTTATTACTTTGAAATAATTTCTCTCTAAACTTTTCTGACTGGATATTAAAGATTGATTGAATATTCATATTAAATCCAACTTTATTCTTTGATTTTAATATTTTTTTTTCAACAATTCCTTTCATTGCGTCTCTAAATATACTTTTTCCATAGCCATCATTAATGAGATAACTATTTTTTATCGAAAAAGCTAACTCGAACAAATCTTTAGATAAAAAAGGAGATCTATTCTCTATTCCAAAATACATTGATATTTGATCTGAGTCTCTCAACTGTGGTGGCACATTATGAATAAACATGTCATTAGCTAATTGATTTTTAAAATAATCTTTAAAAAATTTATTTTTTGGTATTACCAAATTTTTTTTTTTAACAAAAATATTAGGAAATGTATCATTAGCAACAAAAACATGTTCGCTATTTTTCACTTTTTTTTTATAAAAAGAAAAATCGTTTAATCCTTTATTTCTTACCTGGGGCTTAATAAATTTTTCCCATTCAGAATATATTTTTTTAAATTTTTTAGATTTTTGTGATGAGTAAAGATAATACATTTGATGTGTGTAATAACCTCCGAATAATTCGTCTGCTCCAATCCCAGATAATAAAACTCTAATTTTATCTTTATTAATCGCTTGATTTAAAAAATAATACAAAAGAAATGTTATTGACGAAATTGGATAAGCGCCATCTTTGATTACATCAGCCATATTATTATGGGAAAAATCTTCATCTGGCTTTATAAATTTATGCTTTAAATCAAATTTTTTTTTCGTAAGATTAATCATTTCAGACTCATCATAATTCTTGTCTTTATTTCCAATTGAATAGCATTTCATATTAATATTAAGCTTTTTTATTGAAGAAGAAATTATAGACGTTGAGTCTATCCCTCCACTCAATAAACAAGAAATAGGAAAATCTGATCGTAATCTTTTTTTAATTGAGTCTAAAAAAGTTTTCCTTAATAATTCTTTTGAGTCATCGTAAGATAGATTATTATTAATTGTAGTCTTTTTATAATCCCAGTATTTTATTTCTTTAATAGTATTTTTAGAAATCTTAAGAAATGTATTAGGTTTTACATTATATACTTCCTTAAAAAAGGTTGTATTTTTTAAATCTATTGTTCTAAAACCACCATATAAATATTCATGAACTTTGTTATAATTTACTTCATGCTTGAGTTTACTTAATGAAAAAATATAATTTATATTTGATCCAAAAAATATATTATTTTTATTTTTATAAATATAAAGCGGCTTTTCTCCAAATCTATCTCTGCTTAAATAAGTGTTATGATTTAGCTTGTTATAATAAGCAAATGCCCACATTCCATCGAGATGATCCATTGCTTTCTCACCATAAAAGCTAAGCATCTTAAGCAAAACCTCAGTGTCTGAATTAGTTTTAAATTTAAGACCTTTTTCTTTTAGATTATTTCTTAATTCAACATAATTGTAAATCTCTCCATTAAATATTAAAATTCCATGTTCATCCTCCATAGGTTGATTTGAATTTTTAACAGGATCAATTATTGATAATCGAGAGTGAATAAATAAAAGAGATTTATCATTACTAACAAAATTTTTATGATGGGTATTATCAGGACCTCTTCTTCTCATTAGCAATTTACAATTATGAATTAAACTTTGATTTGGTAAAAAATCTTTTGATCCTAAAAATCCAGCTATCCCACACATATTTATTTAATTGCTAAAAAACCTACGAAGTTTAAATATTGAGTAATTGGCATTACATCAACAAAGCCAGCTCTTTTTAAAAGATCTAAATTTGCTTTAATAGTAAAAGGCTCCATCACGCTTCGAAGCGAAAGTTCTTTATTAATAATTTCACTTGGTTTAAGTCCATTTTCAGCCTTGAAATCAAAATATAAAAAATTTAATATATCTTGGAACCTAGCATCACTTCCTCTAATTTTTTCAAATAATATTAAACCTCCACCCCAATTTAAACTTTTATATATTTTTGAGATTAATTCTTGTCTATATCTTGGCTCGATGAATTGCATTGTGTAAAGACTTAAAACAAGGTCACTCTTTTTTAATTTTATCTTATTGAGGTCTTTGTTTATAAAATTTAGTTTTGGATTATTTTTTTTGGCTACTTTTATCATATCCTTTGAAGAGTCTATTCCATAGTATTTAATTTTTTTACTACTTCTAATACTAATCTTCTTCAGTAAATTTCCAGTCGAACATCCTATGTCATAACAATTGCTTTTTTCCCTTAGAAAAAAATCAGAAAGTTTACAGCTTATATCATGTGAAATTTTATAAAATGGTACAGACTTAATAACATGAGAATCAAAATTTTCTGCTACTATTTTGTTAAACTTCCAATTTGACTTTAATGACTTAATTTTTTTATCTGTTTTCATTTTAATCCGTTTTTTTTCCTAAAAATTCTTGATGCCAAGTATATGAAAAGTTATATATTAAAGGCATCCAATTTTTTTTAAAAGAGAACTGATTGTGTCCATAGCCATCCCAAACATCTTCAGTAGAATTTAATTTATTATTGCTATAAAAATAATCTTTCGTAGTTCTTTCTATATTTTTTAAAAAATATTCACTGTATTGTTTTGACATTTCCCCTAGTGATGTTGTGTTGATTGTAAGATTAGTAAAATTATCAGGTATAAATTCTATATACCAATTTGGTAAAATCAAAATATCAAATTCTTTATTTTTAAATAGATTTTCTTTATTTGGATTGTTTTTGAGGTCATTGTAATTTAAAATTTTCTTATTTGGGAAGTTTAATTTCATATAATAACTAGCTACAGAACATATTTCTGGTTGTTCAATGATGATACATTTAGATTTATTATTGAAGTTTAGCAATAGTCTAGACAATCCTCCAAAGCCACCTCCTAGATCTAAAAATATAAATTCATCATTATTTAAAAAATTTGTATTTTTAATTATTTGACTAGTATAGTAACCATATCTAATTAATCTCTCTGAAAGTCTCTGCCCTTTATAGATAACACATCTATTTCCACCGACCTTAGACTCGGAAATAGATCTTAATACGCTATCATCAATTAAATCTGACAAACTATGGTATTGATTAATTATTTTTAATGCTGAAATAAAGTTTATGAATTTGCTTTTATTTTCTTTTATAGGGGAAGACAATTCGAATAAAATTGGTTTAAAATTAATATTAAATATATTTTCAAAATTATTTATTATTATGTTATTATCTTTATCGAATAAATGTGATTTTATATCTACAATACATTCGGCCCACCACTTTGAATTTTGAAAATCTAAATGATTATCTTTTAGAGACATATTGTAGCTATCTTTAATATTTTCTTTAAAGCTATCTTCTATCTTAAAGCTATTGTCTCTTTTTTTTAACATTTCTGGTATCGGATTAGTCAAACTATCTTGATCAATATAGTGGGATTTATAATTAAATTCTTTTTTTTTTATTGTTTCAATTTCAAATGGCATTTTTTGGATGTTAAAAAAATACAATATAAAACAATACGAATTTAAGATTATTCTACCAAAAAAATTTAATTTGATGACTGACTTAGGTGGTGTTTTATATAAAAAGGGCATATGCGTATAAAGACCGGGTTTCTTTAAAAATGGTCTAATTAATAAAATTTTTAAGGACTCAAAAATTGAATCAATTCTATAATATTTTCTTTTTAAGTAATTTTTTCTCATAAAGTTTTAATTTAAATTTGTTAATTTTATTAGGTTTTGAAACGATTTTTCATCTCTTACTTCGAGTGTAGTAATAGAGTTTTCAATTGAATAAAAAGCATAATTTTTATTAAAAAAATTTCCTGATCTTAAAATATGAGCATAAGTTAAACATCCTAATCCAAACGGAACTATAAAAGTATCATTTTCCCTAAGATCGCCAGGAGTCATTCCATCTACAATCTTTTTTAAACTATTTTTATTTAAATCTTTTAACCATATACCTGCTTTTTCTTTTTTAGCTGCTGCTATTGTTTCAAGCCCATCTTTTTTTAATTTTGTCAGCATTTTTTGTAATAGATTCTTTTCTCTTAAAGGATAACTCTCTGTAATTATATAGACTAAATCAGGATGTATTTTTTGTTCAATTTTTGATAATGTATGCCTTGCAACAGAAATTAAATCTGTTGATTTGCCAGACAAACTTTTGGGTCTTATAAAGGGACACTTAGCACCAATCTTTTTTGCGATTCTTGCTGTCTCTTTATTGTCAGTAGAAACATATACATCATCAATAAGTTTATCTTGTAAAACTTGCTTAATAGTAAATTCCATTAAATATTTATTTTTATATTTGGTTGGTTTCCCTCTTATTGGTAAGATTGCAACTATTTTTGAATTTTTAGATGCTCCTTTTTTATATGAGTCATATGATAGATAACCTTTTTGCATTGCCTTTTCCATGATTTCTACAACTGATGCGCATCTTTCTGGATCTAAATTTTGGTGTACACCATGAAAATGAAAAACACTCGCGCTAGGCTCATACATGATTTTATATTTTTGAGAGATAACTCTATGACCCCAAATTCTATCTTCTATATTTTTTGTTTTTTCATCAAATTTAAATTTTTTCCACAATGATTTAGTAAAAGCACTATTAGCATTATGAAAAAAGGGATCTTTAGTTTGTATTTTTTTATCTAATCCAAATAATAAAAGCAAATCTCTTTTATCAAAATTACTAGAATAAGGCATAGGCTCTTGTCTTCCATACACACCAGCTATTTTTTTATCTTTTAAAGGGTAAACTAATTTTTTTAACCAATCATTATTTACAGGAATACAATGAGCAGATAAGCAAACTATTATTTCACCTGTAGAAATTTTAATTGCATCATTTATAGCTTTTCCTGGATAAAAATTTTTAATGTTAATTAATTTAATTGGATATTTTTTTGCTTTTATAACTGTTTTGTCAATAGAACAATTGTCAGCTACGATAACTTCAAAATTGTCATAATTTTGATTGTATATCTTTTCCAAGCAATTACTTATCCAGCGCTCTTCATTTTTAGTTCTTATTATTATCGAAACTTTTTGATTTTTTTTCATCGATCTAATTACTGAATTTCTCTTTGAAGCTCCTCGTATTCTGCAGATTTTCTTTTTAAAAATAAATAGGTTAATTCCGTTTTTCGCAAAATTCCTTTTGGTGTAAGTAAATATATATAGCTTAATTTTTTTTTATTTTTTGAAAAGTTTGCCATTTTTATTAATCTTTTTCTATTTAGTTCTTTTAAACAATAATTAAGCTTACCTAAACTTAATCCAAGTTCTTTTGCTAAAAATCTTTGATTTGTTTTTGGATTCTTATCAATTTGTCTTAATATATCTAGCTGATTTTGATCTTTGCTCATAAGCTGTTCATATATTGAACAATAAAACTAAATATTGTAATTTGTCAAGAATTATTGATATATAAT
>MDTF01017967.1_pt1 | contig 10179 bp, 8 predicted proteins | sample 811191 | NCBI WGS metagenome assembly MDTF01 (sample SAMN05326649, study PRJNA326480) | marine metagenome | isolation source: seawater | place: Southern Ocean | collected 2011 | reverse complement strand
GGTTCTGCGGCTGGTATTACGGCCTTGCAAATGGATATTAAAATCCAAGGCATTACTGAAGAGATCATGGAAATTGCTCTAGAGCAGGCACATGAAGCTCGTATCCATATTCTGGATGAGATGAACAAGGTTATTGCAGTGCCTCGCACTGAGTTAAATGATAACGCCCCCACCATGAAAGCCATCAAGATTGATCAAGATAAGATCCGTGATGTGATTGGTAAAGGTGGTGCTACCATTCGCGGTCTGTGCGAAGAAACTGGCGCCTCAATCGATATTGAAGATGATGGTACTGTGCGTGTGTACGCCGATGACAAAGCCGCTGCCGAATTAGCTGAAGCAAAGATTTTAGAAATCACTGCAGAAGCTGAAGTGGGCGCTATCTACGAAGGTAAAGTAGAGCGTATTGTAGACTTTGGTGCCTTCATTAATGTCTTACCTGGCAAAGATGGCTTGTTGCATATTTCTCAAATCTCTAACGAGCGTGTTGAGAAAGTCACTGACCACCTAGAAGAAGGTCAAATAGTTAAGGTTAAAGTGCTAGATGTTGATGCACGTGGACGTATTAAACTGTCTATGAAGGACATGGAAGCTTAATGCGAGCTTAGGAGGTGTTAATTAAATGAGCTGCGCTTGAAAAATTAAGTAAGGCTTGAACCCTGTCCTAAAAAAAACCTAAGCCGTCATGGTTAGGTTTTTTTATGCCTAACAGGCTACTAATGTGTCGCTTTTGGTAATATAATTGTCGCCTATAGATTAGTTATAACCCACCAAAGAGGCCGACCTTGACTCAATTGCAGCATACCTCCCTTAGAAAAGATAATATTAAGATTGTTTTGTTAGAAGGTGTTCATCAATCTGCAGTGGATGCGTTAAAGGCCGATGACTTTGACAATATTCATTTCTACAGCACTGCTTTAGCAGAAAGTGAACTCATAAAGGTGTTAGCAGATGCTCACTTTGTTGGTATCCGTTCACGCACTCAATTAACCCGAAAAGTGTTAGCACAAACGACTCGACTAATGGCCATAGGTTGTTTTTGTATTGGCACCAATCAGGTCGATTTAGGTGCTGCACTAGAAATGGGTATTCCCGTATTTAATGCGCCCTTTAGTAATACCCGCAGTGTGGCGGAACTGGTTATTGCTGAGGCAGTGTTGCTGCTTCGAGGTATTCCAGAAAAAAATGCCAAAGCTCATCGAGGCCAGTGGCTTAAGTCAGCGCATCAATCTTATGAAATAAGGGGTAAGAAATTAGGTGTGGTGGGTTATGGATCAATAGGTTCTCAACTTGGCATTATGGCTGAAGCCATGGGTATGGAAGTGATTTATTATGATCAAATTACTAAGCTGAGTTTAGGTAATGCGTCGCCTTGTGGTAATTTGGCAGAGTTACTTATGCAAGCCGATATTGTCACCCTACATGTGCCAGAAACGCCCTCGACTCACTGTTTAATTGGCCCTAAGCAGCTTGCACAAATGAAACAAGGGGCGATTCTAATTAATGCTTCGCGTGGCACTGTGGTGGACATTGAAGCTTTAGCAAGCAGTCTCACTGCTGGCCAATTGCTCGGTGCTGCTATTGATGTGTTTCCTGTGGAGCCACGCTCCAATAAAGATGAGTTTGTTTCTCCACTTAGGGGTCTGGATAATGTCATACTAACGCCCCATATCGGCGGCTCTACGGTAGAGGCACAAGTTAATATTGGGGTGGAAGTAGCAGATAAGTTGATTCGCTATTGTGATAATGGAACTAGCCTTTCAGCAGTTAACTTTCCTGAAGTTTCACTACCTGGGCATGAAAATACTCACCGCTTGTTACATATTCATGAAAATATGCCAGGCGTCTTGTCACAGATTAATAATGTGTTTTCTGAAAATAGCATTAATATCTCAGGCCAGTATTTGAATACTAATGAAAAGGTAGGCTATGTGGTTATAGACGTCGACGCTAGCTGCTCAGAGTTGGCCCTTGAAAAGCTGATACAAGTTACTGGCACTATTAGTTGCCGGGTATTGTTTTAAGCCCCTAGGCTAGTAACACCCTGTGCTGTGCCCACTAATAAAAGATCTGCTGGGCGCTGCGCAAACAGGCCATTAGTGACCACACCCGTGATTTGGTTAATCTGTTGTTCGAGGCCTTTAGGGTCAACAATTTCTATTCCATAAACGTCTAGAATCAAGTTGCCATTGTCAGTGACAAAATCCTGACGCCATACAGGTTCGCCCCCAAGGCCCACCAGTTTATGGGCCACATAACTGCGAGCCATAGGAATGACTTCTACAGGTAGCGGAAAAGCGCCTAGTATGGGTACTAGTTTTGACTCATCAGCAATACAGATAAAGGTTTCGGCCACCGCCGCTACAATCTTTTCCCGAGTTAGAGCGCCACCGCCACCTTTTATTAGATTAAGTTGACTATTGGCTTCGTCAGCACCATCCACATAAAAGCTCATGTAGGGTACAAGATTAAGCTCTAACACCGTTATATCGTGGCTTTTTAAACGTTGAGCGGTGGCTTCAGAACTTGCCACAGCAGCGTCGAACTGGTGTTTAATTGCAGCCAAGGCGTCAATAAAGTAGTTGGCTGTAGATCCGGTGCCCACTCCGATAATGGACTCAGACTTAAGGTGAGGCACAATGTGCTCGATTGCAGCTTGGGCTAAAGCCTGTTTTAACTGGTCTTGGTTCATAGCAATGGTCAAGTTAGACACTAATGTGCAGATTATACAGTAATTTATGCCCACTATTGTAGACGCTAGTAGCTTCTACCATTAATATGATTGGCCTGGTTTCATAGCCTATGCACTGGGTAATAATCTTATATCACTAGAAGAAATACTATGCCTGATCGTTATATCAAAAAAATCCTCTCAGCCAACGTTTACGACGTTGCTGTAAAGACGCCCGTTGACTCGGTTCGCAGCCTATCCAAGCGCCTGGCAAATAATATTTTGATTAAGCGAGAAGATTTACAGCCTATATTTTCCTTCAAAATTCGAGGCGCCTATAACTGTATTTCTAAATTAACTAAGGCGCAGCGTGCCTGTGGAGTGATCGCTGCATCAGCAGGCAACCATGCTCAAGGTGTGGCTATGTCGGCTAAGTACTTGGGCATTGACGCCACCATAATCATGCCTCAAACGGCTCCAGATATTAAGGTTAATGCAGTTAGAGCATTCGGTGCTAAGGTCATTTTGTATGGTGATTCTTTTCCTCAAGCCTATGCTCACTCACTCACTTTAGTGGCTGAGCTAGGGTTGGTTTACATTCACCCTTTCGATGATGAACATACCATTGCAGGCCAAGGCACTGTAGCGTTAGAACTATTGCGGCAAATTCAGGGTAACATTGACGCCGTATTTGTGCCCGTGGGTGGTGGGGGTCTTATTGCAGGTATGTCGGTGTATATTAAGTACCTGCGCCCAGACATTAAAGTCATTGGCGTGGAGCCAGAAGATGCTTGCTGCCTTAAGGCGGCCCTAGCTGCAGGTGAGCGAGTTATCTTGCCAGAAGTTGGTACCTTTGCTGAGGGTGTTGCTGTGGCTCAGGTCGGTGAACTGAATTTTGAGCTAGCACAAAAGTATGTTGACGAAGTCATTACCGTGACCACTGATGAGATGTGTGCTGCGATTAAAGATATTTATGATGACACGCGAGCGGTTACCGAGCCTTCAGGAGCTTGTGCATTGGCAGGTTTGAAAAAATATGTAGAGCGTGAGCAGGCCCAAGATCAAACATTGGTGGCAGTTTCAACGGGAGCCAACCTCAATTTTGATCGCCTAAGGCATGTGGCGGAACGGGCTGAAATTGGTGAAGGTCGTGAAGCTATTATTGCGGCGCAAATACCGGAGCAAGCGGGGGCTTTTAAAAGCTTTTGTACAGCTTTGGGTGACCGCAACATTACAGAATTCAACTACCGCTATGCTAACCAGCAGCAAGCGCATGTGTTTGTGGGAGTAACGCTCAAATCTGAGGAGGGTGGCCGGGAGTCATTACTTGCTGAACTCAATAGCCAAAACATACAGGCTATAGACTTAAGTGATAACGAAATGGCTAAAACGCATGTGCGCTATATGGTGGGTGGTCATGCTGCCGTGGATCACGAAGTGGTGTACCGTTTTACCTTTCCAGAGCGGCCTGGAGCCTTAATTAAGTTCTTGAATAAACTGGGTCAGGCGTGGAATATTTCGATGTTTCATTATCGAAATCACGGTTCTGCCTATGGCCGAGTATTGGTAGCGATGCAAGTGCCGACAGCGGATAAGGCTACTTTTGAAGGTTATTTGGACGAGCTTGGTTATGCTTTTAACGAAGAAACTAATAATCCAGCCTATCAGCTATTCTTGGCACCAGAGTCACGCTAATAGTCGTCGAGTGTCAGCTAAAATTTAGCTTTAATGCAGCCATGGTTTTAGAGCTTTCAGGGGCTTTATTAGGTGAACCCTGGCAGGCTGCAAGGGTTTAATTTTTTACCTGTAAGCGCCATGCTCAACAATAATTATGGCTGGTTAGCTCACACCTTGGGGTAGGGTTTTTTAGGCCCTCCAGCCCTAACGGGCCTTTTTACCTCGGTCACTAAAAGCCTTAAATCTTGCCAAGGGGGACTTTAAGTAAACTAATATCAACTCTAAGGCCACCGTTGGGTCGATTGCTGGCCTCTATTGTGCCACCTTGAGCGCGGATTGCCTGCTCGGCAATAGCCATGCCCACACCATAACCACCGCTTTGTTGGTTGCGGCTGGCCTCAACGCGATAGAAGGGCTCGAATAAGTGTTTAAGTGATTCTTCTGGCACCCCTTCACCTTCATCTTCAACCCGAATCACGATGACCTCTTTATGAGTGGTTACGGTCAAAAATATTTGACCATTATCTGGGGTATAGCGTATTGCATTGCGCAAAATATTTTCAACGGCTCGAAAAACTAATTCTGGTTGGCCATTGAGTAAGGTGTTTTCAGGTTGTTGCAGAATTACTCGGTGTTTCGATTGCGCTTCAAATTGAGCGTCTTGCGACAGGGTGTAGAGAATGTCACTTAAATCATAGGTTTCATTAGTTGGGCTTTGACCATGTTGTTCGAGGCGTAATAAGGTGAGTACCTGGTCAATGAGGGCATTCATGCGCTCAATTTCACGCTCAATGCGGTGTAAAGACTGATGCTCTGTGTCGGGCAGTTTTCGGGCCAGTAACTCTAGTGCAATTTGCTGCCTAGCTAAGGGCGTTCTAAGTTCATGAGAGATATCTCGAAAGAGGCGCTGTTGATTGCTTACCAGCAAACCTATGCGCTCTGCCATGTGGTTAAAAGCTAACCCTAGCTCACCAATTTCATCTTTTCTACTACCTACCAGATCTGGCAAGCGAGTGTCAAAATTACCCCTGGCAAAGGAATTGGTGGCTTGCTTAAGCTTGCGCAATGGATTAGTGATGCGCCAAGTTACAAAGGCCGTTAAAAGAGCCACTATAATTAGTGCGGTAATAATTTGAAGAACGGGTAAATGTTTGAACCAGGCAGGGTAGGGGCCTCGATCATCACGGTGAGCAATAAAGGTATATATACGGCTACTACTGCTGGATATGCTGTAAGGCTGGAAGCCCCTTAGAAGCCGCTCTGATAATCCACTTTGGGTTAAGGGTAAGGCAAATTGCAGCCAGTTTTTGGGTAAATTTGCGAGACTAATCGGCCTGCGTTTAGAGTCTAACATGAAGCCTTTGACCTCATATTCTTGGTCAATATAACGCAGCCACGCTGTCAGTTCCTCGGTACCACTGGTTTCGTATATATTGGCTGCCTTAATGCCCAATTCAACGACGCGGTGATATTGAGCTTGGTCACGCTTTTCTAGAATAATCTCTGATAAGCTGGCAACAGAGAAGATAGCAACAATAAAGGTTAACCAAAAAAAGAAAAATATTTTCCAATACAAGCTACTAAATACAGATTTCCAATTAATTATTGATGACATACTGATAGCCGACCCCGCGTATGGTTTTTATGCGTGGCTCGTCACTGGCAAATGGACCTAATTTGCGTCTTAGGTTGCTCATGTGCATGTCCACACTGCGATCATAAAGGGCTAATTTGCGTCCTAGTGCAGTTTCTGTGAGTTCTTCTTTGCTTAGCACTTGGCCTGCCTTTTCTAACAAACTGGCTAACAGGTTAAATTCTGTACTAGTTAGGTCTAGGGCCTGTCCTTGCTTAGATACAATGCGTGTATTGTGATTTAACTCCACATCCTCTAAAACCACAATCTGGCGGCTACCTGTGGCTTGCATGCCTGCTTTGTCCATCTCAACCCGTCTTAGTATGGCGCGAATACGAGCTACGATTTCTCGAGGGTTGCAGGGCTTTGGTAGATAATCGTCAGCTCCCATTTCAAAGCCTACAATACGATCCACTTCATCACTGCGGGCAGTGAGCATTAGCACAGGGATTTTATGGTTGCTGCGGTATTGCTTGAGCAGGTCCAGCCCGTTCAGTTTGGGCATCATTATATCAAGCACAATGGCATCATATTGGCTATTCAAAGCCATATTGAAACCTTGCTTGCCGTCAAAGGCTTGGTCCACTTCAAAGTTTTCAAGCACCAAAAATTCACTCAATAGTTCATTGAGCTCTTGGTCATCTTCGATTAATAGAATGCGCGTGGTCATGAGTTGGCAACCTCGTATGAATAGATCTAAACGTCATTAACTCGATTGTGTCACAAATGATGGTTAGATATAGGCATAATTGAAGGCTTTTACAGACTTTTACGTGATTACAGATTGTAAGGCAGGAATTAAAAAATAAAGATTCCCCAAGGTGGCGTTTCCGATGGCTGCCCTGAACCCGGGGGTTCAAGGTGGGCGCTCCTGATTAGGCAGAAGGCGTTCCAACTAGTGGACATGCGCAGAGCGTAATCGAGAAGCACCCTTGATGTATGAATCGGCTCAAGGACGTTATCAGATGTCGAGCACCACAGGGAATCTATAACTATTATAGGCTGGTGTTTTTGAGAATGGAACCCAAGATTTGTAACAATGAGTCAGTTTAGCTCTGCGCTAACTTTTTTGTCGAGTTGTTCCAGCGCCATTTCTAAGGTTGCAAGCTGTGCCTGAGTCTCAATTAATTCAGCACTCATATTTAGTGCCGCCATGACAGCCATGCGCTCTAAGCCCATTACTCTGCCACTGGCTTTAATAGTGCGTAGTTTTTGGTCGAGCTGATCGGCAGCTTGATGCAGATTAGCTTCCTTGCCTGCGGGGCAGGTAAGAGTGTAACTTTGTTCTAAAATAGACACCTGTACTGCTCTTGAGTCAGTCATTTTGTGCTTCCGTTGCTGGTTCAAATAAGCTAATTAAATGAGTTAGCTCATCTTCTAGGGTTTGTATGTGGGCCCTTTCCGACTCTAATTGGGCGTCTTGGTTAAGGCTACTAGCAGCCTCTTGCTCTTGTAGTAGTTGTTGTTCTAGCCGTTGCACTTGATTTTGCAGCTGCGTGTGACTTTTCTGTAGAGCCCGCTGCTGGGTTAACAACTGGTCGATGTGGTGGATCAAAGAGTTAATGCTCGACATTGCTGGGCCACTTAAAAAATGATCTAAAGCTAGATTTTATAGTAAATTGCGCTACTGTCTAGTGACCTTCTGTAAAACCGCTAGAGAATGCCCACAGCTCAGGTATAATAAGGTCATAATTTGATGCCAGAGCAAAACTAATGACCGATACTAAACCGCAACTAAACTATGTCTTTGACGATATGTTTGTTAAGTTGGGTGCCTTTGGCACCCCCTCAGAATTACATGGCCTGCTAACAGGTCAGTTAGCGGCGGGTGTGCGGGCTGATGCTGAAGCTTGGTTAGCCATGGTTGTGGCTCATTTAGATGTGCAAGCACTAGAAGATGATGATGACAAAGCAGAGCTGGTGGTGCTTTACGAACTAGTGTTAGCGCAATTAGTCGCTGCAGATTTTGGCTTACAGCTACTTCTGCCAGACGATGATGCAGAGCTGGCGGGTAGAACCGAGTCTTTGGGTGCTTGGTGCAGTGGCTTTTTAAGTGGTTTTGGCTTAGGTTTTGACCGCAGTAAACAAACATTGTCGAGTGAAATTACAGACTCCATGGAAGATTTGGCAAACATTGCCCAAGTGTCTTTTGATGCTGATGATGAAGAGCATGCGGGCCAGAGTGCAGAAACAAGTTATATAGAGCTGGTTGAATATGTGCGTTTGGCAGCCATAATGGTGTTTGCAGAGTTTAACTTGCCAGCTGACAGTCCGCAGCACAAAGTGCCATGCCAGTTAAAGCTACGGCAACACTAATCCACTAAGGCTTCAAACCATGTCTAAACTTGCCACTATAGAATATACCTATCGACGCCAAGCCTTATTACAGCAGCTACCGCCTGAAGCTGTGGTAGTGATCCAATGTGCGCCTGTGCTGATTCGTAATGGCGATGTAGAGCATGATTACCGCCAAGATAGTAGCTTCTATTATCTTTCTGGCATGGTGGAAGCGCAAACTACCTTAGTGTTAATTAATGGTAAAGACGGGCCAAAAAGTATTATTTTTTGTCCCAGCAAAAATAAATTACAAGAAATTTGGCATGGTCGACGTTTAGGTGTTGATGCTGCTCCACAAGCTTTGCTGGTGGATGAGGCCTACCCTAGTGAAACTCTTGCAGCACAACTAATTGAACTTTTGGACGGTGCAAGTCAGGTGATTTATAGCTTTAGCCGCAGCGCCACTGGTGAACTAGTACAGCAAAGTTTAGCTAAGTTGCGGGCCTTGAGACGGCAAGGGAAAGTGTGCCCTAACCAGTTGGTAGATCTTGAGCCCTTAGTGGATGCCATGCGCCTGTTTAAGTCAGTCGCTGAAATAGACCAAATGGCTTTAGCTGGCCATATTAGTGTAAGCGCCCATAAGCATGCCATGAGAGTATGTAAAGTAGGCATGTATGAATACCAATTAGCGGGCGAGTTACATTACCAATTTGCTATTCAAGCCAGTCCGCGTCTGGCGTATGGTTCGATAGTTGCTGGGGGTGAAAATGCCTGTATTTTGCATTACATGAACAACGATCAAGTTTTGTGTGATGGTGATCTAGTGTTGATTGATGCAGGTTGTGAATTAGATCACTATGCCTCAGATATCACCCGTACCTTCCCCGTTAATGGTCGCTTTAGTGAAGCCCAAAAAATCATCTATGAGCTCGTTTTAGCAGCCCATCACGCAACCTTGCAGTCGATTAAGCCCGGCGCCATATATACTGATTTGCAGGATGCTGCAGTTAAAGTAATTACCCAGGGACTAATTAATATAGGTTTATTAACTGGCGAGCTAGAAAAAAACATTGAAGACCAAACTTATCGTCAATTTTACATGCATAATATTGGCCATTGGTTGGGTATGGATGTGCACGATGTTGGTGCTTATAAACTGGAAAACCAGTCTAGACCCCTTATTGCAGGTATGGTCACTACGGTAGAACCGGGTATTTATATTGACCCAGATGATGCTAACATTGCCGCCCAATGGCGTGGTATTGGTGTGCGTATTGAAGATGATATTTTGGTGACAGAAAACGGTTACCGTAACCTTACTGCTGATTTGCCAGTCACTGTGGCAGATATTGAAAACTTAATGGCTAGCTAATGATTGAAAACAGAGATCAAAGTTGCGTGGGTGAAAAGTTTAATAATAGTTACGATATTGTTATTGTTGGTGGCGGTTTAGTTGGGACCAGCTTATGTTTAGCCTTTGCGGGCATAGCCAAGCATTATGGTCTATCGATTGCCCTGCTCGATGCGGCTCCCATTGCAGCTAACGAACCAGCCGCAGGGGCTTTAGATGGGCGTGCAACAGCGTTAGCGCAGGGCACTCGCAATTTACTGCACAGCATTGATTTATGGCAACACTTATCACCCTTCGCACAAGCCATCAGTAATATTAAGGTAAGTGATCAAGGGCAGCCTTTAAAGAGTGACATGCAGGCTGCTGATATGCAACAAGATGCTCTGGGTTATGTGTTGCAAAACCAAACCATGGGGCAGGTTTTTTTACAGCAAATTAACCAGCGTTGTAGTGATTTTGTGCAATTAATTGATCAAGCGCAGGTGATCTCCATAAATAATGCGCGCCAAAATAGCCAGCTGCAATATCATCGGCTTGGTCAAACGGTCAGCCTCACTGCACAGCTAGTGG
>MDTF01001867.1_pt1 | contig 10179 bp, 6 predicted proteins | sample 811191 | NCBI WGS metagenome assembly MDTF01 (sample SAMN05326649, study PRJNA326480) | marine metagenome | isolation source: seawater | place: Southern Ocean | collected 2011 | reverse complement strand
AATGTAACTGCGCGCCTGTTTTTTTAAAGGCCGGAATAAGTATGCGCGATGCATAATTACCAGCTCCAATAAATCCTATGGTGGGGCTAGCTCCAACGAACTGATACTGATTACTTATATCAACAGAGCGCGATAAACGCCCCATCATCTCTGAGTCATAATCGAGAAGAATTCCAAGCCCTGAACTATTAGACGACAACTCCTTATAAGCTGCCGGAGCATTAGTAAACTCAAACCGAGCAGATATAAGTGGCTTAACATCAACTATACCGGTTGAGAGTAAATCTAAAAATGCCTCAAAATTCCTCTGTTCAGTCCATCTAACATAACCTATAGGGTAATCATGTCCATCGTCTTCATAAGAAGAATCATAGCGACCCGGCCCATATGAACAGCTGACTTGGAAGCTAATCTCTTTTTCATAAAAATCTGCTCTATCTAACTCTAACCCAATCACACCGACCAAAACAATCCGCCCACGTTTTCGACACATCTGCGCTGCCTGCTTTATCGGCTCGTTAGACTTAGTTGATGCTGTTATTATTACTCCGTCTACTCCTCGATCGCGGCTCAAAGTACCGGCCTGCAATATCGCATTGCCACCCGTGAGAGGGTTACAAGTTTCAGCCCCAAACTTGGCAGCCAATTCAAGCTTTTGGCCATCGAAATCTACCGCTAAAACCCGGCAACCATTAGCCCTAAGCAACTGAATAACTAGCAACCCAATAAGGCCTGCGCCAATAACGACAAACGATTCTCCTAGTGAAGGTTTAGCCAGCCTAACACCTTGCAAACCGATGCTACCAACTACAGTGAATGCAGCAGAATCATCATCCACATCGTCTGGTATGCGTGCACAAAGATTCTTTTTCACGGTAACAACATCTGCATGAGCTCCGTTAGACACCACTCGGTCCCCAACCTGAAACCCTGCTACTTGTGGGCATATCTCTTGAACTACACCAACGTTTGAGTAACCTAGCGGTAATGGCTGAGACAATTTGGATTTTACGGCCTCAAATGTAGTCACTAACCCATCAGTAATCGCCTTATCTAAAACCATTTTAACTTTCTCGGGCTGTTGGCGCGCCTTATCAATATAAGATGCTTTACCAAAATCGACCAACATTCTTTCAGTGCCAGCAGAAATCAGCGACACGTTTGTTACAATTTTCATTGAATTACTCATTAAAACTGGCGCTGGACATTCAACGACAGAAGTAACCCCTGAACTCATATCTTGTAAAATCTGTTTCACTTTTCAAGTACTCCTTAAAACTGGCTAGACTAAGTAACTAGTGACATATATCGAGATGCTGACGGCACCATATCTCAATACACATCAATGAAAAAATAGTATAAGAGACATCTATCTCACCTTTGTTATTACTTTCCACTAATTTACGAACACGTTCTGGATTAAAAATCCCCCTACCAGTTAGTGATTTATGACCTAAAAGATCATTTACATAATCATTAAGTTCAAGTTTCAACCAGTCTCGTAAAGGAGCACCAAACCCTGTTTTTGGCCTATATATGATTTCTTTGGGTAAATATGGCTCCATTGTTTTCTTGAAAATCCATTTTCCCTCCCTCCCTTTTTGTTTCATACTATCAGGAATAGTGGCCGCAAATTCGACTAGGTTTTTCGCCAATAGCGGAACACGTACTTCAACACCCGCGGCCATCGACATTTTATCCGTGTAAATTAAATTATGGTCAGTAGTGAAGAAGCGTTGCTCCAAAGCCAACATTATATCCAAGTCAGTAGAGTCAGAATGAGCTGTCTTTAAAAAATCCAGCATTGGTTGTTCGGCTAGGTCATTAGCGATTTCTTGTCGGAAATTATCTGTATATAAAGAGGATAGCAGCCCTTGATCAATCCACTTGAAATAATTGATTATCCTTGCGTTACCAACCAGTGAAGTGCCATTGAATAGCTTAGCTAACCGCCTATAAATAGTTACTCTCCGATCTAATTTCCCTGTTAACTTCTCTAAACTGGACAAAATACAGTCAGGAAGCATTTGCAGTTTCTTATCGAACATTATCGCCTGATGACGGCGATATCCAGTGAAAATATCATCTCCGCCAGCACCCGATAAGAGAACTTTCATCCCATTTTCTTTTGCCAGTTCTGAAATATAAAGGACATTAAGCGGTGCGGGGTCACCAAGAGGTTCATCAAGCATCCAAACCATTTTCTCTAGATTTTTAACAAGAGAGTCGGAATTAACTTTGACAATTTCAAGAGGAACGTTAAGAAATTTAGCGGCAGCTCGAGCATATGGTAAGTCATCTGCCATACCATCATTGGATGAATTTTGAGTATCGATTGTAAAACAGGTTATATCCGGATCTTTTTCTCTCGCATACGCAACAATGCTCGTTGAATCCAGACCTCCGGACAAAAAAGCACCAACTGGAGCATCTGACAGCATTTGATCGTGTACGGCTTTACGAAGATTAGTATCTAGCCCCTGAACAACGTCAGCGACATTAATCTGAATACTCTTCGATGGCACTCTAGTTATTGGTAATTCATAAAATCTTTTACTATTGACGATTACCCCATTTTTAATTACTGAAACTACTCCAGGTTCATGATTCTTAATCTCATTGAACGCTGTACCAGACCCAGGACACCATTGAAAAGTTAAATATCTGTTCACGCTCGACTTATCTAGCGTCAGCTTGTGGTCAGCTAATAAAACTTCTATCGCTTTTATTTCGCTTGAAAAAACAAATGTCTCATTGCCTAAATAGTAATAAAGCGGCTTTATACCAAATCCATCTCTAGCTACTGTCAACTGGGCTGTATCCTTGTCGAAAATTGCCAAAGAAAAAATACCGTCCAACATTTTAAAACAGTCAAGGCTATATTTATCAAAGAGACAAAGAATAACTTCAGTATCAGTGTTACTACAAAAGGAATATCCAAGGCTTACTAAATGCTCTTTAAGCACTGGGAAATTATAAATCTCTCCATTAAAAACGATTGATAACCGCTCATTCGCAGAAACCATTGGTTGCGCACCAGATGGAGACAAATCCTGAATAGCAAGCCGAGTGTGCCCTAAAAAAACGTTTTCTTCCCAGAGTAATTGAACACCAGATGCATCAGGTCCTCTATGATCTAGAGTCGATAACGCATGTTCAAATGTTTGAGAAAATTCGTGTTTTGCCAACGCATTACTGTTAAAAGCACTGGAACTAATACTTGTATAACCTAGAATACCACACACATTACTATCCCCGGAGTTGACTGGACCATGGGTTTGTTTAATAAAAAGAACTAGCTCATATTTGTCGAACTAAAGTTCATACCGTTTTCTAAAAAAATTTATAGCCCTACGACTGATCTTCCAGAAGACCGCAATAATCGAAGACATCTGTCCTACCCGGAATCAACATCGGAGAATCTTTGAACTGACGATGCGGTACCAGAAAGACGACAAGATCGCAGACTAAAAGAGCCTCTTCCTGAGAGACCAGTTGCATCTCTGGGGTTAGTACGCTGTGGCCTTTCTGTATATTAGGTTCAACAATGTACACTTGGCCAGAAAAAATCCCCGCGAGACTTTTGGCAATAATTACTGAAGGGCTCTCTCGCATATCATCTATATCTGGTTTATAAGACAAACCAAATAATCCTATTTTTAATTTTTTATCGTGCCTCTCATTTCTTTGACAGTAATCCTGCACATCTCCGATAATAGTTTGTGGTTTAGAATCATTAATTAATCGAGCTTGCTTTATAAGTTTTGCTTTCTCTGGGTTTTGGTTCACTATGAACCACGGGTCAACTGCAATACAATGGCCCCCGACACCAGCGCCTGGGGATAGGATATTCACTCTCGGATGTCTATTAGCCAAACGTATTAGCTCCCAAACATTGATGTCTGAGTCACTGGAGATCGCGGCTAATTCGTTAGCGAAAGCGATATTTACGTCTCTGTAACTATTTTCTACAAGCTTAGCCATCTCCGCAGTATTTGCATCTGTCTTGTAGCATTCTCCAGAAACAAAAATATGATAAAACTTAATGGCTAACTCTGAACTTTTTTCACATAGACCGCCAATAACTCGATCATTTTCATATAATTCTTGAATAACATTTCCTGGTAGAACTCGCTCAGGACAATAAGCTATAAAAACATCTGTTTCACTTGCTTCATCACTCACAAAATTAAGATCTGGTCTATTATTAGATAACCAACCACGTAATTTTTCTGTTGTACCCACGGGAGACGTTGATTCGAGAATAACCAAGTTTCCGGAGGTTAAAACTTTTGATATGTTGTCGGCTACCATCCTTATATATTTCAAGTCAGGCGTATGATTAGACCCCTCAAATGGCGTTGGAACTGCAATGACAAAAACATCCGCTGGCTCAACAGTCAACGTAGCTCTCAAGGTACCTCTGTTGACTACACGTTTAATGACGTCTTCAAGTCCAGGCTCAACAATATGAATTTTCCCGCTATTTATTGTTCTTATAACGCGTTCATCAACGTCTAACCCAACAACATTGACCCCAGATGCCGATATTACCGCTGCTGTTGGAAGTCCTATATATCCAAGCCCTACAACACATACCTTGTCAAACTTCATTCACTACTCCTAAAACAATTTTTGGTATACTCTTGATATGCTCATAGCAGTCGCCATGAGATACCCCTAAATAATATTTTTCTCTAAAGCAGACATTATTCTTTTTGTAGCCAGTCCATCACCGTATGGATTGTGGGCATTACTCATATCCAAGGAAGCTTTAGGATCATCCAATAATCTCGAAACGTTTTGAACAATTTTTTCCCTTTTTGCTCCAACCAGAACGACAGTACCCGCAGTCACACCTTCCGGACGTTCTGTTTTTTCTCGCATTACCAATACTGGTTTTCCCAGACTAGGAGCCTCTTCTTGTATACCTCCACTATCTGTCAAGACCAAACAACAGAAGTTAAGAAGATATATAAAGGATTCATACTCCAATGGTGGAATCAAAAACACATTTGAGGTGTCCTGAAGGAGCTCATTAACGGGTTTCTGCACATTAGGATTTAGATGAACAGGATATACAAATTTAACTTGCGGAAACTTTTTAGCCAACTCAAGAAGGGCTAAACATATTTGTTGGAATCCATCACCAAAATTTTCTCTTCTATGCCCTGTAATCAAAACAAATTTATCGTGGCGCCAGTCGAAAGGGAGAAAATGACTCAAACTACCGATTATTATTGATTTCTTTTCTAAATCTTTCTCTATAGCATTTAGAGTTAAATTTAATGCATCAATAACTGTGTTACCTGTAACGAAAATTGCTTCTTCCTTTATGCCCTCAGCTAACAAATTAGCTTTAGCTAAAGCGGTTGGTGCAAGATGAACCTGACTAACCCTTGACACCACCTGTCGGTTAAATTCCTCTGGAAATGGTGCGCCCATATCATAAGTACGCAATCCAGCTTCGACATGCCACACTGGAATGTTCTTGTAAAAACATGCCGTTGCTGCGGCCAAGGTTGTTGTTGTGTCACCATGAACCATAACAAGATCAGGCCTTTGTTCTTCAATAACACTCCTCATTCCCAAAAGAACAGCAGAGGTGATATCAAAGAGATCTTGTCCAGACTTCATTAAATCCAAATCTATATCAGCTTTAATTTTAAAAACCTCTAAAACTTGGTCAAGCATATCTCTATGCTGAGCTGTAACGCAGACTATACATTCAAATTTATCAGGCTCTTGTTTTAGAGCGAGACATATAGGAGCCATTTTAATCGCCTCTGGACGTGTACCAAATACCAATAATACTTTCTTCATCTTAAATCCTATGGCGTTATATGAAGCAGCAAACTACGAATAATTAAATAGAATTACTACTGAGAACCAGCTTGACCTAACATCTAAAAATGCCAGTAAACTTTAAATAAACGATTACTAGAAAAGCTACTTAAGTGAAATTAATCAAAAGCCAGCATGCAAAATTTTATTTTCTTAAACAGCCAAACTGGCCTAAAATCATAACAAGACCAGAACAATTAACAATATGATCGAAGGAATTCCTAAAAATTGCTTTTAAAACCGACGCCTTAGCCTTAATTACCAAATGGCTATACTCTTGAAACTTTAAGATCATCTCCTAATTTATTAAGGATCGATTGCTCTTTTTTATTTAAGTTGCCTCGGTAAAAGTGACAATACGAAAACAAAACCCAAAAAACTATGTCAATGACACTGATCGCACCAAACCAATTTGCTAAGTAATATCCAATATATAGAAGACAATAAATATTTTTTTCGCTAGATACGCGCTTTAAAGACCATGTAAATAGTTTAAATTGATAAACAATTAACAAAACTCCAATTGGAACACCAAAATGGAAGATATAATTCAGGGGAGCAATATGAAAATAGTAATGGTCATAAGTTACTCCATTCCAATCTGTAATAGGAAATGAGTAACCTGCTGTCTGACCAAAAACCCAAGCCGTATTCGATATTTTTTGATCCAAGAAATAAGCAAATAATTCCTCAGTTCGTCCTGAGGTAGCAAGGAAGAAAAGATCTCTGTTTGCAAAAAAATCAGAGCCATCAAACTCAGAAAAGACATCAATAATACTTAGGAAGCGATCGGCAATGCCAACTTGGTAGCTTAGATATAAAATTAAGGAAAAGACCAATAAACCCGTTACAACGGACTTCAAAGATCTCCGGGGCACCGATAGTTCAGGGCCAATAAGTTGTCCTAAATAAACAAGTAAGCTCGAGCGTTTTCCTGTAAAAATTACAGACATAAAGATTAAAACATGATTTAACAGTGACGATTTAGTTGAGAAGTATACTGCCATAAGAATGTACATCTGCAGACCCATACCGAAATATGTAATAATGCCCGCTCTGACTGCAATAAAGTAAATCACACAAATCATAAAGACAGACCAAATAACGGCAGTCAACAGCTTAGAGCTAATAATTATTCGACTTAAATCAGCCCTTGCTAACTGCCAACCTCCAATATATCCAACGACAATAAATATATAAAAATATGTGTGCCCCAAAAAACTTATAACGCTGCTGGAAAAATAGAGTCCGAATAACATTTTCAATCCTAGTATCAAAACTAATACCGGAAAGAACAACCCGCCTGGAATTTTTGAATAAGCAAAAACACCAAATATTACGATAACTAATTTTAAGAAAAACGCTACCCTATAAATTGGAGACAGCCGAACAGAACCCGTAAGAAATATATCCAAACCAAAAATTCCGTCGAGGATAACTATGGCCATCGATACATAAATTAATGCTAAGTTGCAGGCATAAAAGCTCTTTGGAGCAACATAGTAATGATCGGTCTTCATACGATTAGCGACACATCATAAATTAATGTCGTAATTGTCAACGTCGATAATCTCGACTTCAGAAATTCCAGATGAACTATTAGCAGCTACTCCAATTGTTTTTATCAGCTCAATTGGCACCTGCTCTTGATCAAAAGTGAAGTTCCAGTGCGAATCCCCAACAAAGTCAAAGTTTTCCCAATAATAGCGCCCGTCTTTTGTCTTGATAGCTAAAAACGGTTGTGGTCCGAAAATATCTCCATTTGCTTTAACATCCAAAATCCATTTTTTATCTCGTAATTTAATCAACTCACATGACAGTTTAGGGGCCGTACTTGAAAGCCCGAGACATTTTCTAAATCCAGCTCCGGCCTCTTCAAAGGAAAATGATACATCCGCATGCGCGACAGCAGCCTTCCTTATGTAATCTCTCACCTTTTCAATTTCAGGCGCCATATTCCGGAAATCATGGTTCGTAAACGATAATAATACATCGTTTCCATTTTGTGCTTCTAAAAATGCCTCGTTCACATCATCTTGAGAAATTTCTCTCAATCTCGCATGCATATTCAAACATCGTGCGATCCATCGCCTCATACTACCAACTTTCTGATAATCATCATGGTCTGGATGGTATGGAATCCAGGACTGGGGAGCACGCTCCCAGTTACCATATCTTCCGCCAGAGAGATCTGGTTGATCTATCGCGCCTGTATTATTCGATTGATTGGCATAGTCAAAAGGAATCCACTGCTCCAGAAACCAATTCGAATCTGGTCTTTCAGCATGAAATCCCGGCCTATAACATGACGGAAACCATTTTCGGTCAATTATTTTTTTTGCTAGCACTTCTGAAACATTTCCCGAATTAAGGTAAGTCGTACCACAATTATGAAAGTGCCCTGAAATAGGTAATGGATGATAATGCCACTGAATACTTCCAAGGGATTGGTCATCCAGAGTATATTTCTTATAAAAATCAAAAATCTTATGATCCCCAGCATCCCTTCTACGAGGGTTATCTCCAGAAAACCCTACGTGATCGAGGCAGAACCAGTTGAATTTCCACCCGTTACCGGCTGAATCAGTAAGTTGATCGGTAAATTCTTGAGAAGTAATTTGATTGAGCATTGCTTTAAGTTGTTCCCAGTCTTCATTGAAAACCGTCCGGGTAATATCAAATGTATTAGCAACTGCGTCAGTGTGTTCGCCCAAATCGATCTCTCGATTTCTAATAGCCTGTAGATTTTTCTCAGTTGGTTCTAATTCGATACCATAAATACTTTTGAGTCTCTTAAAATTTGCCTCTAAACCTTCATAAAGAGGACCTTCAGTATCAATGCAATGAACAATATATACGTGCCCCACTTAAAACTCCTTATTTTTGATCATAGCTTCGGCGGCGATAAGATCCTCAGGATCATCAATATCTAACGAAGCTGATTTTTCCATTACATATCCCAATGTATTTTTATCGACCAACTGCTTGGTCTGTTTTAATGTACTAGCTCGGCCAATATAAATAGCTCCATTTAATTCGTAAAAACTTGCCAAGTCTTGCCTTCGTAATGACAAATTTTCCCACCCCATAATAGGGTTTATAGCGCTAGTGATGTTATCCAAACTAAAAATATGATTAGGTTTAGATTTACTCTCAGAAATACTAACCAAGCTTTCGGAAGTAGATTTTTTAAGGAGATCAAAGCTTTCTTCAATATGAAGCTCATTTCTCAGTGGAGATGTGGGTTGGAGTAAAACATACCAGCTGTAAGCTCTACATAAGGATAATGTATGCAATATCACATCAACACTAGAGGCTCCATCAGTAGATAACTGATCTGGTCGATTGATTTTTATTGTTGCACCTGCCTTTTCAGCAATAGATATAATTTTTTCACTATCTGAAGATATCGCAATGTCATCTATGAATACACACTTTTTTGCAGCTTCAATAGTCCAACTAAGCAAAGGCTGTCCACCAAGATCAACAATATTTTTATCTTTGATTCCCTTGGATCCTGACCTAGCGGTAACAATTGCAAGTACCTTCCCTCCTTCAAACATACTTATTTCCCATTAACTCTATTTAAGTCGCCTTCTCTCCCCACGTCACTCCACTCCTCATAAAGGTAGTGAGCTAACACTCTATGACCCAAGGCAACAGCATCTAAAAAAAGATCAGGCATATCCTTTCTCTTTCCGTACTCAAGAATGCTTAAAGCATCAATACTTAAGACATAAATTCCAGCGTTAATATTACTGACAGTGACTGGTTTTTCTGAAAATCCAGTTATCGCGTTTCCAGATATGTTTACTGTACCAAACTCATTAACCATCCTATGCTGTCTTACTGACATAGTGGCAAAAGCGCTTTGCTTTAAGTGATATTGAACTAAGTCTCGATAGTCTGCTTGACTAACAAGATCACCGTTAGTCACTAATATCGACGAATAATGTCTATCTGTTAAATTCAATAGGGATAATCCTCCAACCGTACCCAGAGGAGATTTTTCCTCAACATATTCTATAGAAACCCCAAAATCTGAACCATCTCCAAAATAATCCTTAATAATCTCGGGCAGATGATGCAAAATTAGAGCAAAGTGATAAAACCCTGCCGATTTGGCTCGCTCAATAATGTGCTGAATCATTGGCTTTCCTCTTACCTCAACCATAGGCTTAGGAATTCTGTCCGTATAAGGCTTCAACCGAGTACCAAACCCTCCAGCCATTATAACAAAGAGACTTTTTCCGGTATTGGTCACAAGATTTAACTCAGAATAATAAATTCCCGCCAAGCATCCTTTATTAGAGACTATTGGTAAGTGTCTATATT
>MDTF01018256.1_pt1 | contig 10184 bp, 10 predicted proteins | sample 811191 | NCBI WGS metagenome assembly MDTF01 (sample SAMN05326649, study PRJNA326480) | marine metagenome | isolation source: seawater | place: Southern Ocean | collected 2011 | reverse complement strand
GAAGTTTGATAAAGATAAAAAGATGTTTTCAAAGCCAGATGGGAACTACTTATGGGATCCTAAAACACATCCTGATGATTATTTTGATAATCTTGTATTTTCTTCATTTAAAAATTTGGTGTTTTTAAAAAAACCTTCTCTATTAAAAAAATTAATTCTTTTTATTAGCCCTGCATATATAACATACAACCTTTGTCTAGAATTTACCTCTAACCAGCAAGAAAAGAAAAGAACTCAAAAATATTATTTGCTTTTTTTGTTTAAAAATTTTTCAATCAAAAATTTAATAAGCTATGTATTAAAAATATTTGAAACGAAGGTTTTAATATGGGTCAAAAATAAACCGAAACAATTTAGTTCCTTCAAATATGTTTTATCAGAAAGAAAAATGGATACTAACGTCACTAACATTATTAGGAAATATAAAAACTCAAAAAAAAAAATTCTACTGTCAGTGCTATGGGATGAAAATAAAAAATTTGAGGTATTGAGTGATAGGCTAAAAGGTGGCCCAGTCTTCAAAGAAAATCATGAAAAAAAGTTTGATGAATTAAAAAGATTTATTTCAAATATCGACAATAAAATACTTAATGGAGAAAATTATCAGTTTATTCTTGCTAGCAAAAAAGCAGTTGATTGGGAGAAATTTATAAAATCAGAGTTTATTGACTTAAGATATTTTGAAAACTCTGACCTCTCTTTATCTCAAATGATTTTTGTTTGTCAGGAGTTAAGTGATTTTAGTATTAATTGGCCTTCTACTTTTAGTATTTGGATTTCCAACTGTTCTAACATTAAGCATATAACATTTCATGATTTCAAAGATACCGCACTATGGTGTCGAAATGATGTTAATGAAAAAAATATTAAAATTTTAGAAAATAATAATGCTTATATTTCATAGAGATAATACAGGTCGATTAAATAATAATTTAAAAAATAAACTTAATTATATTTTAAATACTCTAAGTTTAAGCTTCCACGTTGAAATAGATATTTGGTAAAATAAAGATGAGCCTTATCTTGCTCACGATCGGCATTTAGTTTTACTGATCAATAAAATTTTGCATATAAAGATAAATTAGGGTTTCATAAAAATATTTGGATGTACTAATCAAATTAGACAAATTGAATGTTAATTACTTTTAAATAGAAAGATTATTTCTTAGTTTTAAAAAAAAAGTTTTAGGACTGGTAATAAAAAGGGTAATTAAGTAAAAAAATCTGTAAGGCCAAATATAATTTTTTCCCTTAAAATGGTTTTTAAAAATAAATTCATCATTCTTTGTGTTAATAACAATCTTCTTTGGGTGTATCCATATTTTTGGTAAATTATTAGTTTTATATTTTTGGTCATCATAATTAGTTACAGTATGAGTGGCCTCTTCACCAAAACCAATATTTCTTACTAAATTCATACTTGGGGTAATTGTTAACATATTTTTTTTCCACAGACATAAAGACCAAGGGTAAGCCCAACTATCAATTTTTCTATTATGAGTATTGTTAAAAATTTTTGTCCAATATCTTTGTTCAATTTTATTTAAGAAATAATTTTTCCATTTTTTAGAAAGCTTATAGGTGGGCCAAAAACCTAAATCTTTTTTGTATACTTTCCAAGCTCTAGCCCAAGTAGCCCATCCCCAACAATGAGAGTATTTTGAAAAGTAATATGTTTCATTTTTCCCTATTTTTTTTTGAAAATTATTTCCTGTGATACATCCTATTTGTGAAGTATTCATATATTTCAAAAGATTTATTTTACAAAATTTAAAAAAGTCTAAATTAGGAAGACAATCGTCCTCTAAAATAATTCCATATTTTTCATTTTTAAAAAACCAAGTAATACCATTTGAAACTGCTTCCCTACATCCAAGATTTTTATTCAAATAATTTTTTTTAATTGAACATTTCCAGCCTAAATCTAAGAATATATCTTTGGTTTCTTGGCATAGTTTTATATCATTTGTTTTATTATGCCTGGGACCATCTGCAGATATATAAATTTTACTGGGTTTAATTTTCTCTAATATCTTAATAATTTTTAATATATTTTTTGGTCTATTAAAAACCAAGATAAGAATAGGAATCTTATACATTTTTTTTTAGATGATCTGATAATTTTAGAGCAAAGGCCAATGAGGTAAGTGTGGTATTTGCAAAACTTGATTTAGGGAAAATTGAAGCTCCAGCTATAAAAATGTTGTTTGTATTCCATACTTTACAATTTTTATCGACAACTCCTGTTTTTTTGTTTTTTGATATAACCATTCCACCACAAGGATGATTTGTATCTCTTATTTGATTGAATATTTTTTTATTAGAAAATTTATATAGTTTTCTATCATCTATAATTGCTATCTTATTTATTTTCAAAAAAATTTGAACTTTTTTGACAAAATTTTTAATTATCTTGATTTCATCTCCTTTAATTTTCCATTTAATTGCATAATTCATTTTTTTTCCATTATAATCTTTCTTAATACTACTTTGATAAAGTGGTAATTGTTCACATTGAACATAAAATTTTATACCCTTATCTGAATATGATCTAATTTTTTTATATTTAATAAAATTGTATGTCATATTTCCTAAAATTGGACTCAAGGGTATAAAGCTTTTTATTGTTCTATATAAATTTAAGATACTAAAGTTTTTGGTCATATCTTTAATATTTGATTTTAGTTGAGATAAATTGCTGTCATGCTTTGAAAAGGATTTAAATTCACCACTAATACCCAATCTATTAAAATTTGATTCACTCATTTCTCTAAGTTTTGGTTGATACTTCGATCCCTCAAAAAATCCGTTATCAAAAAGCAAAGAAAAGAGTGCTTCATTTATTAATTTAACATTACCAATGAAGAGTCCTAAATGATCTTGAAAATAATTACCTATATTATTATTTGAGGACCAGGGTGAATTAATCTTATTTTCCAGGAAAAATTTTGCATTTTCGACAGTACCACATGAAAATATAAATCTTTTTCCAAGTATCTTAACTCTTTTATTACTTACCATTAGCTCAATGTTTGTTGCGGTTTTTTTATTAAAATTAATTTTTTCAATACGCGCATTAGTAATAATGTCTTTATTATTTATATGATTTTTTTTGAAATATTTTATAAAATTTGGCTCTTTTAACCAATTTGTAAAAAAGTAATTAATCCCTTTAATCTGTAATTTTATAGACTTAGATTTTATATAGTCCTTAGATGTAACCTTATGTATATTAAAAATATTATACAATCTAAGGTATAATTTTTTAAGTTCATGATAACTTGTTCCCCAATAGTATTTCTTATTATCTATGTCCTCTTTTAAGAATTCTACTAATTGACCTCCCCACAATGTGCTATTCCCACCCACTCCAAAAGCTCTTGCATTTGATGTTCCATTGTGAAATTTTCCAAAAAATTTTATATCATTAGATTTTATTTTTTTAGCATTTTCATCTCCTCTTTCTATTATCTTAATTTTTTTATATTTACTTTTTAACTGATCATACAATAGTAAACCATGCGTTCCAGCACCAATTATTACTATATCTGTTTCAATAATTTCTGAAAATATTTTCTTTTTTTTTAACATATTTTAGTAAAACTTTTTAATTGCATTACATAGATCTTGTGCATAATCTTCATTTACCATGTAGTGAGTTGGTAATAATATAATTGTGTCAATTAAGCTATCTACATTCTTGCTTTCACCTTCAATACTTTGGAATCTTTTTATTTGATGGCAGTTATTATAAAATATATCCCCAACATGAAAATTGTTTTGTATCAATTTATTTCTCAGTTGTTGTTTATGATTTTTATCTTTGCAGCTAATTAAGTATGTAAAATTATCACTTTTTTTAATCATATCAGGTAAAAGATTATTTTTAACAATTGATATTGAGTTTAAATTTTGACAGTAAATACTAGCAATCTTTATTCTATGAAGTCTTTGAGATTTATAACTATCTATTTTACGATCTAACTCTCTTGGAACAAAGTTTAATGGTTTTGTAAAATAATTAGAATTAATTATAGCTTTTTCAAATTTTAATTTATTTTCCACAAAATTATTTTGATAATTTTTAGTAATAGTTTTTTTAATATACTTAATTGTAAACCTCGAATAAATTTGCTTACTCATACTTATATCAAAAAATATAGTTCTGAATAATTGCGGAAGATAGTCTTTTATGGTTAATTTAGGCCAAGAATTAATTTCTCTTATCAATTCATCATCATAATTATTATTAAGCATTATTCCCCCACCATAAAGACAGTTCAACAATTTAAACGAGGAAAAACTATAAACACTAAAATCAGATAAAGTATTTATATCATTATTTTCACTTTTTCCAGAGATGGCTAACGCACTATCTTCTATTAATATTGAGTTATTCTCTTTTATAATCTCAGAAATATTCTTATAGTTTTGCTGATTTAAACTATAATGAGTTATTATAACTGCAGCAGGCTTTAACTTCATTTTCTCAGATAATAAATTTAAATCAAAAAATGTACTTTCTTGTTTAAAATCAATGAAATGTGGTCTTCCACCTGCATTAATAACAAGATCAACAACCTCAGGTATCGTGTATGGAGATAAAAGAATTAAATTATTTTTTTTTAATTTTATTGATTGTTTAACTGCAATATAGATTCCAGCTCTTGCTCTACCTAAAACTAAAAATTTTTTTTCACTACTAGTATTAATTAGCTTTTTAAAATTTTCTATGAAAAAATTTTTATCATTGTTGGTTATTGCGTCTTTAATTATTTTTAAATAATTAATATTATAAATAATTTGCTTTGGATTTCTCATATGTTTTTTAAAAAAATATTACTTATTAATTTTTTTATATAGATATTCTGCGATTTTAAAATCAAGTAAGTTGTCAATATCAGATGATCTTATTTCTGGTATTAGGTTAACTTTAACCTTACCATCGAATAAATAATTATTGCTAGTTATGTACTCTGGTCTACATACGTAGGAAGTGCCAATTAAATTATAAATCTTATCCACATCCTGTCTTCTAAAAAAATTTTCTTTATTTCTTTGATAAATATCAGCATACCCCTTTTTGTTCATTTTAATCATGTTAAATTTTGGATGCTTAGATGATGATGTAGCTGATAGAACTATATCAACATTTTTATCTAATTTTTTAATACTATTTACTACATCTTCTTTTTTTCTTAGAGGAGATGTGCAGGGCAAAGCAACAAAAATATCAAAATAATCATTTTTTTTATGTAGATCTTTAATCGCATGATACCAAGCATCCCATTCATTTGAATTTTTTGTTGATAATTTTTTTGGGCGATTAATAATCGTTATATTATTTTTTTTTGCAATTTGTTTAATTCTATCAGAATCAGTTGATACAAAAATCTTTGTAAATATTTTTGATTTCTTTGCAAAATTAAAAGTGTGTTCTACTAATGGTTTGTTTATAAATTTTTTAATATTTTTATTTTTTAAACCTGTTGATCCTTGTCTTGCAAATATAAAACCATAAATTTTCATTTAAAAGTTCAGATTAATTGCAGTTTTCTTATAATCTTTCCAATTACCAACATCATACCAACTTTTTGATGAAATGGTAAATGTACCAATTTTTTGATTCTTATCTTTTAACAACTTAATTAAATCAGTAATGTCGAAATATTTATTTTTGGGTATAAATTTTAGTATTTCAGGACTAACAATATAAAAACCTGTGTTTATTAAATACTTGATTGTAGGTTTTTCTATCATACTTACTAAGGATTTATCTTTATCAATCTTACATGTTCCATGCTCAAATTTATATTTAATATTTGATGTGACAATAGTTAAAACATTATTTTGAATAATGTGATTTTTTATTGCTTCATTATAATTAAAATTAAAAATTACATCACAATTAGTCACAACTATTGGTTTTATAAATTTTTTATTAATCTTTGTTAATGCACCTATTGTCCCCAGTGGTTTATCTTCATATACAAAGTTTATTTTTTTCTTTAAATTAATTTCTGAAAAAAAAGATTTTAAAATTTTGCTTTTATAGTTCACAGACAAAAATAGGTCATTAAACCTATTTTCAATAAATTTCTCGATTATCCTTAATATTATAGGTTTCCCTTTAACTGGTATTAATGGTTTAGGTAATATTTTGGTAAAGGGTTCAAGTCTAGAACCTTTCCCACCAGCCATTATTACTACATCATAAGGGGTTTTTTTTAAAATTTTTTTAGTTTTTAAAGAATTTTTTTTATAAATAATATTTGTTACATAATAATTGTTATCAACAATGGGTATTAAATTTATTGCTTTATTAGATTTAAAAACTTTAGAGGCAATGGATATTTTAAATTTATCCTTAAAAAAAAATTTTGGTTTTTTATTGCATATATCTTTTATTTTTGTTTTAAGGTTTTTCTTATTAAGAATACACCTTCTTAAATCGCCATCTGTGATGGTGCCAAATAATCTATTAGCTTTTGTTATAATTAGAGTTTTTTCAACAACTATTTCCATTCTTTTTAATGAAAACTTAAGATTTTTATTAAAATCTACTAGTTGTGATTTTTCTTTTAAATTCATTTATTATTTATCATGCATTCTTTAATTAATAGCAAATGATCTTTGGCGTCAGGTTCATATTTTTTAATATAGAAATCGTGGCTGTTCTTTGACAAAAAGTCTTTTTTGATATTTTGTTAAATCTAATTTTTTGGTATCAAGACTTTCTGTTTTATGGGTGTGAAATTTTATAGAAGCTTCTTCAACTTTAACCTTTGGCAATATAAGTTTTTTTATAATTTTGATTTCTCTATCATTATTAACCCCAACTTCTCTGTTTAATATTGATTTTTTCATCATCCAATTAATTTAAGAAATAAAAGCTCCAGCTTGAATTATAGAATTTTTTTTAATAATTATGTTTTGTTTTATTATTGATCCACTGCCTACAAACGATCCTTCTTCTATCGTGGCTCCACCATTAATAATAGCCCCTGTTGCTATATGACAATTGTCTTTTATGATTACATCGTGTTCAATGATAGCCCCTGTATTTATTATGCAGTTTTTACCAATCTTTACATTCCCGTTTATGATTACTTTGTGCATTATTATCGTACCTTCATCAATTATAGCATCTTTTGCTATAATTGCATATTTGGATAAAATTATAGGAAATTTAAATCCTTTTTTTTTTAGTTTAAGATAAATTTTTTTTCTTGGTTCTGGAGATTTAATTTGACCAAAGGCTAAAAGTACATTTTTGCATTTACTTTTATTCTTAATTTTATCCAGATCATCATCAAATCCTAATAATGGTAAAGATTTACCAAAGTATTTATTTTTATTTTTATTTTTTGTTACGTACCCTAAAATATTTATTTTTCTTTTTGAGTTTTTAATCACCTCTAAACAAGACGTTGCATGCCCACCAGATCCTATCAATATTATTTTCATTTTAAATAACTCTTTTGAAATTCTTTAATACATTCAAAAACTATAGTTAGTTTTTTTTTATTTAAATCTATTCCTGATGGTAAACAAATGTGTTTTTCTATTAATTTTTTTGCTTTTATAATTTTGAATTTTTCAAAATTTTTAAATTTTTTCTGTTCATGCAATAATTTCCATACAGGTCTGACCTCAATTTTTTTTCGATTTAAATATATCAATAGTTTTTTTAATATATTTTTATTTGATTTAATCTTAAGTAGATTCATCCACTTATTGTGTAATAAATTAGTTTCAACAAGATTGAATAATGAATCATTTTTAAAAATTTTTTGATAGTAACCGTTCATGTATTTTTTTTTAATTAAAATACTATTAATTCTTTTCATTTGAAATATACCGATAGTTGCTGAAATATTTGGTAGACGATAATTGTACCCAATATCATCATGTTCCCAAAAAAAACTATTTTTTTTTGCCTGCATGGATAAATGTTTTGCTTTTTTTGCTATGCTTGCACTTTGGGTAACTAACATTCCACCACCTCCTGTTGTTATAATCTTGTTTGCATTAAATGAAAAACAACCAATATCTCCCATTGTGCCTGTGTGTTTTTTTTTGCTAAAAAAACTGCCCAAGGACTCAGCTGCATCCTCTATAATTTTAATATTATATTTTTTACAAATTACTTTTATTCTATTGAAATTACAGGGAACTCCAAATGCATGAACAATTATGATCGCTGAAATTTGTTTTTTAGTTTTTTTGTTAAATAGTTTTTTTTTTTTTACTAATGTATTTTTTTCTAAAAATTCTAAAACATTATGTAAATTTATATTAAAATAATCGTCCACATCAAAAAAAATAGGTTTACAACTATGATAGATAACAACATTAGCAGTGGCTATAAAGCTTACACATGGTAATAATATCTCAGTTCCTTTGGAAATGTCAGCAGCTATCAAAGCAAGGTGAAGTGCACTTGTGCCATTAACACAACTAATAGCAAATTTTGATCCGGTATAATTAGAGATTGAACTCTCAAATTTTTTAACGTTACTTCCTGATGAGGAAATCCAACTCGATTTTAGCACTTTGCTGACTTCTTTAATTTCTTGATTTTTGATAACGGGGCTATGTAAATTAATCATTATAAAATATTTTATAATTTCTTAATTTTTTCATATTAAATTAATTACAAATTAATAAAAATCTCTTAAGCATTATAGGATTTATTCTCAAAATATTTGAAACAAAATTAATAATACCAACTACAATGTTTGGGTAATGAAATTTAAAAGATGTTTTGTTTGGCTTCATATGTGTTATAAATTATTAATTTCAGAAAACGTGATTACTATAATTTTTATATCAAAATGCTTAATAAAACTATTTATAAATTTTTTTGTGAAAAACATGAAGAAATTCCAGTATTTAGTCAATACTGGTGGCTTAACTCTGTTTGTGGAGAAGATAATTGGGACGTATCTTTATACAAGGTTAATGAAGAAATAGTAGCTTCCCTTCCTTACTTCATAACAAAAAAAATTGGATTAAAATTTATAATTCAGCCTAAATTTACGCAAAAACTGGGCCCTTTTATACTGGATGAATATAAGAATGAGTCGTTAAAGATTGTTAGTACACTTATTTCAGAACTTCCTAAATTTAATTTTTTTGATCAAAATATTGACGCAAATAGTAATACTATAAGACCATTTTATTGGAATGGATTTGATAATAACTTATCTTATACTTTAAAAATAAAGAATATTAGTGATAACAAAATAATAATTGAGAATTTTCATCACAATAGAAAGCAAGATATCAAAATTGCAGAAAAGAACAATATTAAAACTTTTTTTCAAATTGATGCATTAGCCTTTTATGAATTTCATAAAAAAAATCTTAAAAAAAAAAATATAAAAATTAATTATAATTTCGAAATATTTAATAGATTGTTTACTACTGCAAAAGAAAAAAATAGATGCTTGATTGCAGGAACAAAAAAAGGTGATGACGAATTTGGAAGTATGGCTTTTGTTGTTTGGGATAAGAATAATGCATATTTAAATCAATTTACAACTGATAGTGAAAAAGTTAAAGAAGGGCATTCAAGTTTATTAATAAAAAATATAATACAATTTTTAGAAAATAAAGTTAAACATTTTGATTTCGAAGGGAGTATGGACAAGGGGATTTATAATTTTTATCGATCCTTTGGGGGAGTGAGCCACAGTATATCTAGATTAAAAAAATCAAACCCACCAATCTTGTCAAAAATAATTGATATATTAAATGTTACATCTAAACATGAAAAAAGATCTTAGGACAAAACTATAATTTTAATTTTTTTATAAAAGTAAATAGATTTCCGCCTTTAAATAGATAACCTTTAATTTTAGATTTTTTAGCAAACAACATGTCACTACTTTGATCACCTATCATAAAAGTTTTTTTTAAATCAAGATCCCATCGTTTTTTAATTTTTTGAAAGTTACCTATTCCTGGTTTTCTACATTTGCATTTTTTTTTGTATCTGCTGTCCAAACCATCAATATGATGTGGACAAAAATAAAATTTATCAATTTTTGCAGAAATTTTTTCTAAGCTTAAGTTCATAAAATTATGTAATTTAACTACATCATTATATTTAAAAAATTTTCTCGCAACACCAGATTGATTTGTAACTACTATAACTTTAAATTTATAATCATTTAAGT
>MDTF01008296.1_pt1 | contig 10186 bp, 10 predicted proteins | sample 811191 | NCBI WGS metagenome assembly MDTF01 (sample SAMN05326649, study PRJNA326480) | marine metagenome | isolation source: seawater | place: Southern Ocean | collected 2011 | reverse complement strand
AACCAGGGGTACTTATTACTGGATAGTTAAAATTATTGTGAAATCTTTTTTCATAAGAAGCTAATTTTGAAATTTGTATTGCAAAATCATATCTTGATATTTTTGATGCAAGTTCTGCAGCTAAAATTTCACTACCTTTATCAACATTATCATTAGCAATATGTTTTAAAATATTTTTTGTATATTTGCTTTTATCTAATTCATCTAAAAGATAAATTAATTTAACTAGGTCTTTTTTATAAAAAGATTTTCTATACCCATCTTCAACTTTTTGTTGTTCCACAAGTTCAAACTTTTCATTAGGTTTGATTTTTAAGTGAGCTAATTGACCGTAATATGTTGTTAAATATTTAGTAGCCTCTTCATACCATTGTTGTGATTGATTTTGATCACCAATTTTTTCATACGACTTAGCAAGCCAGTATGCTCCTCTAGACAAGCTAATAGGATAACCAACGTTTTGATAAAAATTATTAAAATGATCTATCGCTAATATTGGGTCATTTAAAAAACTTAAAGCAATCCAGCCGCTTAGCCATTCAGCTTCCGCAAATTCAGGTCCTTTATCAAGAGAATGTTTGCTCGAAACTTTATATGCTAGTTCATACTTTTTTTTATAAATAAGAGCTCTTGCCATAATTGCTCTTTCAGTCCACCACTTTTCAGGCCTGACTAAATAATCTTTATTATCTCTTACCTTAAATATTATTTTCAATGAATCATCGACCCTACCTCTTTTTCTTCTCCATTTAAGACGATCATAATTTAATCCAGCATCATTTTTTAGTTTTGCCGGTACATTTTTAATTGCATTATCAACACCATAAGATTTGCTCATTAAAATCTGTCTGGCAGTATAAAGTAACTCGTAGTCTTTAGGTAAGTACCTTAGCATTCTTTTTAAATCCCAAGATTTACCCTCCCAAGCTAAATAGTCTGCTCGTTTAATATAATCATCTGCATCTAAATATTTTTTATATTTTTTTCTAAAAAATTTCATATTAGATCTGTTTAGATCAGCGGTAATCCAGCCATCTTTGATTAAAGATACTCCTTTTTCAATATCACCAGTATGTATAAAGCTTTCACCTAGGATTAATTTTCCAAACCCACTTAGAGGCTCACTTGTATTAAACCAATCTATTATTTTTTTTGGTGAAATTTTATCAGTAGATAGCTTATGTTCTGCTAAGTATCTAATTCTGTTAATTCTTGGATAATTTTCATTACTTTTAATAAATGCTAAATAATCATAAAAACTTGCCTGATTACCTGTTGTAAGCAAATGTCTCCATTGAATAAAATTATATATAGATTTGTCTCTGGCTTTATTTGATAAAGTTAAAGCTAAAGTCCATTTACGTTTTTCGATGGCTTGTATAGATTTTTTTGCTATTTCATAATCTTTACGACTATAGTATTTTGAATTTTTTCTATCTACACTAATTGCTTTTTTTACTTGTAAAGGTTTACTTTTGGGTTTCAAAAAAATGTTTTGTTCTAACTTTTTTTTTGTTATTTTTTTTGTTGTTTTTTTTGTTGTTTCTTCATCTTTTTTTGACTTTGGTTCCTTAACAATTTTAGTATTTTTTTCTTTTATAGGTTTGTTTTTAGGTTTTATAATTTCTTTAGATAATTTCTCATTTTCTACATCATTAACAGGCTTAGGCTTAGGTTTTAAAATACCTTGTGTAAGTTTATTTTCTAATGTTATTTTATCTAAAAGAGGTTTTTTTAAAGGTATAATATTTTTTATCTCAGCATGTAATCCGCTATAATTATAAATAATTAGAAATGAACAGCTGATATAAAATATTAACTTTTTAAACATAATCTTTAGTACATGAATCAATAAATTATGTTATAAGTATTTATGTTCAATGGTTCAAATGTTGCTTTAGTTACCCCGTTTAAAGATAATAAGCTAGACATAGAAGGCTATATTAAACTTATCCATTTTCACTTAGAAAGTGGAACTAGTGGATTAGTCCCAGCGGGAACTACGGGTGAATCCCCAACGCTTAGCCATGATGAACACCAAAAAGTTATTGATTTGTGTATTAAAGAAAGCAAAGGCAAAATACCAGTAATTGCAGGGACAGGATCAAATTCCACTGCTGAAGCGATTTCATTAACTACTCACGCTGAAAAGGCAGGAGCTAATGCTGCTTTAATTGTGACCCCATATTATAATAAACCAACACAAGAAGGTCTTTATCAACACTATAAAGCAATTAATGACAAATGTGGTTTACCAATAATTATTTATAACATCCCTGGAAGGTCAGTTATTGACATGTCGGTTGAAACAATGGCTAGACTATTTGAATTAAAAAATATTGTTGGAGTTAAAGATGCGACGGGAAATCTTAAAAGAGTTGATGAACAGCTAAAAATGATGGGAAAAGAGTTTATTCAATTAACTGGTAATGATGATAATGCATTAGAGTTTAATAGAAGAGGAGGTGTTGGGGCAATAAGTGTCACTGCAAACATAGCGCCTAAACTTTGTTCTCAATTTCAATCTTTATCAATACTAAATGACGATCAATCAAAAAAAGAAGCTAAAAACCTTGACGATATTTTGCAACCACTTCACAATGCAATGTTCGTTGAAAGTAACCCAAGCCCAGTTAAATTTGCAGCTAAACAATTAGGTTTATGTGATGATGCAGTTCGATTGCCCTTGGTTAAAGTAACTGAACAAACTAAGGAAATTATTAATAAAGCTTTGCGGTCTACTAAATTAGTTAAATGATTAAAAAAGCCAATATTGGTTTGAAGATAATTTGTTTAAACAGGAAAGCAAGTTTCAACTATTTTTTTGAAGATCTTATTGAAGCAGGTATTGTGTTAAAAAGTTCAGAAATAAAGTCTGTCAGAGATGGAAAGGTAAATATTGCCGACTCATATGCTGTAGAAAAAAATGGGGAAATTGTTTTGATAAATTCTCATATTGCACAATATAAACAGGCTAGCATCACTAATCACAATCCAACTGATGAAAGAAAATTATTACTTAGTAAACGGGAGATAAATAAATTGATTGGTAAAATGCAAAGAGATGGATTTACAATTATTCCAACTAAAATGTACTTTAAAAAAGGTAAGGCTAAAATTGAAATAGCATTAGCAAAAGGGAAAAAGCAATTCGACAAAAGAGCTACAAAAAAAAATAGAGACTGGAATCGTGACAAAGCTCGATACATTAGAAAATCAAGCTAAAATGGTTTATATAGGAATAGGTTCTAATTTAGGTAACAAAATTATTAATATTGAAAAAGCTAAACATTTTTTAATTTTAAATAATATTAATATTATCAAATCATCAAGTTATTATCAGACTCCATCTTGGCCAGATCAAAAAAATCCTAATTTTTTTAATATCGTAATACAATCTGATACTAAATTTTCTCCCAAAAAACTTTTAGATATTTTTAAATTTATTGAAAAAAAACTGGGTAGAAAAAAAAAACTCAAGAATTCTCCTCGAGAATGTGACATCGATATTATTTCTTATGGAAAAAAAATTGTAGATGGTGACATATCAATACCTCATCAAAGAATGCACCAAAGAAATTTCGTATTAATTCCTTTGTATGAATTAAATAAAAACTGGTTTCATCCAAAATTAAAGATTAATATTAAAAATCTAATTTTTTCCTTACCAATTAAAGATATTAGATCTATTAAACAAATTTGATTTAGTGTTATACTTATAAAATGCTTAATTCTGATGAATTATTAAATAAAGTTAAAAATTATAATAAATTTGTTGATTTTGATCGATTAAACAAAGCATATAATTTTGCAATAAAGGCTCATTCTAATCAAAAAAGAGCTTCAGGGGATCCTTACTCTGTTCATCCAATAGAAGTTGCTAACATTTTAAGTGACCTTAAATTAGATACGGCAACTATTACTACTGGTTTATTACATGATACAATTGAAGATACCTTTGCAACATACGAAACTATTAAAGATGAATTTGGTGAAGAGATAGCAGAATTGGTTGACGGTGTAACTAAAATATCAGTTTTTGAGAATACTGCAGCCGCAAGTTCTAAAGCAGAAAACTTTAGAAAACTTATATTAGCCACATCAAAAGATATTAGAGTTCTGCTGGTTAAACTGGCAGATCGTTTACATAATATGCGAACAATAAAGTCCATTAAACAAGAGGATAAAAAAAAAAGAATAGCGCAAGAAACTATGGAAATTTATGCCCCTCTTGCTGATAGAATGGGCATGCATCGAATAAGAGATGAATTAGAAGATCTTTCTTTTGAAATTTTAAATCTTGAAGCAAGACAACTTATTCAAACCAGATTAAATGAAATTAAAAAAGATAAAGAAGATATTTTTGATAGTAGCTCCCTAGAGATAAAAAATCAATTAGATCTAAATGATATAAATGCTAAAATTTTTGGGAGAGAAAAAACTCCTTTTTCTATTTGGAGAAAACTACAAAAGAAAAGAGTTTCTCTGGAACAGATTACTGATATTATTGGTTTTAGAATAATTTTAGATAATGTGGATGACTGTTACCACACCTTAGGTGTGCTTCATAAAAAATGGAATTGTATTCCTGGAAAATTTAAAGATTATATTTCTTCTCCTAAAATTAATAGTTATAAATCTCTTCATACCTCAATCATAGGTCCTTATAAAAAACCTGTAGAAATCCAAATCAGGACCTCCGAAATGCATGATTTTGCAGAGAGGGGCATTGCATCTCATTGGAAATACAAGTCTTCAGAAAAATTTAGTTCTTTAAATTTGAAAGAATATGATTGGCTAAAAGATTTAGTAGAAATTATTGAAAAAAATGAAAACCCAGAACATTCATATGAATACACAAAGCTACAAATGTTTCAGGAAAATGTTTTTTGTTTTACCCCCAAGGGATCAGTTATAAAATTGCCTAAAAATGCAACTCCAATTGACTTTGCCTACGCTGTTCATACAAAAATTGGAAATAGTACTGTTGGATGTGAGATAAATGGTAATCAGGCCGAACTTCAACAAATTTTAAGAAATGGAGATAGTGTAAATATTCTTACTTCTAAAAACAAATCTCCATCACTCCACTGGATCCCTGTAACTAAGACGGGTAAAGCTAGAGCTGCAATACGAAGATATTGGCATGATAAAGGTGAAGAGAAAGAAAAAAAAACAAAAAAATACGATACTACACTCTGGATATCTCTTCTTGATAAACCTGGTCAACTTGGTTCTATAAGCTCTCTAATAGGTGAGCATAAATTAAATATTTCTAATTTGGAAATGGTAGGAAAAAATCCCAATTATATAAACTTTAAATTTCGACTTATAATTACAGATTTGAGGAATTTAACTAATTTTATTGCGGAGTTAAAACAAAAAGGTATAAAATTTAAGATAATTAGACACGAAGATAAAAGAAATGCTTTCACTCAAAAAATCCTTAGATATTTTAAAAGAAACTGATGCTCTACAAGAGGGTCATTTTGTTTTGTCCTCAGGCCTTCATTCTTCTAAATATATTCAGTGTGCAAAATTATTGAGTCATCCTCATCAAGCAAAAATAATTTGCAAAGCATTAGCTAGAAAAATTAAAAAAAATTTTAAGAAAATAGATTTAATTTTAGCACCTGCCATGGGTGGAATTATTATTGGATATGAAATTGGAAAACTTTTAAAAAAAGAAACAATTTTTTGTGAAAGAGTAAAAGGTAAATTTGTCTTAAGAAGAGGTTTTTTTATAAAACAAAATTCAAAAGTACTTATTGTAGAAGACGTAATTACAACAGGAAAATCTAGCATGGAATGTGTTAAACTTATAAAAAGTTCTAAAGCTAAATTAGTCGGATTTGCATCCATAGTTGATAGATCTCAAAAAAAGTCTTTAAAAATAAAAAAGAAAATAATTTCACATTTAAAAATAGATGTTCCTACATACAAGTATAATCAATTACCCAAAAGTTTAAAATCTGTACCGGTTACAAAGCCAGGAAGTAGATTTACTAAGTGAAAAGACTTGGTGTAAATATAGACCATGTGGCGACATTAAGAAATGCAAGAGGTGAGTATCATCCAGACCCGTTTGTTGCAGCAAAATTTGTTAAAAAACATGGAGCTAACTCTATTACAATTCATTTAAGAGAAGACAGACGTCATATAAAAGATTTAGATGCAAAAAAAATATGTTCTATAAAAATGTTACTAGTAAATCTTGAGGTATCAACAAGAACTGAGATTGTTAAAAATGCATTAAAGATAAAACCAGATTTTATTTGTATAGTTCCAGAAAATAGAAAAGAAGTTACTACCGAAGGTGGGCTAAATTTATCTAAAAACAAGGATAAGATTAAAAAAATAGTCAGTTTATTCAAAAAAAAAAAAATTAGAACTAGTCTCTTTATAAATCCGTCATTAAAAGATATTATAACTTCTAAAGATATCGGTACTGATTGCGTTGAAATACATACAGGAAAATTTTCAAATTTAGTTAAATCTAAAAAAAACATTAAAAATGAACTTATAAGAATAAAAAAAAGTTCAAAATTAGCACATAAGTTAGGCATGGAAGTTCATGCCGGGCATGGTCTGGACTATCGTTCTACTAAAATACTATCTAAGATTGATGAAATTCAAGAATTTAATATTGGTCATTTTATTATAGGTGAATCTATTTTTTATGGTCTTGATAAAATAATTAAGAATTTTAAAAAAATATTAAGATAATGAAAATTGTTGGTATTGGTGTTGATATAGTTGAAAATAAAAGAATTAAATCTTCTATTAAAAGTAAAAAGTTTATTTCACGCATATTTAGTAGGGGTGAAATTTTAAGTTCAAAAAAAATACTTAACAAAACTAACTACTTATCTAAAAGATTCGCCGCAAAGGAAGCACTAGCTAAAGCTGTAGGCACAGGATTTAGAGATGGGTTAAACTTTAAAGATATAGAGGTAGCTAATAATAAACACGGTAAACCCTATTATATAGTTAGCTCAAAGCTTAGGGATTTTATTAAAAAAAAGAGGGGAGTTAAAAGTTTTAATTTGTTTCTTTCAATTTCAGATGAAAAAGAATACTCAATAGCTTTTGCAACCATCCAAACTTCATGTTGATAAATAAAAAAATAATTATAGAAAACTGTAAAACTTTTTTTTATGCACTTGTTATAGCTATAATAATTAGATCTCTATTTATACAGCCTTTCTATATACCCTCATCATCTATGGAGCCAACTTTATTAGTTGGTGATAGACTATTTGTGACAAAATATTCCTATGGCTACAGCAAACATTCTTTTCCATTTAGTACTCCCATACTAAATAAACGAATATTGTTTTCAGAACCCAAAAGAGGAGATGTCGTTGTTTTTAAAACTCCCGTAGATAATAGAACAGATTATATCAAAAGATTAATGGGACTACCTGGTGATAGGATACAATTTATTAATTCTAACCTTTATCTTAATAACAATGAAGTTATGAAATCAAGAATATCTAAAAATGATAAAATTTATTGTGGCAATAATCTTATAGATGTCTTTACCTTTGAAGAAAAACTTCCAAATGGAAAAATCTTTACTTCAGTATATTCTAAAGATTTTTCATATCAAAATTCCGATATATTTATCGTACCTGAGGATCATTATTTTTTTTTGGGTGATAACAGAGATTGCTCTAAGGATAGTAGGTTTTTATCTAGTGTTGGATATGTGCATAAAGATAATTTAGTTGGAAAAGCACAATTTATCTTTTTTTCATCTAATAGGTCTATAGGTAGCCTACTGGCCATTTGGAAATTACATAAATCTGTTAGATTTAATAGATTTTTTAAAAAAATTATTTAATGAAAATTAATTATATAAATCTACAAAAAAAAATTAATATTAAATTTAAAGATAAAGAACTATTAATAAAAAGCCTAACACATAAAAGTTTTGATAAAAATATTAATAATGAAAAGATAGAATTTTTAGGGGATAGAGTATTAGGTCTTATTATTGCCAAAAAACTTTTAGAGATATATCCCAATGAAAAAGAAGGAATTTTAGATAAAAAATTTGCCTCTTTAGTTAACAAAAAAACTTGTCTAGAAATTGCCAACATAATTAGACTAGAAAAATATATACTGACTTTTAATCCAAAAAATAAAAGTATAAAAATTGAGGATAAAATTATAGCAGATAGTTGTGAGGCATTAATTGGAGCAATTTATTTAGATAAAGGTTATTCTGTGGCTGAAAATTTTATTCTTAATTTATGGAAAAAAAAAATTGAAGATAGTATTATCACTCAAATTGATGCAAAGACTAAATTGCAAGAGTTCTCTCTAAAAAAATATAAGAAGCTGCCAACATATAAAATTATTTCCAATACAGGACCAAGACACAAGCCCATTTTAAAAGTTGGAGTTAAGCTCCCTGACTCAAAGTTTTATATGGCAGAGGGTTCTTCAAAAAAAGATGCCGAACAAAATGCTGCAATCTTATGTTTAAAAAATAATATATAATTATGATTTGGGACGACACAGGTTTTTTATTATCAAAAAATAGATATAACGAAAATTCTTTAATAAGTGAAGTTTTTACAAAAGATCATGGTAAAGTTTCAGGCATTATTTTTGGTGGAACTTCAAAAAAAATAAAGAATTATTTGCAAATTGGTAATCAGCTACACATAAACTATAACTCGAAATCTGACAATAGAATTGGTTATTTAAAGATTGAAATTCAAAAAGCATATACACCAATTTATTTTGACAATGCTAAAAAACTTAATTGTGTTATTTCAGCAATGAACTTAATCAAAATATTAACTGCAGAATTTCAATCAAATATTAAAGTTTATAATCTAGTCAATAATTTTTACAGTATAATTTCAAATATAGACTGGCTTAAAGAATACATCTTTTGGGAATTGGACCTTCTAAAAATTCTTGGTTATGATCTTGAGTTAAATACTCTGGTAAAAAAAGAAATTATTGATGATAAAATTTTATACGTAGTTCAATCCTCAACAGAAAAAAAAATTGTTCCAAATTTTTTAATAGACAAAGATGTTACCGTTAATGACTTAAAAACTTTGTTAAATGGATTAAAGCTTGTTGGAGATTATATGGATAAAACAATATTAAAACCAAATAATATTAATTTTCCAATAGCTAGAAATCAATTTGTGAATTCTTTAAAATATTAAATTAAAATTTTATTCAATCTATCAGCGTAGTAACTGACAATAGCATTTGCACCGGCTCTTTTAAATGCAATCAAACACTCTAAAATAGAATTTTTATCAATCAAACCTTTTTGGATACTGTTGCTTAGAAGACTATACTCTCCAGATACCTGATAGGCTAATACTGGAATTTTAAAATTTTCTTTAACAGTTTTTATAATATCTAGATAAGGCATTCCTGGCTTAACCATAACCATGTCAGCACCTTCCTTGATGTCCAATGCAACCTCTCTTATGGCCTCGGTGCTGTTTCTAAAATCCATTTGGTAGTTTTTTTTATTACCTTTTAATAAACCTTTTGAACCTACGGCATCTCTGAAAGGTCCATAAAAACTTGAAGCATACTTGACTGCATATGATAGTATTTGAACCATTTCGTGTCCTTCCTTATCTAAAGCCTTCCTGATCTTGCCAATTCTTCCATCCATCATATCCGAAGGTGCGAGTACATCGCAACCAATTTGAGCTTGCAGCAATGATTGATCAATTAAAACTTTAATAGTTTCGTCATTTAGAACGTAACCAGACTTCATTAAGCCATCTTGGCCATGCGATGTATATGGATCTAAAGCCACATCACACATAATACCTATTTCATTTTTGTATCTTTTTTTAATATATTGAATTGCTTTACAAACTAGGTTGTCTTCATTTAAGGCCTCTGTTCCAATTTCATTTTTCATTGTTTTTTTGGTATAAGGGAATAATGCAACCATAGGTATTTTATTTTTGATTGCTCTATCAACAACGACCCCAAGTTTGTCTACTGTATATCTGTAAACATCAGGCATTGTTTTAATCGGTTGTTTTGCATTTTTTCCATCTATCAAAAATATGGGTAATATAAAATCACTTGCTGAAAGACTATTTTCTTGAATTAACCTTCTAGACCAATCATTTTTTCGACTTCTTCTTAGTCTTAAATTGGGATAATTACCTGTAATCATGTTTTT
>MDTF01008466.1_pt1 | contig 10192 bp, 7 predicted proteins | sample 811191 | NCBI WGS metagenome assembly MDTF01 (sample SAMN05326649, study PRJNA326480) | marine metagenome | isolation source: seawater | place: Southern Ocean | collected 2011 | reverse complement strand
CTATTTGGCAAAAAGGGACTATTTTCATCAATTAATTTTTTAGATGATCCAAAACATTCTCCAGTAGCCGCATTATAGATTTTTATTTTTTTATTAATTATCCTACAGCTTTCAAGTATATTAATTATACCTTTGGTATTTGCAATAAGCGTTTCTTCGGGATGTTTAAAGGAATATGACACCGATGAAATACCTGAAAAATAATAAATTTCATTACAGTGTGTTAATTTTATAATTTTTTTTACTTCATTTTCATTTTGTGGGTTTATTTTATGAATCTTAATCGCTTTGGTAATTCCAACTTTTTTAAAATTAGAAATATTATTTCTTTTTACTCTGGATGTTCCTATCACTATATAATTCTTATCTATTAACAGCTTAGACAAATAAATCCCGTCCTGTCCAGAAATACCAAATATTAATGCTATTTTTTTTTTATAAGACACTACTATAAACTTTTAAGGTTTCTGTAGCACATTTATTCCAGGTAAATTTTTCATTTTGCAAAAATCCTCTTTCAATTAATACATTACGTTTTTCAGTTGAAAAAACAACTTCTTCAATAGAATTAGTCATACTGTCAATGTCATTTGGGTTAAAATAGTTTACAGCATCACCGCCTACTTCTTTCATGGAGGATGTATTACTACATGCTACAGGACAACCCAAAGACATTGCTTCAATAATAGGCAAACCAAACCCTTCATAAAGAGATGGATAAATCAATGCTGTACTATTTAAGTAGAGATCTTTTAACAAATTATCATCACCCGCCATAAAATTTATATTTTCCAAATTAATTTTTTCCGATTTAAAGAGTGTTAGTTCTTTTTCAGTAAATGGAAAAATTCCAAAGCAAACAATTTTAATCTTATTCTTCAATAGCTTAGATCGTGAAATCGATTTTATAAAACTTTCAAAATTTTTGTACCCAAATCTTTCGCCAACAAAGAGTAGATAAGGGTCGCTCTTATTGTGGAGTAATTCATTCTTATTATATTTAAATTTACTTGCAAGATAGACAACTGAAGTTTTGTTCTTTTTTATTTTGTAATAATCTATTAATTCATTTTGAGTATTTTTTGATATACATATTGCATGATTTACAATGTCTAATGATTTTTTTTTTACATTTTTTTTATTATAGAGTTTTTCATGTATTAGATCATAAACTGTTGTAATTTTTTTCGTATTATTAAAGTTAAATATTTTATTATAATAAGTATAATGCACAATTTGAGGTTTAAACTTTTGAACATAATATTCAAAAAATAAATCATTAAATTTTGTAATAATTTTCGTAGTAAATCTTGGAATTTGGTTAATTTTTTTTCCAATAACAGCATTTTTATTTTTTAATTTATTCAATACATTGCTTATATACAGTGGTGTAATAATCTTAGTATTGTGTTCTTGTATAATTAATTCTCTAATTAAGTTTAAATAATAGCTAGAAATACCTCCATATTTTTGTAATAAAAAAATTTGATGATCGAATAAGATTTTCATATTTTTTAATTGTAAAGAATATTGCTTATTAATATTTATTGTTTATAGATCTTTTTATTTTTTAATAAATAAACACTATCACAGTTTTTAAGAATACTTACTTTGTGACTTATAAAAATTATCATCACTTTTTTTTTCAATTTTTGTAACAGATTCATTATCTCTTTTTCATTTTTTAAATCTAGACCATTTGTTGCTTCATCTAATATTAATACTCTTGGATTTCGATATAAAGCTCTAGCAATTGCAATTCTTTGTTTTTGCCCACCAGAAATTCTTGATGCTCTTTCACCAATGGAAGTATTTATACCATTTGGTAAGCTTTGGGTAAATCCCTTTAAATCAACATCTTCAATGACTTTATTAATTAATTTTAAATTAATTTCATTCCTTGGAACACCGAATGCAATATTATTTTTAATCGTATCATCCAACATAAAAACATCTTGCTGAACATAACCTATTAACGAGTACCAGTTGAATTTTATTTTTTCCAAAAAATGGTCACCAACTTTCACATAACCTTTTGTGGGTGTTTTTAGTCCCATTATAATGTCTATAAGAGTGGTTTTACCAGCTCCACTTCTACCACAAATACCTGTAAGAGCATTACCTGAAATTTTCCAGTTTAGATCTTCTAGACAGTTATCTTTTGACTTCGGATATGAAAAATTAACATTTTTTAAATTTATTATAGTGGGTTTTTTAATTTTTAAATTTTTTATATATTTTTGTTGTAACTCTTGATTATTTTCTAACAATCTCATGTCATTAATTAGAGTCTTAACCGGTTCTGCAGCGTGCCTTAATTTATTTGTTAATTGTACAATTTTTCCCAAGGAAGGAAGTAATCTGAATATAGCAGCACCAAAAAGAAATAAAAAAGGAGATATTTTTAATAGACCATCCTTAAATTCGAAATTTAGATTAAAAAATAATAATAAAAAAAAAATAGCAATAACTTCCAATAGGTATCTAGGATAAAGTGCAATTACTCCCGATTTATATGTTGAAAAATTAATCTGTGATATATTTCCTCTTATAAGTTTTTGAAAGAAGTTTTCTTTATTGAGAATTTTAATATCTTTTATTCCAGAATATGTGTGTTGTATATTTTTAATTAAAGCAAGATTCTGATCATGTAATATTTTTGAATATTTTAGAACACGTGATCTATTAAACTTTACCATACTTAAGGTAACTAAACTAAATATAGAAAAAGCTAAAATAGTAGATTGTGGATTAAAATAAAATAAAATTGAAACAAAAATAACAAAAACTAAAATTTCTAATATTAGGTTAAAAATAGCATAGATAAATATATTACTGTACACGTTACAATTATGTATTAAATTATTGATAAACGAATTAGAATTTTTTGATAAAATACTAATCACTGATTGATTTATGTATTTGTCATAAACAAGAGATCTTAAGTCAGCTGTGATGTCAGTAAGAAATTTTGTCTGATATTTATTTAATAGAAATAAATATAGATTTTTTATCAAAAACAATAAAAAGAAAACGATTGTCGCGAAATAAACTATATTCATATTTTCAAAGTTTAAAAAAGAAGTTGAGTCAGAGTATCTATTTAAAAAAGTGTAAATAGCATTATTTCCTTCGGTCAATGAAGTTGCTAATGGTAATATAGCAGTTAAACTCAATATCTCTAAAAATATTCCTATTAATATAAATATGAAAATAATATAAAATTTTCTTCTAAATTGTGGTTTTAATAGTGAAAGAGAAAGATTAATTTTTTTTTTAGTATTTTTAAATATTGTCATTAATTAATTTTATTAATATTTTGGTTTTATGTAATAATAGTAAAGAAAATTAAAACTCAAATCTTCTATATGTAATAAATAAATAAAACCACAAAAATATTTAAATTAATAATAGTTTAATTGAATAAATAATTAAATTTGTTAAATCTTTCAACATACTGAAAAAACATCATACACCTTTCTGAGTTTGTTTTAGTAAATGCAGATCTTTTATGCAGTCCATTGGTGAAGGCTATATAAAGAGTATTTTCATCTGTTGTAACAGTGATTGGTTTTTTTATTAACTCTAAACTGCTTTTATCTGTCTCATCAAAATATTTTGATTTAAGAAAAAAATTAATATAATTTTCATTAATCTTATGGCTGCCTAATGCATATTGAAGTGGTGCATCATTTTTTTCTATTTTGAAAGGTGTATAAAACATCTTAAAATGTGGAAGGAACCTGTCACTATGTAATAATGTTTCTCCTCTCATAGGTTTTTCTTCAAGAATTTTTTTTAATTTGAGGTAATGAAGCTCGACATTAGGTTTGACAACTTTATTGTAGATATTTTTTGTTGCTTGATTACTATATCTATTTAAGTATTCAAATTTATTTATGTCAATATATCCTCTTTGTATTTCAGACTCTTCTCTAATACTTTTTGTAGTTTCACCTATCCATTTCTTGGAAAATTTATTATTTTTCAATTCCAAGAAATGACTAATAATATTTTCTTTCTCTTCTGTTGGTAAAGCATTTTTTATTACTAAAAGACCAAATTTTTTTAATGAAATAAGCATTTCTTCTGTAATTGAAAAATTATTAAAGGTATCAAATGTATAATCAGAAATATTTTGATGGAATTTTTCACTGGCAGCATTTTCTTCAAAAAAAAATTTATTAATGCTTGGATTTTGACTTGACTTTTTTAACCAAAAATCTAAATGAGATTTTTTATTCTTTTCTGAACTAAGATTTTTTTTTAAAGTTTCAAGACCTGGAGTTTTTAATAATCTTTTATTAATTACTTTAATTATTTTTTCTTTTAAATTGTGCAACATAAAAAATTAATATTTTTAAAATCTAATTTTTGCATTCATGAAAATTAATATATCAAATGTTGCTATTTAACAATATTTAACTATAAATCAATCTTTGTAATACCTTATTTTATATATTAGAATTTTTAAAAATGGAAACATGGTCTAGGTTAAAAAGAGCTATAATTACAAAAAAATTTTTTTTAAGATCAAAAAAAATATCATTGTTACTTATATCATTGTTGGGTAAGAATAAAAAACTCTCATTTTTAGATGTTGGTGCTGGCAATAGATATTTAGCTATTTTATTAAATTTTGATGGTTGTGCTAATGTTTCAATGGTTGACCCCCATAAAAATTTATTTTGGGCCTGTGAAAATTTAAAAAAAAAATTAATATTTAAAGATTTAATTAAACCCTACAATGTTGGAATAGGTAAAAAAACTACAAAAAAAATTTTACATATTGGTAAAAAATCTACTGGGTCGACATTTGTAGATATTTTTAAAGTTTCAAAAAGTAAGAAATTTAAACTTGATATGGATTATTTTTCAATATCTAAGGAAACTGTTAAAGTTTTTAAAGTTAAAGATTTAATAGATAAATATAAATTAAAAAAACCAGAGATTGTAAAGATTGATGTTGAGGGACTTGAGGTGGATGTCTTAGACGGCGTTTTAGAAGTTTCAAAACCTTTTATAATACAGATAGAATCAAATAATAGTTCCAATTTATATGGAAATACTTTTAATCAAATTCATCAAAAATTAACATCATTAGGTTATGATCTTGCAACATTTCACCCTAATTATAATTATCCTGAATATTCAAGTGTGAATAAAAAATTTATAAATAATTACTATGACTACCCAAAAATTAGATCTAGAATTATAATGATGGACTCTATTTATATTTTAAAAGCAAAAAATAACTTAAGAGAGATCATAATGTTAATTGGTTACGGATTCTTGATAGAAGCGTTCCAAATGTTTAATAAAATTGATATAAAAATAGAAGTGAAAAATAGAAAAAAACTAAAGCTTTTTTTTAAAGAACATATTCCAAAATCAATATTCAAAACTCTTTAATTGATCTCTAAAGGTATCACCTAAATGATTGAAATTTATTCTATGGTCATTCGAACTAATAAATTTTTTAAGCCCATTGATTGATCTATTGTGTGATTTCTTATCAAATCTAGTTAACCAGTAATAATAAAATATCTCTCTATATACATTGTTTCTTCCAGAGCAAAATTCTATTATGTCTTTCCAGTTTTTAAAAAGCCAATTGTCTGAGTAGTAGATCTCATTCATAAAAAAATAAATTAATAATTCTTTTTTGTTAAAGTTTTTTTTTATTTTATCTAAATTTAATAATGTTTTTTTAAGTTCTAAGGCATTTTTAGGATTTATAGAAAATGAAAAATCCATATGTGGATTAGATAAAGATGAGTTAATAGTTGGAATTTTAAAATATGCATATTCTGCACATACTGAACCTGAGCAGGTAACTGCAAAATTAATACCTTCAGCAATAATCTGACTATGGGGAGTTTTGTTATCTAAATATTTAATATGATTATAATTTTTTTTTATTAAACTCTTTACTATTTTTTCAGTATTATCCCAATATTGGTTAAGATCAGGATGTAACTTTATATACCAGTCATAATTAGTTTGTTTAGAAATTTCCAAAATAGATACCAGCCATTCATAAAAATCTGGGTACAAATGAAGACCTCTGGTATGTGGAGCGTCTGAAAGTGCGTGGGGGCAAATCAAAATTTTTAATTTTTTACTTTTTTTAATTAATCGATTCCTATTCCAAATTTTTTTAAAATTATCTTTCGAAACAAAAGATTTTTTTCTATATGCGATATTAGATAAATAAAGACCTTTATCTGACAATTTTTGATTTTTTTCGAATGATAGTTTTAACATGTCGTTCGTTTTGGCTAGTGCTATTTTTTTTTGTTGGTTACTTAATTTAGAAAATGTTTTTTTAAAAGTTAAATTTTCATTGTCAGAATAAGGTATTTTTTTTGATAATTTCCTAACCCTGCTTGGACCCGAAACTAAACAAATAGACTTATATTTAAGTCCTATTCTGATTGGTATAGTAGAGTTGTATACTGCTTGGGATACAATAACTCCCTTTACTTTATTTTTTTTAAAAAAATCTACCCAAAAGTAAAAATAGATAATACTTTTTTCTAAAAATTGAATAAATTGTGGGTCTAAAATTTCTATTGTTGGCAATTTATAAATTCTTAAATATGTATCATATATTAAATCTCCTAATAAAACTCCTTCTACTTTTAATCTGACTACATCTTCTTTGTTTCTAATTTTTTTTTTTATAGAACCTATATTTTTTTTAAATTTTAAAAGTATTCGAGGGTCAATATTATTTAATTCAATAAATTTTTCTACACCAAATGATGAGTAAATACTGTAAGATTTGAGCTTAATAAATTTATTTAAATATATGTAAATTTTTTCAGCTAAACTAAATCCAAATAATATTTTTGTAAATCCATTTTCAGCATAAGCATATATTTTGCTATTATATTTTTTTGAAAGTACAGATGATGCATAGGCGATTGAGATATGAGTAGATGTCCACTTATTAAACTCGACAAGAATTATACCAGAACTTTTATTATGATTATTTTTAAAAAGTTGTTCAAATTTTTTTTTTACTAAAAATTTAATATAAATATTTTTAAAAAAATTATTTATTTTCATTTTAAATAAAAAAATATGGATATTTAAGCAAAGTTAACTGTTATCTTTTATTAGAATTTTAAGTTCTTCAATTGATAAATAGTCTTTATTATTTAGACTATTATATGAAAAATTTCTATCAGGTACTTTCCCTTTATAATTATCAAACTTATTAATAAAATTCTTTATAGTATTTTTTTCATAACTTTTTGTAGAAGACAAAATTATATAATAATTTTTAAATTCAATAGTATTTAAAGAGTCAGAATTAGTCACTAAATCCTCATGAATTTTTTCTCCAGGTCTTGTTCCGATAAAATTTATTTTACATTCTGGTGCAACTGCTTTCGCTAAATCTAATATTGTATATGAAGGAATTTTAGGGACAAACAATTCACCTCCCCACATATTACTTAAACATTTAATAACAAACTCTACACCTTCAGATAAGGTTAGAGAAAATCTTGTCATATCTTTATCTGTAATATTTATTACTCCACTTGTTTTTTGTTTTTCAAAACTTGGGATCACAGATCCTCTTGACATCATAACATTGCCATATCTAACAACAGAAAAAGATTTATTTTGTATGTAATTATTTGCTGAAATGAACAGTTTATCTGCTGTTAGCTTTGTTGCACCATATAGATTTATTGGTGCTGCAGCTTTATCTGTACTAAGGGCAATTGCTGTTTTTACATCTGATGAATAAATTGCATCAATAATATTTTGTGTTCCCATCACGTTAGTTTTTACAACTTCAAATGGGTTATACTCTGCTGTTTCAACTTGTTTAAGTGCTGCTGCATGAACCACAATATCTACATCTTTCATTGCAGTTTTTAATCTGGGTAAATCTCTAATATCTCCTATAAAAAATCTTAATTTTTTCTTATATTTTTTTAACTTTTCGGCCATTTCATATTGTTTCAATTCATCTCTACTGAAAATAATAACTTTATTAGGAGTAAAGTCTTTTAAAACTGTCTTAATAAAATGTTGGCCAAAGGAACCTGTTCCACCTGTGACAAGAATATTTTTATTGGTGAATATTTTTTTTTTAATTTGCATATTTATATAAAATTTCTTTTATTGTATTTATAATATAATCAATTTTTTTTTTTGAAAGGTCATAATATATAGGTAATGAGATAGTATTATTATAATAATTAATAGTTCCTTTATAATTTCTAATATTTATTTTTTGTTTAAAAATTTTTTTAAATTTAAATATTGGAATATAATGCTGTTGTACAATAATTTTCTTCTTTATAAGCATATTAATAAAAAAATCCTTACTAATTCTCATTTTTTTAAAATTAAAATATGCTAATACCAAATGATAAGATGGAGTTATTTTTGGATTAAAGTCTAAAATCTTAACATCTTTGGGAAGATCTGTGAGCTTTTTTTTGTAATAGTTAAATATTTTCTCTCTTTTTAGGATTAAATCATTAATTCTACTCAATTGAGAGATGGCTAACGCACAGTTAATGTCGCTCAATCTGTAATTATAACCACTATATTCAATATCATAAATCCAATGTTTTTTAGTTCTTTTAATTCCATGTGATCTTAGAAGTTTTATTTTCTTATGTATCTTTAAATTGTTAGTACAAACTATTCCACCCTCACCTGAAGTTATAGGTTTAACTGGATGTAGCGAAAAAACAGCAATATCTGAATGTTTACATGATCCAATCTTGAAAGATTGATTAGATGCTCTATACTTTGCACCAAGTGCATGGCACGCATCTTCAATCAAAAAACATCTATATTTTTTTTTTATCTTATAAAAATTTACTATATTTGAAGGGTATCCACCTAGATACATGGTCACAATAGCTTTAATTTTTTTTAATTTATTTAATTTTATACATTCAGAAATTAATTCTGGACTCATTTGACCTGTTTCTGAATTAACGTCACATAAATAAATATTAGCCCCTAATATAGATAACATATTATACGATGCTATAAAATTTATGGCTGGGACAATTATATTGTCATTTTTTTTTATATCCAATGATAAAAACGCAAGATGGAGGCCAGCAGTGGCACTACTACAAACAAGGGTGTATTTTGTACCAAAATATTTTTTTAATTTTTTTTCAAATTCATCTACATAAGACCCTGTTGTGATTAAATTAGCTTCAAGAGATTTTAAGACTAATTTTTTATCATCACTATTAATTGATTGTCTTCCGTATGGTATGAATTCCATGATAAATATATTTAATTTTAAACGTGTGTGCAATAAATGTATATAATAATTATTAAAATTGTACATTTATAACTAAAATGCAAAAAATATTTATTACTGGTGGGAGCGGATTTGTTGGAGCTAAATTATTAACTTTAGTTGTCAAAAAAAATGAAAATCTTCAAATACATACCATTTTTAACAAAAATAGAATAAAAATAAAGTCTACTCAGAACTTTCATAAGTACAAATTAGACTTAAGGAAAAAAAACAATTTAATAAAAAAATTGGAAGTAATTAACCCTGATTTAATAATCAATTTAGCAGGATTTAAAAATCCAAGAAAAAATGAATTAAATAAAAAAAAATCATACGAAGAAAATTTTATTATTAATAAGCATCTAACAGATTATTGTAAAAAAAATAAAAAAAAATTGATATATACATCCACAGACCTTGTCTATGGTGATATTGTTAAAAAACCTACAGAAAAGCAGGGCTTAAATCCAAACACACTTCATGGGATCAATAAATTAAAGTCTGAAACGTATATTAAAAAAAATATGAAAAATTATCTAATACTGAGGTTTGCCACAGTTTATGATGAAATAGATGATAGGGATGAAAATTTTATTAATGCGTCATGTAAAAAAATAATCAATAAGAAAGAGGTTTATGCGGCCACTAATATATATAGAAATTTTATATCCACTCAACAGCTAACAAGTGTTTTAGAAAAATTAATTCACTTTAGGGTATATGGAACTTATAATGTTGGCGAAGAGGCATCAAGTTACTTTGATAAAATCAAATCAATATGTTTAAAAAGAAAAATTAATTACAAAAGATATTTATTTAAAACAAAAATCAATGTTAATCCTGAATATCGTGCACCTAATCTAAAAAAATTTAAATCATTAATAAATAAAATTAAAT
>MDTF01019087.1_pt1 | contig 10193 bp, 10 predicted proteins | sample 811191 | NCBI WGS metagenome assembly MDTF01 (sample SAMN05326649, study PRJNA326480) | marine metagenome | isolation source: seawater | place: Southern Ocean | collected 2011 | reverse complement strand
TTCTTGCTCTTTTTTACTGTCTGATTTTACTACTTTTAAGTTATTTTTTATCATTTTTTATCCTTTTATTTGATCGAATCGTTAAATTTAATGTACACACTTTGTTCTTTTTTTACAAGAGCTATAAAATAGGGCTGAATAACCCTAGATATTTAAGATTTTTTGAGATTGTCTAGAGTTAAATTACCGATAACGGCTAATAGTTCAAATTTCGATACAGCAAAATCTCGCTCTGCTACTGCATTGCTTATTCTGGCATTCAATAGAAGGCTTCTAGATTGAATGACCTCAAGAGTCGTTCGTGTATTTCCTGAATCATACTCTAAAGTAATTCCTTCATTTGCAATCTCTGCTGCTTTTACCTGTGCTTGAGTTGATTTTAAAACACTTTCTGAAGACTGATAAGTGGACCAAGCATTAGCTGTATCTGTTTTTACTTCGTTAATTGTATCTTGCAAGATTAAATTTGTTTGTTCTCTTTTAAATTTTGATTTTTTTAACGAAGAATAATTTTCACCGCCTTTAAAAATTGGAATAGTTACTGTTGCTTTAAGAATTTCATTATCTATCTGATCGGTAGTAGAGTTATAGTCTTTGTTTTGAGATTTTGTATAATTGACAGATGCAGAAGGAGAAAACTTAGATTTTTCAATATTTACATTTTTTTTTGAAATTTTATAATCTAATTTAGCAAGTAGTAATTTTGGATTATTTTTTTCTGAAAATATTAAAGCTGTATTTAGTCCATATATATAATTTAAACTTATTATTTCCACAAAGTTATCTTTAATTACTTCGTTTGGTGCAGATGATATTATTATTCTTTCAAAATTACTTTTAGCAACTAGAAGTTCTGTATTAGCTGTAATCGATTTGGCAATAGCTCCAGCAAGTGAAGATTCAGATTGGGCTAAATCTGTTAAAGTTATTTCTCCTTTTTGTAATCTAGAAGTGTCTGTTTCTACTTGCCTTTCAAATAAGTCAACATTTGATAAATTAAATTTTTTATTTTTAATTTTGTAAATTAAGTCATAGTAGGCAATAGCTGATTTTAATATAATTTGCTGTTCAACATTTTTTAATTTGATACCCGCTTTTTCGAACTCAAGTTGAGATTTCCTGATTGTGTTATATCCTTTAAATCCTTTAAAAAAATTTTGGTCTATAGAAACTGATTGACTGGTTGTATCATTATTAGTGTCAGCTAGTGCTGAGCCTGATTGATTAGTTCGATTAGAATTTTGCTGACTACTTTGAGTTTCTGATATGGATATACTAGGTAAAAATTTACTTCTTGAAATATTAATATTTTCTTTAATAGCTTTATAATTTTTTCTTTCTGCGTTTAAAGTTGGATTGTTTTTATATGCACTGTCTAAATAAGTTAAGAATTCATATGTGAAAGCTGAATTGAAATTAAAAATAAGAGTGAGAATAATGATAAAAAATTTCATATTAATTAAATTTAATTTTATTAAATCTATGTTTCTTGTCTAAATAAAGAACAGCATAAGCTTTGTTGGTTAAATTTTTAAGCATTTGCTTGGTTATTCGCTCATAATACATGATAAATTCACGCACCTGAATAGCAGACATAATTTTTTTACCTCTAGAGGTCAATTGAAGTTTTTTTTCTTGTAAAAGTCGCCATTTGTAAACACATTCAAAATTGGGAACCTTTAAGAAAATCAATCTGTCAATTTTATCAAAAATTTTTTTGTATTCATTTTTTAATTCTTTATTAACTTTATTACGCCAAATTAATTTTGAGTCTTGGTTTTTTTCTAAAGAATTTATTGGTTTAATTAAATCTTTATTTTTTTGCGGTCTAGCTCCAACGCACCATCCTTCAAATATTATAATTTGCGGTTGATAAATTATTTTTTGCCATTTAGATTTAGGAAACCTATCATCTTTCGATTTATCAAAACGCGGAATATAAACGGGTTTAAAATTTTTTTTGGTTAAATCAAAAAAAATTTTTTTTAATAGTTTGGTGTCATGTGTTCCTGGAACGCCTCTTATTTTAAATAATTTATGAATATTTTTTGACAACTTGGTTCTTTCTCCTAATGTTTCATAAAAATCATCAATAGAAAAGTAGACTACTTTTAGATTGTATTTATAGTTCAGTATTAATTTTATAATTTGAGTGATGGTACTTTTTCCTGCTCCTTGCCCACCTGTCAATCCTATAATTTTAATTTTTTTATTTTTTTTATATTCGTAAAAAATTTTTTTACAAATAGGTAGATAGAATTTTTTTAGTTGACCCAATTTATCATAAAAAGGTTTGTTCCGAAGTTCCTGATTAGATAAATAACTTAAATACTTCTTTTCTAAAAACTTAGCAGAAATTATCTTTAACATTTTAAGATTTGTTTAAAGCTCGCTCAAGGAAATCTAACCTATCTTGTCCCCAAAATAATTCATCATTATAAATATAGGTAGGTGCACCGAAAACATTTTTTATCACAGCTTCTTCAGTGTTGTCTTGGTAAATTTTAGATACTTTATTAGATTTTGCCAAGTCAGATAACTCTTTAAAATTTAATTTAAAAAAATTGCTTACAGTTTCAATATTTTTTTCGTCCGAAATATCTTTTTCTTCACTCCAAATATTTTTTAAAAGCTCGTGACCAAATACTATTTTTACACCCAATAAATTTGCTGCGATAGTATATTTACTCGAAAGGTGCGGATCTTTAGGTGGAAAAAACTTTGGCTTAAGATTAATTTTAATATTTAAAAATTCACTCCATCGTTTTAACTCATCTAATCTATACTTTTGTCTTTGCGGAGACCTTAGAGGAACAGGTAGGCCTCCTGTTTTTGTGAATATCCCTCCAACCAAATCACAAGGTTTTTCAATTATTTCTGCATTATATTTTTCTGCTATAGACTGAAGTTTTGCTGAACCAAGATAAGCAAATGGTGATGGTATGCCGTAAAAGTATTCTATTTTCATAGTTATTATTAAATTAAATATTTTTAACATAAATTAGCAAACTTTTTACAAAATATAAGGTGTTTCACTTATCCACAAAAAATATACGTGTAGTTTGGATGTTCACGGTTTGATTCACTTTTGATTCTAGTATGGACTCATTTTACAACCTTCTAGTGTGTAAGGTTCTCAATGTTAGCTACATCAAACTGACTACTTTCAAGTTTTTTTTTGCTTTCTCGAAAAGAAACAATAAAAACAAAAATATCAAATAAAACGATTAATATTTGAAAAAATAAAAAATTAAATTTGATTAAGATTCCTATGTAATGAAATGAAACTAAAAAAATCATTGATGAAACTAAAACTCGATACTTAAATACCGCTATAATAGATAAAGAATGAATAATTAGTCGAAATAATGACATTTGCGATGGACCAAAATATCTCATTCCTCTTATGGAGTTGACTTCATTATAATCTTCGATATTTTTTTTGAAAGTGCCAGAGTAACTGCTCCACAAGCTTGCTTTGACAGACAATTTTTTTATATCAGACTTTGTTAAGCAACTATAATTTCCAAAATTAATAAGTTTGCCTGTAGTTAATAAGGTTATGTATTTATGAATTCTATAAAGCATTTGAAATAAAAATCCCTCTGATCTTTTAATACGTTTGGCTACTACAGATTTATCACGTTCTCCAAGAACTTTATCTACTAATAATTTTATTTCCTCAGGTCGATCTTCACCGTCTCCATCCATTAAAATTAAATAATCAAGGTCTGTATTCTCAGATAAATACTTAATACCAAAAGCATTGCATCTGGCGTGGCCTTTGTTTTTACTCATATGAATAGTCTTAATTGAATTGATTTGTGGTGGAATTTTAATTTTTTTATTTTTTATTGTTGAACAATCATTCACTACTACACAGTCAAACTGGACATTTTTTATATCTGCTATGCTGTCATTGATTTCATGTAGAAGTTTTTCTAAAGACTCCCAGTCATTAAATATTGGAATTAATATAGTAAATTTTTTCATCGCTTACCTATCATGCAAATACCTTGAAGTTTAATACTTCCAAATTCTCCAGGACAAACTGATTTTAGAATATCTGCATTACCAACGTAAATTACTCCACCTTCTATTTTCAAATCTTTTATTTTAGGACTTAAACTACCAAACCATTTTGGCCTCGATTGAAGATGATACGATAGATTACCAGCCAACCACTCATCACCAACAACAATCGATATATTATTTATAAAATTTTTATTCCATCTATTCTGTACTAATCTAGCTATTTCTTTCCCTGGATAATCTGTTCTTTTATTATCTTTTGAAAGTGAAATATAAAGATAGGCTGTCGGAGAGAGAATAAAGATAAATAAAAACCCAATTATAAATTTTTTAAAATTATTTAAATTAATATTAGATTTAAAATGATAAGTAAAAAATAAACCAAAAAATAAATAAAAAGGTGTCATCCACATTGTACGAATGTTGGCTGCAAAAACTAAAGAAGTTACAAACATTAACAAGATAGGCACTAAAGTAATAAAGATTAGAAAAATTGATTTTTCATCATGTTGATTAATTTTAAATTTATACTTTCTGATAATTAAACTTAAAAGAAGAAGAAAAGGCAACAAAGTAACTATTTGTTTAAAAATAAATTTTAAAGGATAAATTAAATGATTTAAAAGAATGCTTTCTTCTAAGCCTGTCCTCTTTAATCCATAAGAAATTGTTTGGTAATTATTCTCTGTGAGCCATATTAGGTGGGGACTTAAAGCTAATAAGAAAACTATAATTGGAATAAAATATCTAAAATTATACTTCTTTTTTTTTATCACATAGTAAATAAAAAAAAAATTAATACTAACTAGCAGATAGATAAATAAATATTTAGATAAAATTCCTAATGCAGCAAATAATCCAAATAATAACCAGTTATGAATTTTATCATCTTTAAAACTTTGCCATGCGTAGTAGACTGTCAATGACCAGAAAGGAATTTGGCAAACATTAACGTTAAATTCTGGAGTGGTAAAATTATAAAAATATATTCCTTCAAGTAAGAAAACTGAAATTAATGCATAGTTCTCATTTTTTAAAAATTCTTTTGCTAGCTTGAAAACAACAATAAACGAGATAATAATAAATATTTGGCTTAATAAATAATATGCCCAGTCCTGATTGCCAAATATTTGATAGAAAATTTCTGGAAAAAAAGCGCTTAAAGGAGGGTGTTTTCCAAAACCCCAATCTAAATTACTGCCCCAAGCTAAAGCTTCAATAGTATCCAAGGGTAAATTTTTATTGGAAAAAAAAGGAACAACAGTCCAAATCACTAAGTGTGAAAATAAAAATAGATTAAATATAGGGTAGATTTTTTTTTTCATTATTCTAAGCAAATTAATACAATTTAAAGTCTATTGACACGCATAATTTGAAACATATACTCCCTCTTTTTTAAATATGCCAAAAAAACCTATAAAAAAGCCCATAGCTAAAATTTCAAAAAAACTGGACAAAAAACGATATATTCCAAGTGATAAAGAAAAGTATATGTGTGCTAAACACAAACAGTTCTTTACAGACGAGTTGTTAAAATGGAAAAAAGATATTATTAAATCTAACTCTTTAACCAATCTTTTAAACTCTTCTGATGATAGTGTTTCATCAGCTGATATGGTTGATCAGGCCTCTTCATATACCGATAAGTCAGTTGAGATGAAAGCACTGGCAAGAAGCCGAAAACTTATTGAAAAAATTGAAGCAGCTTTGCGCAGAATTAAAGATGATGTTTATGGGTATTGTGAGGAAACGTCTGAGCCCATAGGGCTAAAAAGACTTGTAGCAAGACCAATAGCCACTCTTTCTATTGAGGCTCAAGAGAGACATGAACGAGATGAAAAAATTTTTATAGAAGATTAAACGCTAGGAATTTTCTCACCCTTTTCTAATAGATCGTATCCTTTTTGAACAGCTTCTCTTTTTGAAATGAGTTCGTACCAACGAGTTAAATTTTCATATTTCTTTAAGCCAATGTCGTGCCACTCATGTCTCGCAATCCATGGAAAAGTAGCAATGTCAGCTATAGAGTAAAAGTTGCCTGCTAAATAATTGTTTTGTGCTAATCTTTCGTTTAATTCTTTATAAATTCTAGTGCAAATTTTAAGATATCTTTCTTCAGCAAACTCACTTTTTCCAGGATTATAGTGGTGAAACTGGTGATGCTGACCGAGCATAGGTCCAATGTAAGCTACTTGGCCCATTAACCATTGATTAATAATAGTTCGTTTATCTTGATCATAAAATTTTTCGCTCTGCTCACCTAGATAAATCAAAATTGCACCGGTCTCAAAAATACTAATATTATTTTTATGATCTTTGATAACAGGGATTTTACTAAATGGACTTATTTTTTTAAACTGAGGTATAAATTGCTCATCTTTAGAAATATTTATTTTAGTTACTTTATAATCATATTTTATTTCTTCGAGCATAATAGAAATTTTTTTTCCATTAGGAGTATCTGCTGTAAAAAGTTCAATCATTTTTTCAGACCTAGTCTCTCGTGAATAGATTTTGAAGCAGTGCTAAATTCAAATTTATAAGTCTCATTAGGTTTAGCTCTTTTGAAGCATGCTCTAGCAGCTAAAGCAGCTTCGTGAAAACCTGAAAGAATAAGTTTTAATTTTCCTGGGTAAGCGCATATATCTCCGATAGCAAATATACCTTTTTTGTTAGTTTGAAAACTCTCCGTGTCAACGGGAATAGTTTTGTTATTAATGTTTAGTCCCCAATCTGCGATAGGACCTAATTTCATTATAAGTCCAAAAAAACTTAAAATATAATCAGTTTTAATTTTTTCTAGCTTTCCGTCTTCATGTTCAATTTCAATTCCTGACATGATTTGATCGCCTTCGATTGACCTTAAGCTATATGGCGTTTTTATTATTATTTTACCTTCTTTTTCTTTTTTTTTTATTTCACTTAAAGTATGGGCCGCCCCCCTAAACTCATTTCTTCTATGAATTAAAATAATTTCATTTGATTTTGATAGCTCTAACGCCCAATCCAATGCTGAGTCACCTCCTCCAAATATAGATATTTTTTTTTTCTTAAATAAATCTTTATTAACTACTGAATAAAATATTTGTTTGTTTTCAAATTTTTCCGCTTCTTTTAATGAAAGCTTTCTTGGCTCAAAAGAACCCACTCCCCCAGCAATGATAACATTAGATGCGGAAAAAATATTTCCTTTATCTGTTTTTACTACCCATGAATTATTTTCTTGTTTTATTTCTTCAACTCTTTGGTTTAAATGAAAATTAGTTTTAAATGGTTTTATTTGTTTTAATAAACCTTCTGTTAATTCTCCTCCTGTACATTCTGGTATTCCCGGAATATCATAAATAGGTTTGTCTGGATAAAGCTCAATACATTGTCCACCTGCTCGATCTAAATTATCTATTACCTCACATTTAAGACCTATAATACCAAGTTGATGGACAGCGAATAAGCCTGTTGGGCCCGCTCCTATTATAATTGTATCTGTTTTTATCATTAAGTCTGTTTTAAAGGCGTGGTTACTTCTAAGCCATCAAGTTCATTCGTCACAATAATTTGACAACTTAATCTACTATTTTTTTTAGGCTCATATGCCATATCAATCATGTCTTGCTCAGCATCAGGTGTTTTTTCCATTTTATTTAACCAATTTTCGGGGATATAAACATGGCAAGTTGCACAAGCCATGGAACCTCCACAATCAGCATCAATACCTTCTATGTTATTTTGTATGGCACCTTCCATAACAGACAGTCCAGCGGCAACGTCTACTGTATTTTTTTTTCCTTCGTGTGAAATATACGTAATTTTTGGCATTAAGCTAAATATAGGTATTAAATAAAATAGGGCAAGTATTTAAGCTTGCGACACTTTAAAAAAATTAGGTAAATATAAGCTAAAAGTCCTTCTTTAATAACTATATTAATTTATTAGATTTTTTACCTTATTTGTAGTTAATTAAAATAATAGAAATTATATTTTAGGAAATTAAATTGTCTACAAATTATAAAGAAATTTACGATCAATCTATTAAAAATAAAGAAGAATTTTGGAAAAAAATCTCTGATGATATTTTTTGGTATTCAAAACCAACTAAAATTTTAAATACTGACAATCCTCCTTTTTATAAGTGGTTTCAAGATGGCACAACAAACACTTGTTATAACGCTTTAGATTTTCATATTGATAATGCTCTCGGAGAAAAGACAGCTTTAATATGGGATAGTCCGATAACTAACTCTAAAGCAACTTACACTTTTAACCAGCTAAGAGAAAAAGTTGCATTTTTTGCAGGTGCCTTAAAAAATCAAGGAGTTACTAAAGGTGATCGTGTTATTATTTATATGCCGATGATTCCAGAGGCGGTTATAGCTATGCTGGCTTGCGCAAGAATTGGAGCGGTGCACTCTGTTGTGTTTGGTGGATTTGCTTCAAACGAATTAGCAAACCGAATTGATGATTCAAAAGCAAAAATTGTTATTTCTGCGTCTTGTGGTTATGAGCCTGGACGAACTATTGAATACAAACCTTTGCTCAACAAAGCTATTGAAATTGCAAAACATAAACCTGAACGATGTATTGTCTTTCAAAGAAAAGATTTTAAAGCAAATTTAGATTCTAAAATAGATGTAGATTGGGAGGAAATTTTAAAAGATGCCAAACCTGCTGAATGTGAAAAGATGAGAGGTAGTGATTATGCTTATATTCTTTATACATCTGGAACAACCGGTCTACCAAAGGGAATTGTTAGAGATATTGCTGGACACATCGTTGCATTAAAATGGACCATGAAAAATGTTTATGGCATTGCACAAGATGATGTTTGGTGGTCTGCAAGTGATATTGGTTGGATCGTTGGACATTCATATATTGTCTACGCTCCATTATTTTACGGGTGTACAACTATTTTATACGAAGGTAAGCCTGTTGGTACGCCGGATCCTGGTGCTTTTTGGAGAGTAGTATCAGAACATAAAGTTACATCTCTTTTCACAGCTCCGACAGCAATAAGAGCAATCAAAAAAGAGGATCCTAACGGTGAATTTTTTAAAAAATATGATCTTAGTAATTTTAAGTATTTATATTTAGCGGGCGAACGAGCTGATCCAGATACTATTAAATGGGCAGAAAAATTATTAAAAGTTCCTGTACTAGACCATTGGTGGCAAACAGAAACAAGCTGGGCAATTTCTGGTAATTGTACTGGGATTGAATCTTTTCCAGTTAAATATGGTTCAGCTTTCAAACCAGTACCTGGATATGACTTAAAAGTATTAGATGCAAAAGGAAAAGAATTAGAGCCAGGAAAGATGGGAGATATTGTAATCAAACTTCCTCTTCCACCAGGCACATTTCCCACGCTATGGAAAGCTGATGAAAGATATAGATTAAATTATATGAATAATTATCCTGGTTACTACCAAACTTATGATGCGGGACACATTGATGAAGATGGCTATGTTTGGATTATGTCTCGAACCGATGACATTATAAATGTAGCGGGTCATAGACTATCGACAGGTTCGATTGAGGAAGTTTTAGCGGAACACAAGGATGTAGCTGAGTGTGCTGTTATAGGAATTGCCGATAAGCTTAAAGGTCAAGTTCCTATTGGCTTAGTTGCCCTTAAAGCGGGTGTAACTAAAGAAAAAATAGATATTGTTTCTGAGTGCATATCAATGGTTAGGAACAGAGTTGGTCCTGTTGCTTCTTTTAAAATTGCAATTGTTGTGAAAAGGCTACCTAAAACAAGATCTGGAAAAATTTTAAGAGGAACAGTCAGAAAGATTGCTGATAATGAGCCCTATAAAGTGCCGGCAACTATAGATGATCCCACAATTTTAGATGAAATTAAAAAAAATTTAATAGAAAATAATATTTTAAAACTCTAGAGGTTGTCCTGAGCCTTCTGTAATAACTTTTCCATCATGCATAACAGTTTTACCATTAATAATAGTTCCAATAGGAAAGCCTTTAACAGTCATATCATGAAACGGGGTCCATCCACATTTAGTAGCCATTGTTTCATTTTTAATAGTTTGTTCAATATGCATGTCAACAATTGTTAAGTCAGCATCAAATCCTTCTTTAATGTAGCCTTTGTTTTTAATGCCAAAAATTTTACAAGGATTTTCACACATTAATTTAATTAATTGTTCTAA
>MDTF01017530.1_pt1 | contig 10193 bp, 11 predicted proteins | sample 811191 | NCBI WGS metagenome assembly MDTF01 (sample SAMN05326649, study PRJNA326480) | marine metagenome | isolation source: seawater | place: Southern Ocean | collected 2011 | reverse complement strand
TTGTTGCTATTGGGTAATTATTCATGGTATTTAAGATAGTTATATGAAAATACACAAGATTCAAGGGGACATAAGTTCAGAAATTGCCAATTCTTTTAAAGATAGTGTCGCAATTGATACTGAAGCAACAGGTTTATTGATTCCCGAACGTGATAAATTAAGTTTAGTTCAAATCTGTGGTGAAGGTGGTGAAGTTTATATTGTTCAACCAGACCGAACTAATTACCAAATGCCAAACTTGGTCTCTGTGTTGGAGAATACTAAAATTCAAAAAATTGGTCACTTTTTGAGATTTGACAAGAGTGCGCTTGAATTTTTTTTAAAGTGTAAAATGAATAATATTTTCTGTACAAAAATAGCTTCTAAAATTTGTAGAACCTATACAGATTCTCATGGACTTAAAAGTTTGGTCCAAGAATTTTGCAATAAAAAATTAGATAAAAATCAGGGGTCCAGCGACTGGAATAAAGATATTAATGATCTTAGCGACAAACAATTAGAGTACGCTGCTAATGATGTGATTTATTTACATAGAATCAAAAATGAATTAGAGAAAATGTTGGTTAGAGAAAATCGGATGCCTATTTATAAAAAATGTTTAGAATTCTTGGATACAAGAATAGAGCTAGATCAAAAAGGATTTAAATTTTCAATATTTGAACATTAATGGTAAAAGTAAATTATATTTCTATTGCAAAAAAAGCTGCTGCCATACAGATCTCCGAGCTTAAAAAAATAAATAAAATTTTTAATAAATCATTTGTACAAGCGGTTGATTTAATGGCTAATTGTAAGGGAAAGGTTATATGCGCAGGTATTGGAAAAAGTGGATTGATTGCAAGAAAAGTTGCGGCAACTTTATCGTCGGTTGGAGTTTCTTCATTCTTTTTAAATCCTAGCGAAGCTAATCATGGTGACCTTGGGCAAATTGATAAGAGAGATTTGCTATTAGTCTTTTCATACTCAGGCAATACGTCTGAAATTGCAAATATGCTTCGATATGCAAATCGTTTTAATATTAAAATTATTGGTGTTGCTTCAAAGAAAGACAGTTTGCTACTAAAGGCAAGTGACATAAAATTACTTCTTCCACAAGTTAAAGAATCTGACCCAACTGGTATGGTACCAACAACAAGTACAAGTATTACATTATTGTTGGGTGATTGCCTGGCTGTTGCTCTTATGAACAAAATAAGTTTTTCAAAAGAAAGATTTAAAATCTTCCATCCTGGTGGTAATATTGGGCAAACACTATTGTTGGTTAAAGACATTATGATCACAGGAGAAAAATTGCCTGTAGTTAATTTGAACAAAAATATTTACGAAGCTACAAAAATTATTGATCAAAAAAAACTTGGCTTGGTTGTGATCATGGAAAAAAATAATGTTAAAGGTATTCTGACTGATGGGGACGCAAGAAGAGGGATCAAACATTACTCTAAAGGTGGCAATTTAAAAAAATTTATGACAGCAAACCCTTTGTTTATTTCAGAAAACTCACCTGCTTCTAAAGCTTTATCTCTAATGAATGAAAGAAAAATTACAAGTTTGTTAGTTACTTCAGAAAAAGAATACAATAAAATCTATATGAATAAAAAATTAAAAGGTATCGTTCATATTCACTCTCTATTACAATACGGAATAAAGTGATCGATAGAAAAAAAAAAATTTTATTATTACAAATTACAATTTTCTTAGTTGCGTCATTTCTTCTTTTTAATACCTACCGAGAAAAAGAAAGCGAAGAAGCAAGTATAAGTATAGAGTCTGATAGCAATACAGACACTAATAGTTTTACAGATGTTAAATACTCAGGTTTTGATTTAAAAGGAAATCGATATACTTTAAGTGCAGGTGTAGCAAATTTTAAAATTGAAAAACCTGAAGATATTAATATGAAAGAAGTTAAGGCAAATTTTTTTCTAAAAAATGGTTCAGTTTTGAAAATAACTAGCGATGTTGGATTTTACAACAATGTAACTCTAGATATGAATTTTAAAGAAAACGTTCAATCTATTTACTTAACCAATACTTTGTTTTCAGATGAATTAATTTATTCAAGTTCTGATGGAAAACTGCTGGCTACTGGTAATGTGCGCGGAGAAAGTGTAGAAAGAGGTGAGTTCTTTGCTGATAATGTTGAATATGATCTTATAAATAAAACATTAGATTTTTCAATGTTCGGCAATAAGCAGGTAAATGTAAAACTTAAAGATCAGAATAAATGAAAAAAGGTTTTAGAATAATTAAATTTAAGAAAGACAAACCTGTTTTTCAGATTAAAGATATTAGTAAATCATACGATGGGCGGCCAATTTTAAAGAGGATCAACATGGATCTTTATCCTGGTGAATGTGTTGGATTATTGGGCCCAAATGGTTCTGGCAAATCAACTTTGTATAGCACGATAATAGGTGAAGTTTATGCAGAAACTGGAAAAATATTAATTAATGGAAAAGAAATTCAAAATAAGCCTATTCACCTAAGGGCAAAAGCCGGTATAGGTTACTTAAGTCAACAAAGATCTGTTTTTGCTATGAGTGTGTTTGACAACCTACTAGGTGTTTGCCAGCTTTGTATCAAAGGAAGTCACAATCAAACAAAAATGACAGAGCAATTACTTGATGAGTTTAATTTACAGCATTTAAGAAATATTCATGCTTCCAATCTATCAGGAGGAGAGGTTAGAAGACTCATGCTTGCGCGTTTGCTAATTAACAAACCAAGTGTTGTGTTGTTGGATGAACCTATGGCTGCTTTAGACCCAATAGTAGTTCAGGACATACAAAAATATATTTTAAAATTACAAAATTTTGGCTGTGCTATTTTGATAACAGATCACCAGGTAAATAATCTATTTGATATTGTGGATAGAGCCTATGTTCTTGGAGAACAATCAATCATTGCACAAGGTACACCATCTGAAATATTAAAATCTTCAAAAGCAATAGAGTTATATTTTGGATCTTCATATAGAACGTAACTCCTATGGTGAATAAAAGTTTTTCGGTCAATACATCGGGTCAAATCAAATCTTATGATAAAACTATTAATGTTGACTCTGATAAATCTATTTCTATTAGATCTTTTCTAATAGGAGCTATTAGCCATAATATCACAGAAATTAAAAATGTTTTAGAATCTGAAGATGTGTTCTCATGCATTAACTGCTTAAGAAAATTAGGCGTAAAGATTCAAAAAGTAAAAGCAAAGCAATACTTAATTTATGGCAAAGGCTTAGGTTCTCTTTATGCTAAAAAAAATACAGTTTTAGATTTTGGGAATTCAGGAACTACCGCAAGACTCTTAGTGGGTTTGCTTTCAACTAACCCTGAAATTCAAGTTAAGATTAAAGGAGACAATTCATTAAATAAAAGAAGTATGAGTAAACTAATTAATCTTATGAGTGAATTTGGAGCTACTTTTTTACCAAAAAATAAATTAACCTTACCTTTAACCTTAATTTCATCAGAAATACCAATAGGCATTAAATACAAAGCTGGAGTTTCCGCTCAACTTAAAAGTGCTGTAATGCTTGCTGGGCTAAATGCTAATGGTGTTACTAATATCATCGAAGAAAAAGAAAGTAGAAATCATACTGAAAATATGCTTCTACGAACTCCAAAAATTTTAAAGATAAAAAAAAATAGAAAAAAACAAAATCATATTAAGGTTTACGGAAAGGGATATCTTGATTCTTTAAAAATTAATGTTGGAGGAGACCCAAGTTCTGCTGCTTTTTTTACGGCTTTAACATTGCTTACTCCTAATGCTAGTTTGAAGATTAAGAGTGTGAGTCTCAACCCAAGAAGAGTTGGGTTTTACAATCTTCTCAGAAAATACGGCGCAAAAATAAAATTTAAAAATATTAAAAAAAATAATCATGAAATTATAGGTGATATTTTTGTTGAGAGTAGTGTGCTTAAACCAATAAAATCAAATTCTGCTTACTATGTGTCTGCTACTGATGAGTATCCAATTCTTTTTGTAATAGCTGCAATGACTAAAGGAAATTCTATTTTTGAAGGTATAGAAGATTTAGCGAACAAAGAAAGTAATAGGATTGAAGAGATGAAAAAAATATTAACTCAAATAGGTATTAAATGTAAATCGAGTAGGAACGAAATGAAAATTTTTGGAGTATCGAAACTAAAAAAAACTGGCTCTAGAATTAAGGTTCTTAGTTTAGGAGATCACAGAATCTGTATGAGTGCTGTTGTCTTGTCTTTAGTTACGGGCATAAAAGCAGAAATAAAAAACTTTGAAACAGTTGGAACATCTTCACCTTCTTTTTTAAAAACAATTAAACACCTTGGAGGAAAATTTGAAATTAAAAAAACATCATAAACTAGTTATTGCCGCAGACGGTTCAGCAGCAAGTGGGAAAACTACCGGTGCTAAAAAAATTTCTAAAAAATATGGCCTGCAATTTTTATCTTCAGGTCTTCTCTATCGATATGCTAGCTTTCAAATATTAAAAAATAAACCAAAAAACAAGATTAGTTTTCTTAAAAAATGTTTTAATAACTTAAACTTAAAAAAGTTAAACAATAAAAACCTACATGCTCCTGAAATTTCTACATTTGTATCTATTATTGCAAAAGAAAAAAAAGTTAGAAATATATTAAAATTATTTCAAAAAAAATTTGTGAAAAAATACAATAAGGTTTGCATTGAAGGGCGTGATATTGGGACAGTAATTTTACCAAAAGCGGATATAAAATTTTTCTTTGAGTGTAATTTAAATGTTGCTGCAAAAAGAAGATTTAAGGAACTTCGAAAAAATAATAAGAAAATTAAGTTCATTGATGTGAAAAAAGCTATGCGTATTCGCGATAATTCCGATAAAAAGCGTAAAAATTCTCCTTTGATTCAAGCGGAAAATGCGGTAGTTGTGCGAACTGATAAATTAAAAAATATCACGGGCATGCTAAATAAAATGTCCAAAATAATTGAAAAAAAAATTAAAGATAAATATGGCAGTTGAAACAATTAACCAGGAATTATCTACCTCTCAAAAAGAGTTCGAAAGCCTATTAAATGAAGATTTTAAAGATCGAAAACTTAAAGAAAACGAAATCATCAAAGCAACCGTAACAGAGATCACCAAAAATTTTATTGTTGTAGATTGTAAGGCCAAAATGGAAGGAATGATTCCAATTGAAGAATTTAAAAACGATGATGAGTTATCAAAATTAGAGATCGGTTCTAAAATTGAAGTTTACTTAGAGCGTATCGAAAGTTTCAAAGGCGAGATTGTAATCTCAAGAGAAAAGGCAAGAAGAATGAAGGCCTGGAATAGAATGGAAAAGGTTTTTACAACAGGTGAAGAAATCACAGCTTATATAACAGGTAGAGTTAAGGGTGGATTTATTGCAACATGCGATGGTCTACCAACTTTTATGCCGGCTTCTCAGATTGACGTAAGACCACTTAAAAAATTTGATCATTTAATGAATGTTCCCCTACAAGTTATTGCCACAAGAATTGACAAAGTAAGAGGTAACGTTTGTACAAGTCGTCGAGCTGTCTTGGAAAAAAGTAAAGATATTGAAGCTAAAGAGGCATTAAAAAATTTAAAGGAAGGTGATATCATTGAGGACGCAAAAGTCAAAGCTACTACTGATTGGGGAATATTTTTAGATATCAAAGGAATTGACGCTCTTCTACATGTATCAGATTTATCTCATGGTCGTGTAAAAAAACCTTCTGACTTGGTTACTATCGGTCAAGCTATGAAAGTTAAAATAACTAAAATTGATAAACTTACTAATCGTGTTTCTGCATCAGTTAAAGCTTTAACTCAAGACCCATACGCTAGTTTAGAGAAAAAATATAAAATTGGATCTATATACTCTGGAACTGTTACAAAGTTAATGGATTACGGAGCTTTTGTTAAACTTGAAGACGGAATAGAGGGATTAATTCATAGTTCTGAATTATCATGGACAAATAAAAATATTCAACCTTCAAAAATTTTATCTTCATCTCAAGAGGTAAAAATAAAAATTGTATCGATTGATAGCGACGCAAAGAGAATATCTTTATCTTTTAGAGAAACACTTCCTAATCCATGGAAAGAAGTTGAGAGTAAAATTGGAAAAATTGTTGATGTAACTATCAGCAATATAACTGACAAAGCTATCTTTGCTAATTTAGATAGTGGTTTAACAGGTATGCTACATTTTAGAGAACTTTCTTACAAAGAAGAAGACCAAGACCTGAAAAAATTTAATAAAGGGCAAAAGATTAAAGTTAAAATTATAGAGCTAAAAGATGATAAGCTTAGATTTTCAGTTAGAGCAATGGATAAAGATCCTTTCGATTGGTTTAAAGAGAACAAAAAAAAAGATGGCTCGATCATTACCACAAGAGTACATGAAGTTCTAAAGACTGGAGTTAAAGTTTCTGTAGATCCTGACAAGAATATTATTGTTATGATTAAAAAAAATCAATTAGCTAAAGAAACTGCAGATGCTAGACCTGAGATCTTCGTCCCTGGTAACGTCTTAGATGCAATGATTACTGAATTAGATATAACCAAAAGAGAGGTTGTCTTAAGTGTTAAAGCTGCTCAAATATATGAAGAGAAAAGTTTGGTTGCCAAATTTGGTGCAGGTGCTGCTAAATCAGGTGCAACACTAGCTGGAATTTTTCAAAAAGCTTTAGGGACAAAAACACAAAAGAAGAAAAAAGAAGAAGAATAATTCTTGGTTAAGTCAGAAATAATTAAATCACTTCACAAAAAACACCCTGCTTTAAAACGTTCTCAGATTGAAGCTATTTTCAACATTATGTTTAATACTATTTCAGATAGTTTGATGGAAGAGAAATCAGTCGAATTAAGAGATTTTGGAAGATTCTCAGTAAAAATTATTAAAGCCAAGTATAATGCAAGAAACCCAAAAACAGGTGAAATAATTTATGTACCCAAAAAGAAAAAGGTTTCCTTTAAAATGTTAAAACATTTAAAACAAGAAATTAACAAAAATTAAAAAATGAAAAAAAATATATTTTTAGCACTAGACTTTGATACTTTGAGTGAGGCCTTAAGAGTCACAGACAAAACTCAAGCATATTTAGCTGGAATAAAAATAGGATCTGAACTTTATAATGCTATTGGCACAGCTGGGATTGAAAAATTTGAAGAATTTAATTTACCTATTTTTCTAGATACTAAGTTATTTGATATTCCTAACCAAGTAGCAAAAACTATAAAAGTCATATCCAAAATTAAATCTATTCAATACTTTACTTTACATGCTTTAGGTTCTTTGGAAATGTTAGAAGAAGCGCAAAAAGCAGCTACAGGTACAAGCTTAGAATTTTTAGCGGTAAGTATTTTAACTTCGTGGAATAAAAATAATCTAGAACAAATTGGAATTACTCATGAAGTTAAAGATCAGGTTAAAATATTAATTAAACTTGCGGATAAAGCAAAACTTTCCGGTGTTATTGCTTCGGCCCAGGACATTGAACTTGTACGTGAAATATCAAAAGATATTAAAATTTTCTGCCCAGGTATTAGAGGGGACAGTAACACCCAAGATCAAAAAAGAACTTTAAGCTATAAAGAGTTTAATGATGTCGCAGACGACAAGTGTTTTGCCGTAATTGGTAGGCCTATTTACGAAGGCGATCCTTTAGAAAATATAAAAAAAATTATTAATTCATCAAAATAATGCAAACTAAAGTATGTGGTTTAACAACTGCTAACCAAGTTGAAACTTGTATCGCACACGGAGCAAACTTTTGTGGCTTCATCTTAAATTATAAAAAAAGTCATAGATTTATTAATTATCAAATTGCTGAAGAATTGACTCAGATAAATAGAAAAAGTACTTTTTATGTTGGTGTCTTAGTTTCTCCTTCTAGGGATGAGTTTAAAAGATTTTCTAATCTTAATTTAGATTACTTTCAAATTTATGGAGATTATACAAGTGAGCAATTAAAAGAAATTAAAAATATCTACAAAAAAAAAATAATAATATCACTTCAAATCAAACAAGAACGGGATATTCTTAAATATAAAATTTATGAAAATGTAGCAGATATCATTCTTTTTGATAGCTCTGGTTTACATCAGTCTTTTAGTTGGAATTATGATTGGGTTAAACAAGTACCTTTGTCTGTTACAAAGATGTTGGCAGGTAATATAAATATAGACATGCTTGAAAATTTAAAAAAAATAACAGATATTGTTGATGTTTCTGGAGCTTTAGAAACAGATAAAATAAAAGACTTAAATAAAATCAAAATGTTTCTAAACAAGGTAAAACAAATTAATGATTAAGATTAAAAAAAATATTCTTTTAATAGATCAACACGATAAAAATGGAATGTATGGCAAAAAATTTGGTGGCTCATATGTGCCGGAAACTTTAAAAAAACCTATTGAAGATTTAACTAACCTTTTTAATAAATTACGTCAAAATAAAAAGTTTTTAGAGGAAAGAGATTATTATTTTGACAATTATATAGGAACGCCAACTCCTTTTGTTAAGCTCCAAAACTTAACTAGGCATTTAGGTGGGGCTCAGGTTTGGGCTAAAGTAGTCTCAGAAGCTAATGGCGGCGCTCACAAAATTTATAATGCAACAGTCCATTGCCTTATTGCCAAAAAAGCTGGTAAAAAATATGTGGTTGGAGATACAGGTGCTGGATACGCAGGGAAAATGCTTAGCATGGCTGCAAAAAAGTTTGGTCTAAAATGTAAAATTTTTATGGGTGCAAAAGATATTAAACGTCAAAAACCAAATGTAGATTCTATAAAAAAAAATGGTGCTGAAATTGTACCAGTGTACACTGGCAGTCAAACACTTGTAGATGCAGTCAGCGAGTGCATGCGCTACTGGGTTGCAAATTGTGAGTCCACTCACCTCTGTGTAGGTTCGACTGTGGGTCCTAATATTTTTGTAAAAATTTGTGCTTGGAGTACAGCTCAAATTTCAAGAGAATTAGTAATTCAAATGAAGAATGTCTTTGGTAAGATTCCTAAAAAAGTAAAACTAATTAATTGTGTTGGTGGTGGAAGTTCTGCTATGGGATTCTGGAATGAATTTATGGACTATAGCTCTAAACAAGTCGAGTTCATTGGTGTCGAAGCAGGTGGACCCAAAAATAGTGTGCATCATGCTGCCCCGTTATCCAGTAATGCAAAGATTGGAATTTTGCATGGTGCCAAACAATATCTGATGCAAAATAAAGAAGGTCAAATTAGTGAAACCGAATCTATTTCAGCAGGCCTAGATTACCCGGGCATATCTCCTCTTCATTGTCTTTTAAAAGACACGAAAAGAGCAAGGTATATTTCTGTAACTGATGAAGAAGCGTTAGCTGCTTTTCAGATAGTAACTAAATTGGAAAATATTTCTCCTTCTTTAGAGCCATCACATGCTTTTGCTGAAGCTATTAAGCTTGCACCAAAATTAAATTCTTCAACTATAGTTATTGTAAATAGTTGTGGTGATTCTTTAAAAGATAAATTTATCATTCAAAAGAGATTGGGAAGTTATAAAAGATGAGAACAAAAATTTTTGAATCTTTCGAGAGATGTAAAAAAGAAAAAAGACCGGCTTTATTAACTTATACTGTGGCAGGAGACAACACTAAAAGTAAGTCACTAGAAATTATTAAATCAATAGCTCGGTATTCAGATATTATTGAGTTAGGTTTTCCTCATAACACACCTATAGCTGATGGTGCGCATATTCAAGAAAGCTCATACCGTGCTTTGAAAAATGATATTACACTAAATGATATTTTTAAAATTGTTAAAAGTTTTAAAAAAAGTAAATACGTTAAGCCCTTAATTTTAATGGGTTACTTCAATTCAATTTTACAGTACGGACAAATATCTTTTCTCGAAAAATGTAAAAAAGTGGGGGTTGATGGTTTAATAATTGTCGACTTACCTCATCCAGAAAACAAACTTTTTGCTAATCTGTGCATGAAATATTCCATAAATTTTATCCAGCTTGTTTCTCCCACAACTACTAAAGAAAGAATAAAAAAAATTATTAAAGACTCACATGATATGGTTTACTATATTAGCATGTTATCCACGACTGGAGGAAAACTAAAAGTTTCTCCTCAAAAAATTCTAGAAAAATATAAACGCATAAAAAAAATTAATCCTAAGAAAAATATAGTTATTGGTTTTGGAATAACAACTAAAACGATAGCATCTCTAA
>MDTF01012496.1_pt1 | contig 10196 bp, 10 predicted proteins | sample 811191 | NCBI WGS metagenome assembly MDTF01 (sample SAMN05326649, study PRJNA326480) | marine metagenome | isolation source: seawater | place: Southern Ocean | collected 2011 | reverse complement strand
TAGATGACTACTCGAAAATTGGCATAATGCCAGACGCCCTAAGAAACTATTTATTGAGACTTGGCTGGTCTTATAAAGACAAAGAAATATTCACATTAAAAGAAAGTATTGAGTATTTTAATCTTGAGGGAATAGGTAAATCACCCTCAAAATTAGATATGAGCCGTATACTATCGATAAATGAACATTATATAAAGAATATCAGCGAAGATGAGTTATATAATCACCTTGTTCAATATTGTGAACTTTACAAAGAAAAAATTCCAGGTGAGAGAGAAAACAAAATTAAACAATCTTTAACTTTCCTAAAAAATAAAGCTAAAACATTAGAAGATATATATAATAACTCAAAGTATATTATATTTGAAGAAGTTAATTTTAACCAAGAAGATTTAAAACTTATTGATGATAAAGCAAAAAAAATTATAACAGCTTTTAAGATGAAAGTTTCAATACTAACTGATTTTAGCAAAGATACGTTAGAACCCATTATTAATGAACTAATTAAAGAGCATGAAACTAATTTTAAAGGTGTTGGTCAACCATTAAGGGTTATGCTGACTGGTTCTAAATTTGGACCTGGTATTTATGACATCATCATATCTTTAGGTAAAAACGAAATAGAAAAACGATTAGGAAACAAGATACTTAGTCAGGACTAAGGCTGTTTCTTCAGCAGAAGAAGTCTTAGATTTAATATTGTCTATTGTCTTCTTGCATGTAGCCAATTGTTCATTAATAAGTTCAGGCTTATTGAGTAAATAAGATACGCTCTTAAAAATTTCATCTGCATTACATTCACTCTGTAACAGTTCGGGAATAACCTCTCTATTATTAATAATGTTAATAATATTTGCAAACTTTACATTAACTAGAAATTTAAAAATTATAAAATTAATAAAATTCAATTTGTAAATTATTATAGATGGAATATTAGCATTACAAATTTGTAATGAAATTGTGCCTGATTTTGATACAGCAAAAATTGATTTATTTAAAGTTTGTAGTTTTATATTTTCATCTGAAATTATATCAATATTATTAATATTATGATCTTTAACTTTACTAATAATAAAATTTTTATTACTTTGTGTGGCATGAAATGCAAATGAGTAGTTAGATGATTTTACATTCATTAATTTGATAAAATCAATAAGTATAGGCAGAAGTACTTTTGTCTCTGAATTTCTACTACCAGGAAATAAAGAAATAATACTTTTATCTGTAGATGCCAGATTATCTAAAAATATTTTTCCCATATCTTGATTTTGCAATAATGGATGTCCAACAAAGGTATTACTTATGTTTTCTTTATCAAAATATTTTTTTTCAAAATTAAATAACAAAAGAATATGATCAATAAATTTTTTCATTTTCTTAACTCTATTTTTTCTCCAAATCCAAACTTGTGGTGCTACATAGTGAATAGTTTTTATATTTTTGTTAATCCTCTTAACACGTTCAGCAACCCTAAGAGTAAAATCTGGACTATCTACAGTAAATAAAATATCTGGTTTAAATTTTATTATTTCTTCTACAGTTTTATTAATTCTATTTCTAATCTTAAAGATATTAAGTAATACACTGGTAAAACCTAAGTAGGTGATTTCCTTAAGATCAAAAATGGATTTAATACCAAGCGATTCCAAATGAGAACCACCAACAGCCATATACTCAATATTTGTATTAATATTTTTAAGTTTTGAAATAACCGCAGAAGCTATTTTATCTCCAGATGGTTCTCCTGTGACTATAAATATTTTCTTCATATTATATTAATGAAAATTTTATGCTTATTTGCAAATTTTATACATTTTTCTTTATCTAAAATAATATTTTGTTTATGCTTTAAAACAATTCCCTTTAATCCTGCTTTATAACAATCCCTTAAAGTATCCAAACCTATAGTTGGTAAATCAATTCGTAAATCTTGTTTTATTTTAGGGAGCTTGATTAATATGCCTTCTTTTATCTTATGAGGTTTAATAGCCTGAAGCATTATTTTTGTTCCAGATGAGGTTTCAGTTCTGAGGATGTTTTCATTTCTAACAACTAGTCCCTGAACATGATTGTAAGAATTAAGCTTATTAAGATACTTTTTTCCAATTTTAATTTCTAATAGATCGGCTGTATTAGGCTTGGTTATTGAATAATTCCCTTTTTTTAAAGATAGCTCAGGATTAAAACTTATTGAACTAATTACATTAATTTTTTCTTTTTTTAATATATTTATTATTACTTTAATGATTGCTGCATCACCTAATTTTGCTGCATTTATAATTTTTGGTAAGTAATAAAAGCCTTTAATATCCATTCTTAATGATGAAAATTTTGGTTTATTAATTTTCCCAGCAAATAAAACCTTGCTACATTTATAAGTTTTCATCAGCTTGATCATTTTGCCAAATTGTCCAATACTAATTCTATTTGAATTTTTATCTTTCTTAAAAGTATTTTTTTTAGATAGGTCAATTATAAAATATTTAACCTTTTGTTTTTTTATACTTTGTAAAACTTTATTAGGAAAATCAGTGTCACCCAATATCAAACAGATCATAGTTTTTTACTTTTTATTTTTATTTTGAATAAGGAGTGCAAATTGGTCTTTTTTTATCTTTATTTATAAACTCAATGACTTCAGCAACTAATGTATTGTCATTATATTTATCATCAAGATTTTTTAAGTTTTCTGAAAGATTTGCTGTTTTAAAAATTTCTTTATATGCCTCAGACAAAGATAAGATTTTTTTATTAGGAATATCTTTTCGTCTTAAACCAATTAAATTTAACCCTTGTAACGTACATCTATTTCCAAAAGCCATTCCATAAGGAATAACATCTTTAACAACGCCACACATTCCACCAATCATGGCCATCTTACCTACTCTAGTATATTGCTGAACAGCAGAATTTCCACCAATTACAACGTTATCTTCTATATGTGCGTGACCACCTAAAGGAACATTGTTTGCAATAATTACGTTATTACCAACAATACAATCATGAGCAATATGCGAGGAGACCATAAATAAACAATCATCACCAATTATAGTTTTTCCGCCGCCTCCAATTGTGCCAGGGTTAATTGTTACATACTCTCTTATTTTATTATTACTCCCAATAACGAGACTAGTTTCTTCACCACTATATTTTAGATCTTGAGGGTCATTTCCAATTGATGCAAATGGATAGACTACTGTGTGGTTACCTATTGTAGTTGTACCACTAATATTCACCTGTGGATGCACTTCTACATAATCTTGAATTGTAACATTTGGTCCAATAACGCTGTACGCACCTACACTAGCTTTTGTAGAAACATTGGCCTTTGGATGAATAATTGCAGTATTATGAATCATCTTTACTTACCTTCCCTAATAAATCTTCTGAAATCTTTTGTTGGATAACCCATCACTTTTGAGTTATCTGGAATGTCTTTAATAACACCACTACCACCACCTATTTTAACATTGTTACCAATCTTAAGATGTCCAGAAATACCTGCTTGACCTCCAATTATAACATTATTTCCAAGAATACTACTTCCAGCAATTCCAACTTGTCCTGCTATGATACAATTGTTTCCAATTTTGACATTATGTGCAATATGAACTTGATTATCTAGATAGGTGTTTTCACCAATAACTGTTACCGATAATGATCCTCTGTCAATTGTTGAGCCACAGCCAATCTCACAATTTTTTTTTATATGAACATATCCAACGTGTGGATACCTATAATTTTTAGAATTTATAGGAATAAAACCAAAACCTTTTTTTCCTATAACAGCACCATCTAATATATGAACATTATCTTCAATAAAAGTATTTTTAATAATAACATTAGATCCAATTAAACAGTTTTTTCCAATCTTAACATTATTTTCAATTATAGTATTGTGACCAATTTTAGAGTTCTCACCAATACTAACATTAGATCCTATAAGAGTATTGAATCCAGTAATTACATCTTTAAATTTTTTATTAATATCTAGTAATTCATAATTATTATTATCTATTGTTGAATCTGGATAAAATTTACTTGTGATTAAAGCAGTTGATAAAAGAACATTGTCTACAGATATTTTAATACATTTTTCTGGTAAAAAATGAAAGAGTTTTTTTTGAGTGATGCAAGCGTAAGCGTTAGTTTTTTTTGCTAAGTCTTTGTACTTAACCGTATGAAAAAAACTTATATCTCTAGAGGTTGCTTCATTCAAATTTTTTATATCATGTATTAGAAATTCATTTTTTTTTAAATCACTTACTAGAGAAGAAGAATTAATATCAAGACTTACAAGAGTTGATATCTTAAATGGACCACAATTATTAAAAAAAGGATTATTCATCGGTACTTGTTTTAACAAAATTAGAGATTAATGATTATCAAGAATTGTTGCTAATTATTTCTTGTCAACAATAGTTGCTGACCACAAAGCATCTGCCATTTTTTTTCCATTAACAAAAGCATCACCTTTGTACTTCCATACTCTTCCGTGTGTTCTGGTAGCTTGTATTTTTAATTCAAGTTTACAATCTGGAATGACGGGGCTTCTAAATCTTGCTTTTTCTATACCCATAAGAAAAACTAATTTATTATCATAAGTATCCTTATCTAGACCATGAGCAGTTAGAGCAGCTGCAGCTTGACCGAAAGCTTCAACAATCAACACACCAGGCATAACAGGGTTTCCCGGAAAATGTCCTTGAACAAAAAAACTATCAGTTTTAACGTTAACAATTGCTGTAGCAGAAAACAGTTTTTTTATATCATGAAGTTCGTCAATGAGAAGCATTGGCTCTCTATGGGGTAACAATTCTGATATCTGTGATTTATTAAGAAACTCTTTCATCATTTATTGAATCTTAAATTCACTAATTTGATTATTAACTAGTTTAATTATTTTACCTGTAACATCTAGTTCTGATTTAGCAATTATCAAGTTTTTTTTTCGTAAAATTAATGATATTGAATTTACATCAGCATATTTTGATAAAATCGGGTTAACTAATTTCAAAAATTTTTTTGTATTGAGTATTTTTAATTGGTTTAATTTCGAGCTAGCTACATTTCTAATTTTGTTATACTCACTAATTTCTAATTTAAGCCCTTTTACTTTTATGTTAAAGTCTTCTTGAGAGAGTATATTTTTTTGTTTAATTATTTTTTCTTCTTTTTTCTTAAGATCTTTTTCTATTTCATTAAATTTTTTTACATTCTCATCATTTATCTTATTTAGTTGTTTTAAAATTGAAGAACCAGGTTTGGATTGAGATAAGATTTTATCCATATCAATAAATACAATATTAGTATCTGCATTACATAGATTTACTAATAGCAAAAAAAATATAATATTAATTTTTGCAAATTTTATCATTAAAAAGTTGCACCAAGATTAAATCTAAAGAATTCTGTAATATCATTTTTACCCTTCGTAATTGGTTCAGAGATGGAAAAATTTAATGGACCTATAGGAGTAAAAAGATCTACAGCTAAGCCTATGGATGATCTAATTTTACTTCCATCTCCAATAGTATCGTTATAATCAATACCCCAAACGTTTGCTGCATCAAAAAAGAGAGAAAAATTTGCACTTTCGAAGTTTGGAAAAATTTGAGGCATAGTTGTAGCAGCATTAAAAGCCATGATATAATTTCCTCCTATGTAATCTTTACCATCTTTAGGGCCAATTCTACCTGCTTCAAAACCTCTTAATTTTTTCGAAGGTATAAATAATCTTTCAGACAATTTGACATCTTTTCCTGCTATAGATCTGGTACCTGACATATAAAAGCCATAAGATGCAATATTTTCGTTAAGCCATTCATTGTAAATCTTAAAATCATAGGTGTTAGTCAAAGAATAATTTTTACTAAGTAGAGGGACATTTTGAGTAAATCTACTTACAAAACCTTCCGTTGGTTGATATCTTTGATTTCTAACATCATAAGTAAAGGTATAATTAAAAAAAGTATCAAAAAAAGTACCTTTTTGTTTTTTTAATGATGCTGATGCAGTGTTATCTGTTTTCAATCTTTCAACGTAAGTTGATATACCAGTGTTTAAATAAAGATTGTCATAATATTCAAACCCACTACCTAACCTAAAACCAGTTTTGGTTGTTTCATAGCCATAATTATTTATACGATCAACTACAGTACTTTCTGCTGAAAAATTTAATGACCTGTTTGAGCCTTGGTAATTAGGGTTATTTAAAGAAATCATTCCTTTAACTTCTTCACCACTGACTGATAAATTGGTACCGAATTCAATGCCTCTACCAAGAAAATTGTTTTCACTAACGCTAAATGCTACAGTACCTCCATTAGTACCAATTCCAGCACCCGCACTAATCTCACCTGTGGCCTTTTCTTCAAAAGTTAAATTTATAATCTTTTGACTTTCTAGTGTTCCATTTATGACGTCAGATTTAATATTTTTGAAAAAATTTAATGATTTTAGATTATTTATTGTTCTCGTGTGAAGTAATTCATTAAAAGCATCCCCTTCATCAACAGAGAAGGAATTTCTTATAACTTCTTCTTGCGTTATATTGTTTCCAAAAATGTTAATTTTTTCTACATAAAATTTTTCAGACTCTTCAATATTAAAGGTTAAGTTTATTAAGTTATCATTAATTTCTTCATTAACTGTAGATTTTAGAAATTCATATTGTTTATTTAAAACAATCTTATCAATTTCTTTTAAAATTTCGTCTATAGAAGTTAGTGAATAATTTTTACCCTTGAGATTGGAAAACATGGATTTTAACTTATCAAAATTTTCATCATCGTAATCCAACGGTAATTTTAAAATCAAATCATTAAAATAATATTTTTTGCCAGACGAAATATTATATATAAGCTCAAATTCATCATTTCCAAGATAATTTGCAAATGAAGATTCAATAATTGCATTATAGAAACCTTTATTTTTATAAAAGTTATCTAGCAGTCTTTTATCAAAATTAATTAAATTTTCGTTTAAAAACTTTTTCCCAGATATAATTTTCCAAAATTTATATTCTTCACTTACAATTATTCTTCTAAGAGTGTTATCTTTAAATTTTTTATCACCAATGAAAGATATTTTTGATATTTTTGATTTAGATCCAAGGTCTATTTTATAATATAAGTCTAATTTATTATTTTTGAGTTCTTGAATGGAAGAAACTACTGTTGAAAAATAATAACCTTCCCCTTTTAGGTAATTAAGTATTTTTATTTCATCTTTTTTTACAGAGTTAGTATTAAAAGATGATCTGTCTTTTAAAGATAATATTTTATAAATCTCTTCTTCAGATTTTTTTTTTTTTACTCCCTCTAATACAACTGATTGAATTATAGGTCTTTCAGAAACCTCAATTATTAAATCTTTATTTACAAGATTAATAGTAACATCATTAAAGAAACCAGATTGATATAGTTTTTTTAGAATTAGATTGATTGAATTCTCGTCTAAAAATTCTACATTATCTATCTCTGAAAAAACTAATATTGTTTCATCAGAAATTCTTTCATTTCCATTGATTATGATATTATTAAAATTTTTTGATTCTGAAGATATTATCAGAGAAAAAAAGATGATTAGTATTTTAAAAATATTTTTAAACATTGTAGTCTTATATACATAAGGAGTTAACTTTTATACTTACATAATTTGCTAATATACTAATTTCATCAACATTTTTAGGTATAATTTTCTTTAATTTCTTAAATTCTTTTAAGTTAACAATTTTTAACAATATGTTTGAAATATCTAAAAATTTTATCTCATTATTTAAAAACTTGTGAACTAATCGATCATTTGCACTAACAATAACAGTTTCAAATAAAGAGTCTCTGTTAACTAATTTGTCTATAATCTTAATTGCAGGAAATCTTTTGTCATCGACTGGCTCTAGGTTTAAATTGTTCAAAATTTTCATCTTAAGATCCTTAGATTGAATCTTTTTATTAGAATCAAAATAAATCGAATTAAAAATTGGAATGGTCATACTCGTATCATGAACTAGGAGTTTAGTTAATCCATTATTAAATTTAACTATTGCATGTAAGTATGATTGAGGATGAATAAGTATTTCTAATTGATTATATTTAAGATTAAAAATTTTTTTTGCTTCAATTATTTCAAAAACTTTATTCATCATCGTAGCAGAATCTATTGATATTTTTTTTCCCATAGACCAATTCGGGTGTTTTAAAGCCTTTTGGGGTGTAATTAATTTAAAACGATTTAAAGAGTATTTTCTAAAAGGACCTCCAGAGGCTGTAATATAAACTTTTTCAATATTATTATTTACAGCTTGATCTAATAAGGACCATATAGAAAAATGCTCGGAATCTATTGGAATAAATCTAGTATTATACTTATAGAGGTTTTTTTTAATTAATCCCCATCCACAAATTATTGACTCTTTATTTGCTATAGCGATTGTTTTAGTAAATTTTATGATGTCTAAAGTCGGTTTCAATCCTTCAAACCCTGAGATAGAGCTCATTGTGTAGTCAATTTTTTTATTTTTAAAAATTTTTTTAAAAGAATTAAAATCATTATAAATATTAATTTTCTTATTTTGATTTTTTAATATTTCTTTGACAATTAAAAAGGATTTTTTATCTGTAATAATTATATTTTTAACGTTGTACAGTTTTGCTTGTTTTAATAGTTTTTTATAATTTTTATTTGCAGTTAATAGTACTATCTTAAATTCTTTAGTATTCTTCTTTATTATTTTAATTAAAGAGCTTCCAATTGATCCAGTAGATCCAAAAATAACTATTTTTTTCATATTATAAAATTATAAACAAAATAACTCCTATAGGAGAGGCAAAAATAATACCATCTATTCTATCAAGAAAACCACCGTGACCAGGTAAAATATTACTCGTGTCTTTGACCTTTGCTTTTCTTTTTAAAAAGGAAATGAATAAATCACCTAATTGAGAAACTAACGAAATTATTATTGTAATAAAAACAAGTGTTGAGAAATCATAATTTTTTAATTCTTCACTAAATAATAAAATTAAAGATAGTGAAAAGATAAATGAGCCAATCGAACCCCAAATAGTTTTATTAGGACTTATTTTTGTAAGTTTTTTACCTTTAAGAATTCTACCAAATATTAAACCCCCAATATCAGATAATATTGCTACAAGGATAGAATACAAAAGATATACTTTTAAATTAATTTGATAAGATTCTATATAAAGAATAAACCAAACTAATAAAGTTAAATACAATAATGAAATTGCTTTATAAATAAATCTTAAAAATTTATCTTTAATTGAATCTTTAATTACTATTTTGGATATTAAGGCATAAAATTCTACCCAAGTAATCAATGCTATAATTATTAATGCACTTAACATTATAAATGAATAAAAATACATCCCAGCTAATAAAAATATTAAAAAAACAGATGTAATAATTCTTTTATTTAATTCATGGCTCATTAAATAGATCCAAAATTCCTTTTGAGATATTTAAATTTAATTAATACTTTCTTGAAGTCACTTTTGTTAAAATCCGGCCAAAGTTTTTTTTCAAAAAATATTTCTGTGTAAGCAATTTGCCAAAGTAAAAAGTTGCTTAGTCTTTGGGTGTTACCAGTTCTTATCAAGATGTCTGGATTTGGAATATTTTTAGTAAATAAATTTTTATCAATATTTTTTTCATTTATCAGAATTTTTTTTTTATTGACTAACTTTACAGCATTTATCAGTTCATTTTTTGATCCATAATTCAATGCAATATTAACTTGAATTTTAAAATTCTGCGATGTTTTTTCTTCAGATATTCTAATTAATCTTTTGAGCGTTAACGGTAATTTGTTCAAATTACCTATAAATTTAAGTTTAATTTTTTTTGCAATTAAGTTTTCAATTTTTTTTTTTAAAAAATTCTCTAATAGATTAAATAAAAAATCTATTTCTTTTTTTGGTCTTTTCCAATTTTCAGTTGAAAAAGTATAAAGTGTTAGATATCTAATCTTTTCAGAAACACACCCCTCAATAACTGTTTCGACAGTTTTTAATCCTGCTCTATGACCAGAGTTTCTTGAACCTCTATTTTTAATACCCCATCTTCCATTTCCATCCATAATGATGGCAACATGTTTAATTGGGTTCATATGGTCATTATTTCTTTTTCTTTTACTTCAACTTTTTGCTCTATTATTTTAATGTGTTCATCAG
>MDTF01006469.1_pt1 | contig 10197 bp, 9 predicted proteins | sample 811191 | NCBI WGS metagenome assembly MDTF01 (sample SAMN05326649, study PRJNA326480) | marine metagenome | isolation source: seawater | place: Southern Ocean | collected 2011 | reverse complement strand
ACTGGCGGATGGTAATAATACGCCCACGTTGTTGTCGCTTCACCATCCACCTTTTCGGTCCGGTATCAATTTCATGGACGACATCGGCCTGACCAACCGTGCGGCCTTTTGCGATGTTGTGTCCGATCACACTGGCCCGTTGCGGATTGTTTGTGGTCACATCCATTCTATGATGGTCACGGATGTGGGGGGGCACATCGCAATTTCCGCCCCATCGCCGTGTAGTACATTCGCCTATGATCGTCGCGTTGACGCCACTGTGGGGTTCATGTCTCTCGAGGACGGATGCCTGCTGCATACTTGGGACGGTGCTTTTCAAACCATTCGGTTCGGACCTGATGCCGGTCCTGGCCCATTTCCGTTCTAAACCATTTCTCTTACAGAAAGCGTTGCCTGTGGAAGACCCACATCCGATTCAATTCCTGATTCAAATAGCCGGCGCAGCAGCGCTGCTGATCTGGGCTGTGTGGCTGGTTCGCACCGGGGTTGAACGCGGCTTTGCGGCCCCTTTGCGGTTCTGGTTGCGCCATTCTGCTAAGAACCGTTTGCTGGCAGCAGCCACAGGGATGGGGGCCGCAGTGTTCCTGCAAAGCTCGACCGCGGTGGCGGTATTGGTGTCCAATTTTGTGGCCAAAGGTGGGCTTGCGACGGCTGTTGGTCTAGCGATCCTGCTGGGTGCAGACGTTGGGTCAGCAGTTGTGACGCAGCTTTTGATAGTGCGTCAGCCAATCCTGATTCCGATATTGTTGTTGGTCGGGGTAGCTATCTTTCAACATGCAAGCGGCAGCAATCGCCAAGTTGGCCGCATTCTGATCGGGCTTGCCCTGATTTTTGTCTCTTTGGATATGATCCGTGCAGTGACTGGGCCCTTGGTAGCTAATCCTGGCACGCAGACGGTCATGGCATATCTTGGACGTGACTTGTTAACGGCGTTTTTTTTGGGGGCCGGTTTCGCGTGGGTGGTGCATTCTAGCGTCGCAGCGGTGCTGTTGTTCGTCACGTTGGCTGCACAGGCTGTTTTGCCAGTTCCTGCAGCCGTCGCCATGATCCTTGGTGCAAATCTGGGCGGTGCGCTTATCGCCTACGTTCTAACGCTGTCGGCCCCCTTGTCATCGCGCCGCATGATCATTGCAAACCTTATTTTACGTGGCGGTGGTGCGATTTTGGTGACCATTTTGATATCGGCAATGCCCGATCTGCTGCATCGTTTGGGGTCGACACCGGCGCGCCAATCCATCAATTCACATCTTGTGTTTAATCTAGTGTTGGCTGTCATCGCCTTGCCCTTTGTCGGGGTGCTGACTTCTTTTCTGACGCGTTTGATGCCGGACACGGCTTTTGAGGATAACCCACTTTTGGCGGTCACGGCCCTTGATCCGAACGCTTTGGAACGGCCCCAGCGTGGCCTCGATTGTGCGGCGCGTGAGCTGCTCGGGATGGGGCAGAAAATCGAACATATGCTGATTTCGGTCGAACCGCTTTATGACACTTGGAACAGTGCTGCTGCGAAAACGATCCGCGATCAAGACGCGACGATCAAACAGATGCACCTTGATGTGAAGCTTTACTTGGCGAAGCTGGGTCAAACTGGTCTGGATGAAGAATTTGCTCGTCGATCAATGGAGCTTGCGTCGATTTCATCGAGCCTCGATTCCGCGTCTGATGCGATTGCAAAGATAATGTTGGAACTGGCCAAGCGGCTCGACGCACAGAAGCTCCAGTTTTCACCGCAAGGGCGGGTGGAAATTAGCGACTTTTCCGACCGAGTTCAAAGCAATGTACAATTGGCACTGAACGTCATGATGAACCAGAATCCCGCTGAGGCCCGCGAGCTTGTCGCAGCAAAGGAAAAGGTCCGTAAGGTTGAACAGAAACTACAGCGCAATCACATTGGCCGCCTACGTGAAGGTTTGGCCGAAAGTATCGAAACCAGCAACATTCACCAAGAAACGCTGCGCGCACTCAAGCAAGTCAACACGGCGTTTTCAATGGTCGGTTATCCGATTTTGTTAAAGTCCGGTGATTTATTGAAAAGCAGGTTGGTATAAATGGCGGCACGTACGCCCAAGTTGGATCAGCCAGATAACGCAGGCATTGTTGATTTGTTTGTCATTGGTGGTGGCATCAACGGGTGCGGCATTGCGCGTGACGCGGCAGGCCGCGGGTTGAGCGTAGAGTTGGCAGAAATGAATGACCTGGCATCAGCCACATCATCGGCGTCAACAAAGCTGTTTCACGGTGGGCTACGCTATCTTGAGTATTGGGAAATCGGCCTCGTCCGAAGTGCCTTGATTGAGCGCGAAGTCTTGCTCAAAGCGATGCCACATATTTCATGGCCGATGCGCTTTGTGCTGCCCTACCACAAAGACATGCGATTTGAGGGCAATACGCCTACGTCAAAACTACTGAGCATTGTGATGCCTTGGATGAAGGGCCGCCGCCCTGCGTGGCTGATCAGGTTTGGATTGTTTCTGTATGATAATCTGGGCGGTCGTCAAATTCTCAAAGGGACAACATCGCTTAAACTGGCCGAGGTGCCCGAGGGCATACCTTTGCAAGATCGGTTCGAGCGCGCGTATGAATATTCTGACTGCTGGATCGAAGACAGTCGGCTGGTTGTTCTGAATGCACGCGATGCCGAAGCACGCGGCGCGCGGATCAGCGTGCGCACCAAGGTTGTTTCTGCCCAGCAGATGAATGGAATTTGGCAGATCACGCTTGAACCCGCGGACGGCAGCGCACCCCGCGTCGTCAGCGCGCGGATGTTGGTCAATGCTGGCGGTCCATGGGTTGAGAATATCATCCGAAATACCGTCCGGATCAATTCAACTCAAGGCGTCCGTTTGGTGCGGGGCAGTCACATCGTGACCCCCAAACTATATGACCACGACAAATGCTATTTCTTTCAGGGCGAAGACGGCAGGATTGTTTTCACAATCCCGTACGAGACGGATTTTACCCTGATAGGGACCACAGACGCCGCACATGACGATGTTTCCCAAGAACCCGTATGTACACCTGAAGAGCAGTCATACCTAATTGATTTTGTATCCAAATATCTGAAAGCACCTATCACGAAGAACGATATAGTATGGACGTACTCCGGTGTGCGCCCGCTCTATGACGATGGTGCAACATCAGCAACAGCAGCCACGCGCGATTATGTACTGAGCGTGAATGAGATAGCTGGCGCACCGATCCTGAATGTCTTTGGCGGAAAAATTACCACCTACCGGAAGCTCGCGGAGGCGGCGATGGAGAAGATCATACCGTTTTTTCCGGATGCAGGACAGCCGTGGACAGCGGGCGCGGCGATGCCTGGTGGGAATTTTCCGGTTGATGGTGTCCCTGCATTAACAGTGCGACTATTGGAGCAGTATCCCTTTTTAACGCAACGCTGGGGTAAGCGTATGATCAAAGCCTACGGGCTGGACGCGTTCGAGCTTCTTGGCGATGCCAAAACCGAACTTGATCTGGGCCAGAACTTTGGAGCCGATCTGACGGAGCGTGAGGTTGCATGGCTGATTGAAAACGAATTTGCCCGTACCGCAGAAGATATTGTCTGGCGTCGCTCAAAGCTGGGTCTGCGCATGACAATGCTTGAAATTGCTGCGCTGGATGATTGGATGACAGCGCATACTGAGGTTTGACGTCGGTGTTGTCAGACAAACTTGACGGTTTGTGGTCGATCCCTATTTTGGTAAATGACAATACGTTCTCCCTTCAAATATTTCACGACTTCACCTGAAATAGCATTGTCTGAATAAACAAACTTGAAGCGGGCAGGGTGGCTTTGTAGCATCTTTAGATGACAAGACATTCTCCATTCCACTACATCAAACCTGGACCAGGGTTCCTGCACCATTTTGCCTAGGCCCGTGGATCGGGAACCAAGAGCCACGGCCGTGGGCAATGGCTGTTATTGTAGCTTTACGCTTTGCACGTATTGTAAAATTTAATATAGTTGACTATAAATTTATAATCAACATTAAATTGGAGGCACACGATGACCCATTCATCAACTTTCACGGATATACAACCATTTCTCGAAAAACTTTTCGTTGGTGGCGAATGGGTAGCTCCGCTTGGTCAAGGCAGGCTTCCAGTCATTGATCCTTCGACGGAGGAACTCTTGGGGCACTGCCCGATTGCCAGTGCTGAAGATGTAGACAAAGCCGTGAAAGAAGCGGCGCGGGCATTTGAGACGTTTTCGCAGACAACGCGTGAGGAGCGACTTGAACTATTGGAGCGGTTCGGCGACAGCTTTTCGCGCCATTCAGAGGCGATGGCAGAACTACTTGTTTATGAGCTCGGGGCACCGATAGATTTTGCGCGTGATGGCCATTGCGACGTCGTGGACGCTCATGTGGCTGACTTTACAGACGCGCTGAAGGAGTATCAATTCGACGAGATATTTGATGATATCGCTGACCTGAGGCATGAGCCAATTGGTGTCTGCGGGCTAATCACGCCATGGAATTGGCCCCCCAACCAAATCGCCCTTAAAGTGTTGGCGGCTCTGGCTGCAGGTTGCACGATGGTTTTGAAGCCCAGCGAAGTCACCCCGATGTGTGCGGCATTGTTTGCGCGCGTTGTAGACGAAGCTGGCATCCCGCCTGGTGTCTTCAACATGGTGCAAGGGGACGGCCCGACAACCGGCTCCGCACTCAGCAGGCATCCGGGAGTCAACCATGTGTCTTTTACGGGATCTACACGCGGGGGAATCGCCGTCGCGCAGGCCGCCGCAGCCAATGTCACACCGGTAACTACGGAACTGGGGGGTAAGTCACCGAACATCATATTTGCAGATGCCGATCTGGAGGTAGCCATAACCCGTGGTGTTTCTTCTTGTTTTGAAAACACCGGGCAATCCTGTGACGCGCCGACCAGAATGTTGGTTGAGCGTGGCGTTTATGATCGTGCGGTTGAGCTTGCAGGATCCTTTGCTGCTGCGCAGGCGGTGGGTGACCCTCGGCAAGTGGGTGATCATCTGGGTCCTTTGGTAAACAAGATCCAATTCGACCACGTTCGCAAAATGATAAAGTGTGGCATCGATGAAGGTGCACGTTTGATCGCTGGTGGACCTGAGCGCCCCGCAGGGCACCCCAAAGGCTATTTCGTGCGACCGACCGTTTTTGCCGATGTCCACAATGATATGGATATCGCACAAATCGAGATATTCGGCCCGGTTTTGGTGATGATCCCATTCGAAACCGAGCAAGAAGCGGTCGAAATAGCAAACGCGTCACCCTATGGTTTGGCCGCCTATATCGAAAGTGGTGATGAGATGCGGGCTCAACGCGTGGCTGCAAAATTACGCGCAGGCATCGTGCGTATTAATGGCGCACCCATCCCAGATGGCGCACCGTTTGGCGGTTACAAAGCCTCCGGGATTGGGCGGGAGGGTGGGCGTCACGGCATCGCGGAATTTCAGCAGATCAAGATCATAGCAATCGCCCGATAAGTGCGGCTATCGCCTTTCTGCTCCTAACAGACGGGGCAGATCGGCGAATAGCGCGATCAATCCAAATATTAGGATGTTGAGCCCCATGAATACAACTGCGATGGATGCCAGCACAGGTGAATAACCATAGCGCAAGGCGTTGAAGATTTTGATGGGAAGCGTTTCGTAGGTAAAGCCGACGGTCATCAGCATGATAATGTATTCATTCAGGCTCAGCACTGTGCAAAAGGCAAATGCAGTTACGACATATGGAATGGTCAGCGGTAAAATAATGGTGCGAAACACCTCTCGTTGGCTGGCACCCATCGTGGCACTAGCCTCAAGATAGGATTTCTCGATATTTTCGAACCCGAGTGAAATCACGACGATAGGAAGGGCGATCAGATATACTGTATGTGCCAGAATTCCGTTGATCAGCAATCCGTGCATCCCCACTGACGTGAACAGCAGCAACAGGCCCAGTGACAGAATGATGGGCGGCAGGATGAAAGGGATCAGGCCCAACCCGGCCAGCGCTTTTGCGAACCGCAATCCATACCGCCATGAAAAATAGGATATCGGGAGCGCGAGGATCGTTGCCAGGCCTGCGGCGGACAGCGCGATAACAGTGCTGTTGGTCAAAGCGGTGAACCAAGCATCGTCCACGAAAATCTCTTTGAACCACCTCAGGGACAGGCCTTTGGGCGGAAACGTCAACACGCGGGCCTGTGTCAATGAAACGATGGTAATGACGACGATAGGCGCAATGCTGAACACTGCAAAGGCGCAAAGATAAGCGACCCTGATTATCATGTGGTTCTTTCCAATTTACCGGCCGATCTGAGCAACAGCGCAAGGATCAGAACGCTCAAGCCGAGTAGAATGATGGCCAACGCGCTGGCGAAAGGTGTGTTGAATTGAAAGATCGCTTGATCCGAAATATGCACAGCAAGTGTCCAATGGCGCGGCTTTCCCAAGAGCTGGGGAACGATGATCGCCCCGAGGTTCAACACGTAAAGTGTAATTGCGCTAGTTAACAACGCTCGCCGCATCATCGGAAGAACAACCGAGAAAAAGGCACGCATCGGTCCGGCACCCATCGTGCGGGCGGCCTCAGTCAGGTTCGGGTCCAGCCGGGAAAACGCCGGGTACAGAACCAGCACGGCAAACGGGATGGACAGATAGGTCAACGATATGACCACTGCTCCCAGTGATGGTACTATGGATGCAGATTCAGACATCAGCCCAACCCAGACGAACAGGTTGGTGATACCTGTTTTGCTCGATAGCAGAATTTGCCACGAAAACGCGATCAATACTTCGGACAAGGACAATTGTGCGAGCACATAAATCAACCAGAGCGCCTGCCAGCGCCGCCCCATACCGGCAAGCAGATATGTGAACGGAACAGCAAATACCAAGGCTATGGTTGCAACAGCTGCTGCCAGAGCAATTGAAAATCCAGCCTGCCGCATAAAGATTGAGGTCGTGAACCGCACATAGTTATCGAACCCACGCTCACCGTGTCCAGTATTCAAGCTGTCCAAGGCTATAAATCCCAATGGTAGCAGGGACAAGCACACCACTAAAAGCGTTGGGAACAGCAACAGTCCCGCCACGCTTAGCGTGTTGTGACGCTCGCCCTTAGTCATTTGAACGACCAAGTGGAAAGGCGCGACAGCGCTCGGCTGTGAAATGGACATTGACGGATTGGCCAACTTCGATCTGCGGGCGGTCTTTTGGGGGAACGAAAGCCATGACCTCGGTCCCGTTCACGTCCATTAGAACTTCGACGAGGTATCCGATGTCACGGATGAAGGTGACCGTTGCGGGCAATGTGTTGCGATGGCCATCATGGGCTATGATCGAAATAGTCAGGTCTTCTGGGCGTGACAGCAACGTCACGCCTTGACCCACCTCAACACCTAGCGCCGTGCTTCCAACGTCAAACGTGCGCCCGGCTATTTTTGCCGTTTGGGCATCCATCATTTGACCTTCCAGGAAATTGCCAGATCCGATGAATTCCGCAACAAACCGGTTTGCGGGCATCTTATAGACCTCATCAGGCTTGCCTACTTGCTGCACCTTGTTTTCACCCAGAACAACAACCTGATCAGACAGGGTCATCGCCTCGGTCTGATCGTGGGTCACGACAACGGTAGTGATCCCCAGAGATTGTTGAAGTCTGCGTAATTCGATCTGCATATCATCGCGCAAGTTTGCATCCAGCGCCGACATCGGCTCATCCAGCAGAAAGAGCTTTGGTTTCAGCGCCAAAGCCCTGGCGATCGCGATCCGCTGTCGTTGCCCGCCGGACAGTTGCAAAACACTGCTTTTTTCATGACCCGGAAGCTGCATCATTTCAAGAAGTTCGGCCACCCGGGCGCTCCGCTCAGATGCGGAAACACCCCTGAGACGCATGCCGTAGGCAATATTGTCCGCGACGTTGAGGTGCGGAAACATCGCAAGCGACTGAAACACCATTCCGATGTCTCGCTTGTGTGTCGGGGTAGAGGTGATTTCCTTACCGTTAAGGAAGACACGACCATCGTTCGGTGTTTCCAGCCCGGATATGATCCGTAGAAGGGTTGTCTTGCCGCAACCTGAAGGCCCTAGGAATGTCGTCAGCCCTCCAGAGCTAAAGGACAAATTTATGTCCTCTAGCGCCTGAAATGTGCCAAACGATTTTGACACGCCTTCTATTCGAAGTTCAGTCATATTGGTTCTCGTCGCTCCAAAAGAAGGCAGTGGTCAAGTTGCCATCAGGCAATCATTTGGTTCCACCGGTCATTGATCCAGTCCCTGTGGGTGTCATAGATGTCGTGACGCGGAACAATGGGGTCGATTTCACTGGCAACAGCGTTGAATTCATCGTCTGTCAGATCCGTCAGGCTACGCGGCACCACCGGGGCCGTGAACACACTGCGGGTGATCAGGGCCTGAATCGCGGGGTCAGACATAAAGTCGACAAAAACATGCGCTTCGTCAACCGCTTCAACAGCATTCGGGATGACCCATGAGCCGAAATCCACGACGCCGCCCTCTTTGGGGAATGTAGATCGCACGGGGAAACCTTCTTCGGCCGCCAACAACGTAACATCGTGAAAAAATTGGCCCATTGGAATTTCGCCGGACTGTAAAGCGGTCTGGAATTGACCATCATCACGATACCACAACAGAACGTTTGGCACCATTTCTTCGAGTTTTTCAAACACCGTCACAATGCCATCGCGGCTGTCCAGAATATCTGTGTCACCCGCGAAATAAGTCTTGGCTGTGGTTTCAAGCAGGAACGCGCTGGTGGGGAGAGCCAAGGCTGCGATTTTGCCGGTATTGGCGGTGTCCCAGAGGGCTGCCCAACTATCTGGTGCGTCCGGATATTCGTCTGTGTTGGTACAAAGTGTAGTGTACCACGCTGTAGCACCTGCACCTCGAACTCCCTCGGACGGGTCACGCGCGATAAAGGATTCACTTACGCTTTTGAGGTTGGGAACTCGACTAAGATCATAGGCCTGAAGTGCCTCTTCTCGAATGGCACGTGTCAATGAGATACCCGAAAGCATCGAAACATCCGCAGGTGCTTTACCGGCTCGTGCAGAGTTCAGGATTTGTACCAACCATACTTCGCTTGTTGGCTGGGCGATGGACTCAATTTCGATACCAGTTGCTTGGGTAAAGGCAGGATAGACTCCTTCAGTGAAAGCATCATTAAAATAACCGCCAAACGCACCAACCCTGAGTTTCCGATCTTGTGCGCGCAATATTGTAGGCGTGGCAAGCATGCTTGTCCCTATCACTGCGGCACCACCGGAAAGAAGCAAGCGTCTATTCATAAGTAGTTTTGCATTCGTCATTCTTGTATCTCCTTGTTGTAGGTTCTCCGTATCCCTGTCGCTTCGAGTTCATTATTCAAGAGAACGAAAAAGGCATTAGAAAAGTTTATAGTTGACTACAAACTTAAATGTGAATACAAATAATTGTCAAGTGTTATTATGGTGGTCGAAATGGCAGGTCTTCGAGAAAAACAAAAAGTGGACAGGCATCGACGCATGGTATCGGCCGCGTCGCGGTTGTTCACGAAACACGGCTATGACGCAACGAGCATGGAGGCCATTGCCGACAAGGCGGGCGTTTCGGTTGGAACTGTCTACAATTACTATGAAAGCAAATCCGAAATCCTTCTGGCAATCGTAGTCCAGGAAGGCGAAGAGACATATGCAAGTGGCCAAATTCTGCTGAACGAAGCAGAAAGCGGCGCAAGCGGCGTGCTGGATGATTTGGTCGTTCTTTATCTAAAAAGCCCACTTCGCTTCATGCGTAAACCTGAATGGAGACAGGCCATTGCCCTATCCATTCTCCAGCCAGAAACGCGTTTTGGACGACAGTACAGGCAGGTTGAAAGCCGTTTGGAAGCTCTGTCATCACAGGCTATTGAAAACTTGGTGAAGCGAGGAGAGTTAGTCGGGGTCAGTGAACCCACGGCACTTGGAAAAGTCCTGTTTCATACGGTTCATGCCGCCTTCGTTACCTTTATCTCTAATGAAAATGTGAAATTTGATGACATCCATGCCGAACTCAAAACGCGAATTGATGCGATGCTGAACTGCTATTTTCCTAGAGACTAGGCAAAATGTTTCCACAATTCAGAGAGATGTGATGCGATTTGTTAATCGAATAGACACCGCCAATTACGACTACATCGTCATTGGCGCGGGGTCTGCAGGTATCGTGATGGCAACGCGGCTGGCACAGGT
>MDTF01005109.1_pt1 | contig 10197 bp, 17 predicted proteins | sample 811191 | NCBI WGS metagenome assembly MDTF01 (sample SAMN05326649, study PRJNA326480) | marine metagenome | isolation source: seawater | place: Southern Ocean | collected 2011 | reverse complement strand
TCTCTCTCTCTCTCTCTCTCATCACAACGAATCGTCTCACGCCCGGTGCCGGTGCGGATTCTGTCGACTGTGCACGATGGAACACGTCGTGTCACTGAACGACAGCGCCGACGTGCGCATCAGAAGCTCTCTCTGTCTAGCACGCTGCTCCCATTCAAATTTAAGAATGAGGCCATCTAGCCCCTGGAAGATCAGGGGTCGTCGCGCTCCAGGTCGTAGAGCTGGCTGCGATAGTCGACGTGGCTGCGCGCCGGGCGCATGCTCCGGTGCTTGCGCCCGGTGCCTCTGGACCGCGCCTGCGCCCGGTCGTCGTCCGGCAGCTCGGACCTGCAGTGCACCACCACCACGTACGACACACTGTGCAAGTGGTGGTCACGCGTGTGGTGCGGCCTATGGCAGCACTATGGCAGCACGGTGGTAGCAGTGTGGTAGCACGGCCCCGGCACAGCACCGTGTGGCGCGGCCTATACTCGCGGCTCGCATGCCTGCACCCCTATGCCTGCGGCCTCCATGCCTGCCGGCGTGCATGCTGCGGGCCCGATGCCTGCGGCTCGCATGTAAGGCGCCCCCCATCTCATGCCCGTGGCCCGCACGCCTGCGACTAGCAGGCCTCATGCCTCAGGCCCACATGGTGGTGGTGTCCACTTGTGCACTCTGGGCTAGTACGGCAGGAAAGCAAACGGGTCGGCCTGTGGTGGGAAGGCGGACAGTCGGGAGGCTGTGGCTGGGACTGACGGCAGCCCCACGTTCGGGCCCAAGCAGCACGGGCGATCCTCTCGGGTGCGGCATGGCTCAGAGCCAACAGCTGGTCCCGTGAGCTGAGACAGGCATGAGGGCATAGGCAGTGGCCGCTACGGGGACGTCTCTACGTGCCGGGTCCGCGGAGGCTATTCGCACGGCCGCTGGCGACCACGGCTTCAGCACTGCGGGCCGCGGCCGCTTCGGTGCGAGGCGGGCGGTCGGTGCGAGGCCGACCGTCGCCGGCGATGCGTGCCGGCCGCCAGGTGCGGCGGCCGGGGACGATGCGCACCGGCCCCACTGACGAAGCAGGCTCATGACGCCGCGCGGTCCCGAGTAGAGGTGGTGCGGTACGACTGTCGCCTCCACGCGTTTGGGAGGAGAAAATCCGGCTCGGCCGGCGCGCGCCACCGCTCCTCGAGCGCCTCCAGCCCACGTGGGCGGGGGCGAGGCTTCGGAGATGCCATGCGCAGGGCGCCGGCTGGGTGAATCGGGGTCATCGGGTTTTGACCGCTCGTCTGCTGTGTTCTCTCGCTCGCAGTGCCAGCGTCTTCGGTGGTAGCGTTTTGCTGGTGAAATTCTGGTACAGGGCTCGAGGGGTGCACGGCGTTATCCTGGTCTGATAGCGCCAGCCCTCGCTTGACCAGGTCCTCAGCTTGGGCATGCCGCGCCGCAGCGTGCAGGACGCTAGGCGGGGGCGCGGCACCGGCAGTGAAGAACCCTGTCTGGTGGCGCTGGCGCGGGTCGCGCCGCGCGGCGAGCGTCATTTGTCTGGTTGGGTTTCGCCCGAAACAAAGTTCCGTCATGACAAGGGGGGGGGTTCCCTATCGGACTGCTCGCCAACCTAATTAATACGCAAAAAAGATTCTAACATTGCACACTTTCAGACTTCAGAGCAGGCATGACTCTCAGGGCCCCAGGAGCCCCCCTCCGCTTCACGCAAACTTTCCCTCAAGCGAGGGAGAGGCGACTCGGCGTCCGGATCCGCGCCCATCTCCATCAAGGCCTCGCCATCGCTGCCGGGTGCGTTCGGTGGGGGTAAGACGGTGGTGGAGACGGCCGACACATCATAGATGGTGGCAGCGCCCTCCACGCGGAAGCAGCTCGTGCACTGAGACTCCGGCGTACTAATCGGTCCGAAGGCCTCCCCGTCGGCCGCCTGCGTTTGCGCCGCGTGCTCTGCCCGCGCCGCGTTCGCCGCTGCCACGCCCTGGGGCGAGAGCAACGCGTCCTCCACCCGCTGCACCCCGCGCGAGACGGAAGCCTCGAGCTGCTCCATCCGCTGCATGAGGCGTTCGAAGCGCGCGTCGCCTTGCAGGGAGTCCTCGGGGCCCGTCTGGGAGATGTCTCCAGAAGAGCTCCGCTGAGAGGAATCCTCCCTTCGGAAGCGGTGCTTCTGCATCTTCTCGGCGCGGTCGCGCGCATCCAACCGCATGTCCTCCACGCTCTGCACGCTCGCACGCCGCGACTCGCGTGGCTCGTGTAGACTGGCGCGGTTGCGAGCCTTCTGCACCGCGAAGGCAAAGGTCGCTGCGACGTTATTGCCCGCCGCCGTGCTGCTGCGTCGCGCGACGTTATTGCCCGCCGCTATGCTGCTGCGTCGCGCCCGCGAGCCAGCGGACAGAGCCAGTTCCGAGAGCTGGGTCACCGAAGCGGACCCGGCAGACCCCGAGCTGGAGCGGCCGATCTCGTCCAACCGCTTGGTAGACGTGCTGGCTAACATGTCTCGCGCCACGGACGAGGGTCGGCGCAGCGCGAAGCGCGACGCGAACGAGGGCTTGGAGCATGCGCTGGAAGGCAGGGTCTCCACCAGAAAGGCCTCCGAGTGGTGCATGCCCGAGGCTTGCCTCTGCAGGATGCGCCTGCGCGTCCCGGGGCCGAGATGCATGAGGTCCGGCCTCTCGTCCGAGGCGTCGGCCGCCAAGAGCGGCGAGCGGCGAGCCGGATCGTCCCCGGGAGGCGGAGAGCCAGGGCGGCGGTTCGCCGAGCGGCGCGCCACCGCAGCGGACGCGCGGTCGCCAAATGACGGCCCTGCCTTGGCCCGGGACTCGTCGTTGAACGCCTCCGCGTGGATATGCAGCGCCTTCTCCGAGACGAGGCTTGGCGCGAGCTTGTCATCTCCCGCGATGCCAGCCTTGTTGACGAGGTTCATCACCTCGTTGTCGGAGAGCCCGGGAAAGACCACCTGGTGAACGCATGGCAAGGTGCATTGCATATGGTGCATTGCGCCGTGGATTGTACGTATGCATTGCGTCGGGCATTACATCGTGCATTGTACCGCGCAGTGCATCGCGCAGTGCATCGTGCATTGCAGAGGAACAGGCGCCTGGCAGAACTCGCAAGCGTCGAGCTGCATGTCGCCATCGGCGTCGAAGAACTCGAAGACGTGACGCAACTTGTCGCCCGGCAGTTTGACCCCCATCACGTCAAGCGCTGTGCGGAACTCGGCCAGGTCGAGCGCGCCGTCGCCCGAGGTATCGAACTCGAGGAAGATCAACATGACGTCCCCAGGCTTGAGGCCGCGCGAGAGGAGCAGCTCCTGCATCTTGAGCACCACGTGGATGGCCTCCTTCTCCGACCACACCTATGAAAGGAGCGTGCGGGTGTGCACGGGGGTGTCGGGATGTAGAGGTCTCGTCCTCTGAGCACACCGTCACGAAGTTGTTGCCGACAATAGCGATCGGCATCGACATGAAGAGCACGCCGGCCACGATGGCTGCGCAGGCGATGGCGTAGCCGGCGCTGGTAGCAGGGGTGGTGTCGCCGTAGCCGACGGTAGATAGTGTGACGATAACGAACCACGCCGCGTTCATTATCGAGTCGAACTCGTCTTTCCTCTCCCCGTCCGCCTGCGTAGAGATCGTGGATGGATAGGTATCACTACACCTCGCCTCGCTTTCTCCTGTGAGTGTGCGCGCGCGCGTGCGTGCGTCTATATATATATCTGACCTCGACGATGTATAGTAAGGCGGCGAAGAAGAGGACCATGCACAATAGAAAGTAGAGCGGCACGAGCAGCGCCTCGAAGGAGAGCTTCAAGGCGCCCCAGAGCACACGTGCCCCCTCGTAGTGCCGCGCGAGCTTCAGGAGGCGCACGAGCTTGAGCACGTGCAGAGTGTCATTAACGTACCGCCCACCGCCGATGGCCATCCCGAAGATCGTTACGATGAAGGGAGTGATCGCGAGCAGGTCAATGTACATGAACGGGTCGCTGACCATGAGGTGGCACCAGCCCGTGGCCCAGATGCGTAGCAGCAGTTCGATCGTGAATATGGTGTCGACGGCCAGGTCGGTGACGAAGATGATCTCGGTGTTGGTAGTGTCGAGCCGCGGCGACGACTTGATGCAGACGATGACCACCGACATTATGATGATGCACCAGAAGAGTAGGTGCAGGACCATTGCTGCCCGCGAGGATGTGTGCTCGTCCAGCAGCTGGAGCATCTGCGAGCGGAGGCTCCGCTTCCTGCGCAGAATCCCGCGATTCGCCGCCCTCGAGCATTTGGCGGTTTTTTTGTCGCCGGAGCGGCCGAGTCCGGCGGAGAGAACCTTGGAGGGCGTCGAGGGCCCATGGCAACTGTTTCTTTTCTTTTCACCTCGGTGCGGCGCGGCACCTGGTGCGTAGGACTGGCTAGTCCGCACCCTGTCTGCCCTGCTCGACGAGGAGTCGTTCATCGATTGAGATCGTAAGGAATCTCTCTCCGGCGCCCCACCTGGTGTGGGGGCGTTTGTTTCCATTGGAGCGCTCTGCTCTCCGCTACCTCGTAGGCTACTTGAACGGGTGCAGAGTTTGTACTGTACGAGTAAGTCAACAGAATAGTGTCTCTGCGCTCTGCTCGGGGTACTCGCTCCGCACAGTCTGGCGCACAGTTCACGTATGGGCCCTGATGTGTTGCCGGTTTTACCCCCTCATTACGAAATCCAGGCATGTTCCGGTGCCGCTATGTCTGGATCCAACCGCGACACCACCGCATCCATCGACATCATCGACTCACTGTAGCATGGTGCTCGCTCTCTTTAGTGCCGGAACCGCTGCGTTCTCCTCGCCTGGCACCCTCGCTGCCGGGAGTCACTTCACTCGCACACCCGGCCCGAGCATGAAGGGCCAGAAGAAGACTCGCAAGGAGCGGAAGGTGGCAGAAACCGATGAAGTAACAGGCATGGATGGCATGGTCGTGCCAGCACAGACGCCATCACCCACCGATGCTGCACAGCCTGTCTATGCCCCCACCGATGCTGTTGTGGCCGACCCTGCGCCCGCCTCACCCGCCGGATCCCGCCTTCCACCCTTGACGGGAACCGTCGCTGCCTCGGTCGCCGCTTCTGGGAAGCGCGTTGAGTGGAACCCGAACGGCCTCGACGTGTCGCAGCTGCCCGAACCGCTGAAAGCGCAGTTCGTCCCAGCGTACCTGAAGACCTCTCCGTCGTATCTCGACGGCTCCCTGCCCGGCGACATTGGTTTTGACCCGTGGGGGCTTGTGGCACTGGCCAACCCGAGCCAGGCGACCGACGCGTTCGCGCGCACCGCCAAGGAGCGCGACGCGCAGATGCTGTCCATGGCGCCCGAGCAGCAGCAGGAGAAGCTCGCGTGGATGCAAGAAAGCGAGCTCAAGCACGGCCGGCTCGCTCCTCTGTCGAAAACGAGGCCCACCAGGGGTTCGGCCTCACCATCGCCTGAGGATGCCTCAGGCTGCCCCATTCCCCGGTCAGCCTCGGGCAATCAGCCGCGTGTGCCACGCTGGCCGGCCGTATCGTGCCTGTTATCTCCACAGGCTGGCGATGCTTGCCGCCGCGGGATGGCCCATGGCGGAGCTCTACAGCGGCGACTTCCTGCACGGTAGCGGCGGCGGCACCAACGGCCGCGCGCCGTCGCTCTTCAACGGCCATCTGCTCGACAGCTACAGCCTCCCCTTCCTTCTCGTCATCTTCGGGCCGCTCGTCTTCCTCGAGATCACCGCCAGGCGAGCCAGTAAGCCAGTAAGTCTCATCGCAAGCCTTGCATGTACACCGTAGCCTGGGTGCCCTAGGTGGGGGCAACCGGCGTCCGGCATCGCGGAACAGAGTTAGCATGCTACACGTAGCGCGTTATGCGTTTCTACCGACCTGCGTGGGTGCATGCGTGCGTGTGTGCGTGCGTGCGTGCGTACGTGCGTGCGTGCGTGCTTGGTTACTTGCTTACTAGTTTACTCCACCTCCCAGGGGCAAGCCCGACTCCCAGCGGCTCGGTGTCGGCGGCGACTACGGCTTCGATCCAATGGGCCTCGCCGGGCCGCAGAAGCCGGCGGGCGCCTTCCCCTTCGAGTCGTTCATGTCGAGCAAGACGCCCATCGACTCGCTGCGCTACGCCAAGGATCTGGACGCCATGAAGCTCGCCGAGATCAAGAACGGGCGCGTGGCCATGATGGCTATCACGGGCATGGCCGTGCAGGAGTGCCTGTGGGGCAACCCGGTCGTCGAGCAGACGCCCTTCTTCTTCGGCCGCTGATTCCAACCCCGCAACCCCGTGTGTGTATTGCGGTGCCGTCGTTAGACGTGTCCATAACTCAACTCAACTTGCGGTCCATTTGGTTCGTTCGTTTACACCCTCTGCTACGAACGGAGCTCAACATCCGAACATGCTGGGACCGCCATCGCTGATACTGGCGTGCCTGGCTATGGCGGCGACGGCAATGCAACCAACAGCAGCACGGACGCCCAGGAGCACTAGGTACCACCGCACGAACAGCATCCGCGCGCAAGCGGGAGCTTGGCCGGCATTGGCGTTTCGGGCACCACTTGGCGGCCACGTCCTGCGTTCAAGAAAGCTCATTGCGCAGTATGACGCGCAGGGTCTACCAGCCGGGTGGACCACGGGATTTGACCAGGCAAACCAGTGCACCTACTACGTGAATGAACAGACTGGCCAGTCTCAGTGGGAGCCGCCTCAGCAGGAGGCGTCTCAGCAGGAGTACGGCAGCTTCGACGCCTACGCGCAGCAGCAGCAGGTGCCGCAGCAGGAGTACGGCAACGTGGCCGGCAAGCTCGACTTGGACCAGTACCGCCAGTATACGAGCGACCGCGGGGAGCGAGTGACGGAGACGGAGCTGAGGCGCCGATTCGACGAGCTCAACCAGGCCTATAACGACAGCCCTGACCAGTACGGCCAGCATACTGGCGGGCGCGACCAATTCCTGCAGGGCGGGGCCGGGCCGTCGTTCAAGGGTGGCGCGTATAACTTCGCCGGTCAGCAGGGGCGCGAACTCAGCCCACTCGTGGAGTTTCTGCGATGGCAGGAGTGGTATGTCCAGTACTGCAAGCTGCGCAATATCGGCCAAGGGGCGCAGCGATGATGAGATAGCCCGCTGGTCCAGGCGGCAGTCGCAACTTCGATTTTCAAATCTGCCAGGCTCCGTTAGCAAATAAAGCCCCCCTGCCTTCGAAACTTCTGGAGCGCGGCACCCTGCGCGGCACTCCCGGCGCGCGGATTTCACACATGCCAACCTATCTCGTCACGGGCGGTAGCGGTGGTATTGGTCTCGGCTTGGTCACCGCGCTCGCAGCTCGCGGCGACAAGGTGTACGCCACCGTTCGCAAGAGGGAGGCGACGGGAAGTGGACAGGACTTAATATCTAAAGTCCCGGGCGACGTGACTGTCATTGAGGGGATCGACGTCAGCAGCGACGATGTCGGAGCGAAGCTCTGCGCGGCGCTCTCTGGCGTCACGATCGATGTGATCGTGCACAACGCCGGCGGTCTTGCCAACCGCGATGGGCCAGACGCGCCGAAGGGCATGGCGAGCTTCGCCGACGGTGGCGGCGGGCCCACGGGGCCGAAGCTCGACAACCTCAAGGGCGTGACGACGGAACGCATGCTCGCGGCCTTCCAGGTGAACACGCTCGGCCCGCTGCGCGTGCAGCAGGCGCTCACTGACCAGATGGCCAAGCCGGGCGGCAAGGTACTTCTCACCAGCACCCTTTCCCGTGCATATATCCCGATGGCGACGATTCCCGCTCTTTCGTTTGCGCCACCTCGAACCTTCCTTCGTCACAGCTCTCTTCCTGCAGCTAAGCCGCGCCTCGTCCTCCCAGGTGCTCATCATCAGCACCGGCATGGCCTCCATCAGCGACAACGGCTCGGGCGGACTCTACGCCTACCGTGCGTCCAAGGCGGCCGTCAACATGGTGATGAAGAACATGTCGCTCGATCTCAAGGCGCTCGAGATTGCGGTCATGGTCGTCAACCCGGGCGCGTGTGTCACGGACTTTGGCCCCGGTGTGGAGGCCATGTCCTCCTTCGGTGCCATGCCGGTCGCGGACTCGGTCGCACAGCTGGTGCAGATATTTGACATGTGCTCCATGGAGCACACTGGCAAGTTCTGGACGGTGAAGAAGGGCGCGTCGCCCATGGAGTTCGCCGGCGGCTTCTGAGCGCACGGCCGCCGAACGGCCGCAGCTAGGCCGCAGTCACATTCGCCCTCAGCCGATGGGGGGGGCGGGCTCGTGAGACACTGCCGTGTGCGACTTGTGGGGCGCGCGCTGGCGTGTCTCATGTGAATGTGAACGGGTTGGCACTTCACACTTTGTAATGTATAACTCGAACGTTCGATACGGCTGTACATACACACGGGCGATGTCAATCACAAAAATGGTGTCACTCTCCACACACGACACCGCCCGCTCTGCGCTCGCTCGCTCGGGGTGGTCGTCGAGACACGAACAAAGATATGTGCGACAACTCAGCAGAATACCCCGACCCCGCGGTGCCCGCGGCCATGCATATTTATACTAAATAGAAAATATAAACGAAAAATGCAGACGGGCACCAAGAGAGGACGAAGGAGGTACCACGCGCAAAACGAACAGATCTAATCACGGGGCTCCTGCAGCCGGCGCGGCGTGTCTGGGTTTTTGCGCAGATGGCGCCTGTACGCTGTGCGCAGCCCCCGAATCCACACGGCCCGCCACCGCTCGAGCTCGACGCAGCACACTCGGCCGTACCACGACATCAAGCACAGGCCTGCGTGCCGGTGACAAGGCTGGCATTGTTAGGTGTTATTTATAATGCGCCGGGCTGACGATGCGCGCTGGGCTGACGGCGGCCGCCACGGGAAGCGCATCACGGCATCTAGGCGGAGCACATGTCGCATACATGACGCAACGCACACGCTCCGCCCAAGCCAGCCCAAAGGACGCGGCGACCCCGAGCCAAACGAGTTGGACGGGCCAAACGAGCCGGCTTCGCCCCGGGAGGCCAGGGCGGCCAGTGGCCGCGCTCCCCACACGGCGCCGTCCAGCTGCTTGCACGTGCTGCGCGGGCGTGCGGGCAGTGCGAGCGAGTTGAGGCAGGCCGCGCCCGCCACACAGCTCGCGCTGCCCGTGACGAGCTGCAGGCTGGCGGCGTCGCCCATGAAAGGTAGCCGGCCGAGCAGCGACACCACGTCGACGCCGCCGTGCACGCACGCCGTGGCAACGCCCACCGTCAGCAGCCCCGACCTGGGTGGCCACGCGCAGTGTGCTCGACTTTTTGGGGTAGCCCAGCTTCCTTGGGGGGCTCCAAGCGGCCTGCCTCAAGCCCAAGGGCCTGCACTGCTGGGGCCCAAGCGACCCAGGCTCGGCCGTGGGGCCCAGAGGGCCGTGGGGGGCAGAGGGCCGCCGTGCGCGAGCGTGAGAGGGCACCTCGAGCCGCAGGCGGCCAGCTCTGCCGCGGCCAGGACGCCACGTCTGACCGTGCCGCGGTGCCCCCAGTGCACGAGCATGTAGGGTGCGCCGTACTGGTTGATGGGCCCCTCCGCCCACTGGACGGCGGCGTAGACGCGCCTCTCGAGCGGCGAGATCTCGGCATTGGGTTTCGGCGCCGCCTGCACCGGCGCCAGCAGCGGACCGAGCTTGAGCGCGTTCGTGGCTGGCACAGCGTGCGATAGCGTGGCCGCGAGCATCAGGTCGAGCGGCGCTCGTGGCCTCTTGCTGAGCCGGCCGACCAGGCCGCCGAGAGCGAGGGCGGGCACGTCAAAGCCGGCCGCGCTGAGCACGGCGAATCCCACGCCAAACGTGCCCAAGCTGGAGGCCGTGTAGAGGGTGAAAGATGTCACAGGATAGTCGACGAGCGTCGAGTTGAGACGGTCCACCAGAGGCCATGCGGGTGGTAGTGGTGTGGACGTGAGCGCACGTGCCATGTGGCCAGACCAACGGCTGTAGGACAAAGCTGCGCCAGCTCTTCGCAGGTGGACGACGCGCAGTGCGCGCATGGCGGTGGCGGCGAGGGCGGTGACGGCGGTGGCGAGGGCGTAGGCGGCGACGGCGACGGTGGGCGAGGGCTCGGCGACCGCAAGTTGCAGCCGGATCCGAAGGCGCTTCGGCTCGGTTGCAGCTTGACGCTCGGAGTCGCACAGCTGGTTACCATCTCATTATACCCCCTACCACTCCTGCGCGCTCTTCTGGTATGTTCTGCGATCCTCAAATCTCCATTATCCAAATTAACCTT
>MDTF01000758.1_pt1 | contig 10197 bp, 9 predicted proteins | sample 811191 | NCBI WGS metagenome assembly MDTF01 (sample SAMN05326649, study PRJNA326480) | marine metagenome | isolation source: seawater | place: Southern Ocean | collected 2011 | reverse complement strand
TTAGGTGTGGGTTTTTAGGTTTATTACATTTAGAAATTATTACAGAAAGATTAGAAAGAGAATTTGATATAAATTTATTAACCACAACACCGGGTGTTGTTTATAAAGTTCATATGAATAAAGGAGAGGTGATAGAATTACAAAATCCATCAAGTCTACCAGAGCCAACGTTAATTAATTACATAGAAGAACCTTGGATTAAAGCAACGATTATTACCCCAGATCAATATCTGGGTGCGATTATAAAGGTTTGCCAAGATAAAAGAGGAATACAAACTAACTTAAATTATTCAGGTAATAGAGCAGTGTTAAATTATGAAATTCCATTGAACGAAGTGGTTTTTGATTTTAATGATAGATTAAAATCTATGACTAGTGGGTACGCCAGTTTTGATTATGAAATTATAGACCATAGGGAGGGTGAATTAGTAAAACTAGGAATTTTAGTAAATGCTGAATCAGTAGATGCTTTATCAATGATGGTCCATAAAGATTTTGCACAAACGGTAGGAAGAGAAGTGTGTGAAAAATTAAAAGATTTGATACCAAGACATAATTTTATGATTCCAGTTCAGGCTGCAATAGGAGGAAAAATTATAGCGAGAGAAACAATTAAAGGATTCAAGAAGGATGTATTGACAAAAATTCATGGAGGTGGTGCAAGGGATAGAAAAAGAAAATTATTAGATAAACAGAAAAAGGGAAAAGCAAGAGGAAAACAATTCGGTAAAGTAGAAATTCCACAAGAAGCTTTTATTGGAGTCTTAAAAATTAAAAAGGAATAAATATTGAAACAGGTTAATTGGGGAATTATTGGTTTAGGAACAATAGCTTCAAAGTTTGCTGATGCTTTTAAATATTCTAAAAAAGCAAAATTATTAGCAGTAGCGAGTAAAGATGAAAATAAAATTCAAAGATTTAGAGATAAATTTGATATTCAAAAAAATTACTGCTTCAACAACTATGAAAAGCTAATAAAATCAGATGATATTGATATTGTTTATATTGCACTACCAAATTCATTACATGCTGAATGGGTGTTAAAATGTATAGAAAATAAAAAAAAAATTTTAGTTGAAAAACCAGCTGTATTAAACATTGCAGAAATAGAAATTATTAAAAAAAAAATTGGGAATATTTTCTTCTCAGAGGCATTTATGTATATTTATCATCCTCAGATACTAAAAGTTGTAAACTTAATTAAGGAAGGAAGAATAGGAAATTTGATATCGATGAATACTAATTTTGGAAATGATATTATAAGTAAAAAAAATTTTTTTGGTTTTAAAACAAGAAAAAGAATTAATACAAAAAATAGGCTTTTCAATAAAGAGTTAGGTGGAGGTGCCATACTTGATTTGGGGTGTTATTTAACCTCTTTTAGTTTGCTTATAGGATTTCTTGAATTAAATAATGCTTCACAAAAAGTAACAATTAGAAATAGTAAAAAAAAATTAATAAGCTCAGGAGTGGACATACATTCTTCAGCAGAGCTCCATTTTGAAAATGGATTTACATCAAAAATAAAAGTTTCATTTGAAGAAAATTTAGGTCAAAAAAGTCAAATAATAGGTACAGAAGGAAGTATTATTATTCCACAAACCTGGACAGCGAAAAATACAACTTTAATCATTGACTCTAAAGAAAATGAAAAAATTGAAATAGGAATAACAGGTAATATTTATACACGAGAAATAGAAGTGATATCAGAGTGTATTATAAAAAACAAAATTAAGCCTGATTTTCCGGGTTTAAGTATAGATGATACATTTCAAAATACTAAAATATTAGATGAATGGTTAAAGTATTAAATGAAAAATAAGATAATAGATTGTGTTACATTTTTTGAAGAAAATTTTATTTTTGATCTACGATATAGGGTTTTAAATGAATACGTTGATTATTTTTTAGTTTGTGAATCTAGATATGACCATAAAGGCAGAAAAAAAAAATTGAATTTCAAACAAGAAAAAGACATTTCAAAAGATAAAATAAAATATTTGATAATGGAGGAACCATTCCCCAAATATAATAATGCATGGCAAAACCAAGCATTACAGAGAGAATTTATTATTAAAAATTTAAATTTTACAAAAAGTGAAGATTATATATTTTTTTCAGATCCAGATGAAATTCCAGATCCAATTTTATTAAAAAATTTTGAACTAAAGAAAAAGTATGGAATTTTTATGCAAAAATGTTTTAATTATAAATTAAATTTATTTAACAAATTTGAAAGTCCATGGGAAGGAACAAGAGTAACAAAAAAAAAAAATTTAAAGTCAATTAATTTCATGAGACAAGAAATTAAAAAAAAAAACCTAAAATATAATTTTTTACGACTTGATAAAGAAAAAAGCATTGAAATTTTTGATAATGGTGGATGGCATTTTAATAATATTATGGAACCTGATCAAATATCATTGAAATTAAAATCATTTGCTCACACAGAATTTGATAAAGATGAATATACATCGGTAAAAAATATAAAAGAAAAAATAAGAAAACGTACAGATCTTTTTGGAAGGAACCATCAATATGAAAAAGTTGATTTAGATGAAAGTTTTCCCAAATATATTTTAAGCAATAAAGAAAAATTAAAAAAATTTATTATATAGGATCCTCTAATTACTAATATTTTTCTTTAGGCAGACAAAAAATATTTTCTTCTATTTGAAAATATAAATATTTATTTTGCAATAATTTGAAAGTTATTTTTTTCAACAACTCATTTTCTATGTGTAAATATTCAAAAACAATAAAAGGTCTCATTTTGATATTAGACAAAAAGTCATAAACAATTTTTCCATCGTATCCTTCAGCATCTAAATAAAGAAGGTCTAATTCTGTAATATTATATTTTTCAAGAAGATCCTTTATTGAAATTGAATTGACAGCATCTTTTGTGATATGTTTTTTTTTAACACCATGATCTATTAAATGTTTTATGTTAAATGAAGGTATAGCAGGTATATGACTGTCATATTTTTGAATATGTTTTTGATCTACTTTATATAGATGAGATATTTCGTTATTAACCGAAATTGCAGAATTTTCAAAAGTAATAAATTTTTGATTTTCATAATTTTTTTTTAATAAGTTAAAATTTTCTAGTATTGGCTCAACTAGTAAGCTTTTAACTTTATACTTCTTTATAAAATAATTAAGTTCATCAAAAGAGACACCATCATTTGCACCTATTTGAACAATATTATTTATTTTATTTTTCTCAAAATAAAATTTTAACAAGTTTTTGATTTTTAAACTTGAGTTTTGAGCTATAATTCTGTTATTTTTAAATGCCTTTTTATCTATTAATCGATATCCAAAAATTCCACAAATTTTTTTCAATAATTTATTATTCATTATATAAATTTATTATATTCAATTTTATTATTAAAAATAGTTTAAATTAAAATAAATATGACAAATTTAAAAATATTTTGTGTCACTGATAAAGTTCTAAAATTTTTAGAAAATACAAATTATAATGTTGGATGGGTAGGAAAAGAAAATCCACCTGAAAATTATATATTAAGTAATAATAAAATTAATATTTTTTCAAAAGAAAAATATTACTCAGAATTGACATTTCATTATTGGTATTGGAAAAACCTATTAAATATAAAAAGCACAGACTGGGTAGGTTTTTGTCAAAAAAGAAGATATTGGGTAAAAAAAAATTACCTGAATAACAAAATTGACAATACTGAATTTCATAAAAATTTTCTTTATGAGGCTCAAGATGAATGGAATAATTTTAATGCAATAATTTGTGAACCAGTACAAATAAATAAAGTTAAAAAAATAAAGATGATAAAAAGAGGTTTCAGATCATTAATTTCAAATCCTGAAATTTTCTTCAATGAAAAAAAACAAACAATTAATTTTCATTTTGATATGCACCATGGGCACGGCAACTTAAGTAAAGCAATTGAGGTTATGAATGATAATGATCGAGACGAATTTAGAAATTACGTAAATACTAATTATGAATATCATCCACACATAATGTTTATTGCTAAACCCTTTATAATTGACAAATGGTTCACAGATTTATTTGATTGGCTTTTTAGATGTGAAAAAATTTTTGGTTTTAACAATTTGCATGGTTATGATACGCAGAGATTGTATGCTTACTTAGCCGAAAGATATTTATCATTTTGGTTTAAAAAATATTCAAAATTTACAAACTGGCCCTGGACGTTTATTGATCTTAATGATTAGTTTTTTTGAAAAAACTCTTTATTTGTTCACAAACCTTTTTAATTTCCCTTTCAGTAATTTTTACATGAAAAGGAAGACTGATTGTTTCCTTGCCCCACTTTTCGCTATTAGGACATTTTGCTTGTTTGTATTTCTTTTTATAATAGTTTAATTCACTTATTGACCTGAAATTAACTGTTACAAAGGTTTTATTTTTAAGAAGATACTCTATAAGTTTGTTTCTATATTTTTTATTAACTCCAATTGGGAATAAATAGTAATCCCTATATTTATTTTTATTTGCATCAGGTAAGGCCACTTCTTTAATCTTATCAAGACCCATCTTATATTTATTAAATAATTTTTTTTTAATTTTAGCAGTCTTGGAGTAGGTGGCTATCTGATCCTCTAAAATGCTAGCATTGATGTCACTTAAATTAGCTTTAAATCCATAATTATATACATCCCAAGGAATATATTTATTATTCACAAATCTTTTAAATGCTGGCTTTGTCATTCCATTATTAGACACTGATCTTATAATCTCAGCATATTTTTTATGATTTGTGATTATTGCTCCACCCTCACCACAAGTAATACTTTTTGTTGCATAAAATGAAAAAACAGCAAAATCAGCAAATGCACCCATTATCCGGTTATTGTATTCACCACAAAAAGAATGAGCACAGTCTTCAATGATTAAAATATCTTTTCTAATTTTACTCTTTAAATTTTTGGTATTAAATAAATTGCCATACAAATGCACAGGCATTATTATTTTTGTATTTTTTGTAATTTTTTTTAAACAATCTTTTACATCTAGTAACTTCGTTTTTTCATCTATGTCTACTAGAACTACTTTAGCCCCAACCATTTCAACAACATTTGCACAAGCTACAAACGTGCAAGCAGGTATGATTACTTCATCTGTTGGTTTTAGTTTGACTGACAATAAAATACTTATTAGGCCATTGGTCCATGAATTTGTTAAAAAAGAAAATTTTTTATTAAATTTTTTACAAAGAAGACTTTCAACTCGTTCACATACAGGCCCAGAAGTTAAATATGAACTATTAAGTGTTTGCTTAAGGTAATTTTTCTTATTGTTTAAATTATGTTTATAGAATGGAATCATATTTTATTTTTTCTTAAAAATTCTTTATAAACTGTTAATGTAATTTTTTTTCTTGCAAATGGTTTTTTATCTTTTTTTATTTTATTAAAGGTGTCAAGAATTGATATGTTAGTTAATTTATCGAAATTTAAACCCCTACTTAAAAATTGTTTTGCAGAATTAGAGGATACTTTATAAGATCTTTTGTCTACTGTATTTTTTTCATGGTAAACATTTACATTTTTATATCTTGTTATTTTTAATATTTTTTTAGTTAAATTAACAATATTCGTATTGAAATTTCCTATATTAAAAACTTTATTGAGAGTTTTCTTTTTATTATCAGAAATAATCTTATCAATTGCTGTGCAAGCAAATTCGTTGTGACAAAAAAACCTAACTTGAGTACCACCGAGAATTTCTATTTTTTTTAGAAATAACATGTCTCTTATAATTTTATTAATAGCTATATCATATCTCATTCTTTCAGACCAACCATATAAAGTACCAAGCCTTAAAATCGTAAAGGGTATTATTTTCTTTAATTTTAGGAATTTTTCATATTTTAAGCAAAGTTTTGAATATAGTGATATTGGTTTTGGTTTTGATTTTTCTGTAATCAAATTTTGATTATTTCCATATACAGAACACGATGACATATAGATATATCGCTGAAGTTTTTGGCTTATCTTTATTTTATTATAAAGATTAACTTTATTTGAATAATTAGTAATATTCGTAAACTTTTTATTAAGCTCAGATGCAGGATCATTTGAAATATTTACTAGATCTATAATAACATCAAAAGATCCAAAAAATGTTTTTGATAAACTATTGTAATCTTTTTTGTATAATTTGAATTGATTTGATTTAAAGTTATTTCTTCCAAAAAAACATTTATCTACACCAATAATATTATGACCTGATTTTAATAGGTGAGGTACTAGAACAGAGCCAAGGAAACCTTCAGAACCTAAAATTAAAATATTTTTCATAAGTAATAAAGATAATAAATATATATATATTTGATATAATCAAATTATCTTTATAATTATATACAATGAAAAAAAATATTATTTTTTGGGGTGGTAAGTTCAAAGCAGGAATTATACACAATCTAATCAAAAATGATAAGATTATGGCTAAGACTAGTTTGCTTACAGTCAAATATGTATTTGATCCAAATTTGGTAGAAGCGCAATTTGAATCTAGTGCTGAATTTTCAAATAAAAAAATTGATTTAGAAAGTTTCTTTAAAAATTCCTCTTATTTTGTAGTTTGTATTGGCAATGAGCTTGGAATGGCAAGGTATTTTATATCTAAAGAGTTGGAAAAAAAAAATATTATACCTTTAGATATTATTAGTAAAAATTCATATTTTGATAATATAAAATTATTAGGAAAGGGAATACAACTTTTCCCAAATTCAGTAGTGCAAACAGGATCTAAAATAGGAGATTATTCAATTTTAAATACAGGCGCAATATTAGAACATCATTGTGAGGTGGGTAACGGTGTACACATAATGCCGGGAGCAGTAATAGGAGGAAATGCTAATATTTCAAATTTTGTAACAATTGGAATGAATGCAACTGTAATGCCAAAAATAAAAATTGAAGAAGGTGCTTATATAGGAGCGGGAGCGGTAGTTACAAAGGATGTAAAAAAAAATGAAGTAGTGGCAGGAAATCCTGCAAAGTTTCTAAAAAATATTGAGCATAAATTTGATTTAGAAATCTTCAAATAAAAAAGTTTAAATGAAAATTTATTTATCTACATTTTATAGTTCTGATTTAAAAAGATCTGCTAATAGGTTTAAGGAACAAGCTGAAAACATGAAAATTTATGATAAAATTTTTCTTTTCGAGCACAAGGATTTAAATGAAGATTTTAAGAAATATGTTAATTCATTAATAAAATTAGGAAAAGTAAAAGGATATGGTTATTGGGTATGGCAAACTTATTTTCATAAAAAAGTTTTAGAACAATTAGAAGATGGAGACGTATATCATTGGTGTGATGTGGGTTGTCATTTTAATCCTAAGGGAAAAAAAAGATTATTAGAATATTTGGAGATACTAAAGGAAGAACCAACTGGCTTTTTAGGTTTCCAATACAAAAATCTTGAAGAAAATAAAAATTATGATTACCCAAATTATATGGAGTATGAGTATACAAAATCAGACTTAATAAAATTTTTTGATTTAAAAAATGATGATCCAATAATAAAAAGCCCACAAGTATGGGGTGGGTCATTCTTTATTAAAAAATGTAAAAGGTCACTAGAAATAATGAATCAACACTACGAGATCACCAGAAATAGATTTGATTTAATTGACGATGATGAAAATTTTTTTGTACATAAGTGCATTCCTGAATTTATTCAACACCGACATTCACAAAGTGTCCTATCTTTATTGGTAAAAATAGCTGGATCAAAATTACTATCTGCGTATGAATCAGAGTGGGCATTTGATGGTCAAGGAAATAGAACATATAACCATTTGGAGTATTTTCCGATAATAGCAAAAAGAGATAAGCAAAAAAACTATATTAGCAGATTTATGGACAGACAAAAAAAAAATATTAGAAGAAAAAAGAATAAATTTATGAGTTTATTTAAAAAATAATTTAATTATTTTATTATTAAAATTTTCCAGGAGCTGATTTCTTCATAAACTTCATAATTATCATTGATGTATTGATTTATATAAGGAAATCTATCCTTTGGAGTTAGTTCAAATTTATTACGTCCCTTCATATTTCCAATATTTTGATAATTTCCACCAGATAGTAAGTATTTAGGCCGCGTAGTATTCAATTGATTTATAAAGCTTAATTGATTTTTTTTATTACCAAGATTCATTATATGAAAAAAGTTAGTGCAAGTTTTCTTTTTTAGAAAATATTGAATTGCTGTTTCGTATGTGAAGATTTGAAAACAATTTTCATTCTTAACTAGAATTTTAAGTAAATTTACTAACTCAATTTCTTTGTCTTTTAAGTACCTATAGTCGTCTAAAATAATATAGTTATTAAGACGATTCTTGAATTCATAGATATTAGTATAAAAATGATTGGGAGTATTTTTAAAAATAAATAAAGAAAAAACTAAAAAATAAATGATGATAAAATAAATATTCTTTATCTTATAAAAAAATATTTTTTGTTCTAAAAAATTAAAAAAATAAAAAGAAAAAAAATAAACTAAAAGTATCAGGTTAAAACTAGAGCCCTGCTTTATGTGTCCCCCATCTGAACGAGTAAGGCCAACTTTATAGAATATTAGTCCAAATATATAAAAAAGAGTTATGAATAATTTATGATTTTTACTCAAATTAACTTCTTTATCAAAAAAAATATAGATTGTAATAAAGCCATTCAAAACTATTATTAATAAACTTTTAGTAGCTCTAGTAGATCCCGGTTCAGCAGAAAATGGTGTTGGGTGTACTATACCATTTAACAAATCTGATGATGCTAATATATTGATAGAATTTGTGATAAAACTATTAAACTCGATTGGACCAATGATAAAAAAAAATATTATAAATGTAATTATTGTAATGGAAAGTATAGCTAATGTTTGTTTAAGACGATTATTAATAATTAATAAAATAAATAGTGGAATGTATGCTGCAATTAAAAAAATGCCCCTATCTAAACTCCAAAGAAGAGCAAATAAAGGTAATATACTTAACACAATTGTGTCTACAATTAATATTTTATCTGTATCTAGTATTTTTACAAGAAATATTAGATATATGAAAAGAGGAATTTCTCTATATCCTAAAGTGTTGTTTTGGACTAAATAAAAACAAAAGACAGATAAAAATAAAAATAATAAAGTTTTTAAATTTTTATCTAAATTTGACTTGTTACAAAAATGAAATAAAAAAATAAATAGAATAAAAACACTCACTTGAGTGATAAAAGAGATATAAATTCTATAAGAGCCTATTGATTGAATGTCAAAAAATGACCAGGCCATTTTTGCACTTAGAATATCAACGAACAGGCTTGTCACCAAAAAAGATCCTGACCAAAGTTGATTTTTTAACTCATAGTTTAATCCACCCATTAAAGCTTGTCCTTCGTGAAATAAATCAATTTTGTTCAAATTGAAATCTGAGGATAGGAAGAAAAAAATTAAAAAAAGAAACAATAAAAGCAGATAAAAAATAGATATACTATCATTATACTTAATATGCTTATCAAGAATAAAATTTTTCTTCATTTCATGAAAAGTTATTTTTTTTTTTATTAATATTGTGATTAAAAAAGTAATTAATGGAAGAGCAACGAAAACAACAAATCTGATATTATCATTCCAATGACTATGCTTAAATATGCTATAATAACCAATTATTTCAGTTGGATTGTGATATTGAAATTGAATTATTTTCCACAATGAAGATACAAAAATTATAGACACTATAGAAGGGATTATTATAGAAATTTTATTAAATAAGCTTTTAAACATGATATGATTATTATACTAGTATACCTTAATTCAGATAAATATTACAGGAGAGATGGCCGAGCGGTTTAAGGCGCACGCTTGGAAAGTGTGTGTGCTGTCAAAGGTACCGTGGGTTCGAATCCCACTCTCTCCGCCAAGAAATAAGTCATACTATTAGCTACTTATTTAAGTTATTTAATATTATAAGATTAAAAAATTTCAATCAATTTACAATAAAAAATGTTATAAACAATCTTTCCATAAAATAAATATGACAAATAAAAATACATATCAAGCAGACTCAATCAAAGTATTAAAAGGTCTTGAGGCGGTAAGAAAAAGACCTGGAATGTATATTGGTGATACAGATGATGGAACCGGTTTACACCACATGGTTTATGAAGTTGTTGACAAC
>MDTF01008825.1_pt1 | contig 10199 bp, 6 predicted proteins | sample 811191 | NCBI WGS metagenome assembly MDTF01 (sample SAMN05326649, study PRJNA326480) | marine metagenome | isolation source: seawater | place: Southern Ocean | collected 2011 | reverse complement strand
GTCGTCCGTACGACGACGTGGTAATCACCGAGTTCTTGCCACTGGAGCACTCCCAGTTGATCGATTCGTTGAACGGTACGACGCCGCTCATGATGGTCGAAGTCGCGGATGACGGCGTTGAAGGCGACGACGCTCCCTACGCGCCGGAACTTACCGCATTCGAGGGGCAAGACGACGACGGTGACGACGACAGTGACGACGACGACGACGACGACGACGACGGTGACGACGACGGTGACGACGACGGCGACGAATAACTTGAGTGAATTATGAGAATCAAACGTACGGCGTTAATTCCGTCCTATTTAACTAGTCCATCTTACGTCGCATTTAAAAAAAAATCTGTATTACGTTTTTTTTTGCGTCAGCGATAGATACCACCACACTAAGGTCGTTCATGCGCATGAGTTCGTCCATATGTAGTTATGCCATCCGATTTCCTTGTCGTCGTCGAACTTGCACGGGTCCTCTTTGAGGTACTTAGAAAATATATCTATCACATGCTGCTTCGAGGTCTTGTTCTTATACGCCGCGCTGGGATGGTGTGGGTTAGTAACGTGCTGCTTCCATTTCGCTATTAGATGTTGTAGGACGACGCGTTCGACCACCCCCCCGTTTATGTCCGGAGTGGCGTCGGACACGTGTATGATATTTTCTTCGATGAACGTGTTCACCTCGTCGTACTCGGATTGATATTCTTTCGTGGCCATCGCAATGTCTCGGGGCATTACCGTCAGACCCTCCTCTAGGTAGATCGGATAGTATCGTTCGAGCAGTACCCATTGAAATGCGGGCGCCCAGATCTTGAGCTTCTCGCTAATGGAGTTGTCCCGCAACTTCTCCTCCGGTTTACTTGGGTCCGGCTTCGCCTTGAACTTCGTCTTGAACGTGACGATACGGAGGCGCCGCCAGAGGGCCTGGTCGTCGGCAGGGACGGCGGGCTTGTTGTTCGTGATAAGAACGAAAGTAGCCTGCGGCTTGAACTCCTTGGCCTTCTGATACAGTCCCCGGGAATACAGGGAGTCGCCTCCAGACAACTCCTTCAGAACGCCGGCGTTGAGGCGCTGTCCCGCGTCCGGCTCCTGAATGAACACGGTGCGCTTGTTTCTGATATGCTCGTATGCGGACGTGCACCCCTGCGCGTCTCCGCGCACCCCCGTAAACATGGTGACGGGGACGGTGACGCAGTATTCGCCGTACGCGAGTTTCAGCAGTTCCTGTAGCTTCGACTTTCCGTTGGCACCCGAGCCGATGAGGATGTGGAACAGCTCGTCGGATGTGTGCCCCCCGGCCATCGAGGCCATCCACTTGAGCATGTAGTCCCGCGTCGAATCGCTCGGGAAGATGTCTTTGATGAACTGAAGCACCGCGACTACGTGCGGGTGATCTAGAGTGAAGTTGCTAGACATCCGACGGCCCGCCTCTGGCCTCATCGATATGGGCTGATTTGTCGACATAGACACGAAATCACTCGGTCGCGCGCGCCGGGCGCCATTCTTCAGGTCGTAGACGAGGCCATCTCCGATGGAGATTATGTCGAGGTGTTGATCGAGCTTATCCCCGAAGCCCTTTTCCGTCAGTATCTTGGCTGTGAGGGAACCGACCGCGGACATCTTCCCGTTGTTCATCAGACAATCTATCTTCTTGAGACTCTGGGCCTTCTCTTTCACCGCGGCGTACACGAGCTTCTCGTCTTCCTTCGCCGCATCGATCTTCATCTTGCAATGGTTGTCGATGACACGCTTCAGGTCTTTGTACACCACCGTCGGTACACGCATCTCGAGCGGGTTCTCGCCCTCTCCGTGCTCCCACAACCCACTCTTCGTTTCCCAGTGGAACCATTCCTTGCGCTGCTGACTAACGCACTTGTAGGTCGCCGCGACGTTGTCCTTTTCGACGATGACCCGCGCGATGTCGTAATCGCGGGTCTTGAGCGAATCCATGAGCAGTTTCCGACTGTTTTCGTTCTGGACGATGTCGAACAACTTCGGATTGTCGAGCTGCGCCGCCATCTCGATGCTCCTCAAGGCAAGCTGGCGCGGGCCCGATGAGCCGATCGATTGGCGCATGTGGCTCCACTGTTCCCGACACGCCCTATCGGCACGCGCCGCATACTGTGGCGCTTTCTTAGACCAGGCTATGCAGGCTTCAAGAAGAACGGAGTCGCCTGGCGGGGAGATATTCGCAAGAGCGCGCAGGACGCGAAACCATTCGGCGTAGCTCCCGGCCCGCTCCTTACTGAGAACATCCGCCACGAGGCGCGCGCAGTAAACCACCAGGTCGGCGCTCAGGGTGCACGTGCTTCCGGCGGCGGGGGATTCCTCCGCATCATGCTGCCGCGTCCTCGGTATGAGTCCCTCCTCCCATAAAACGCTAAACGCCGGATCGATTTGAAAGTCGTCGCGCAGGCGAGCGACGGATCGACGCTCGAGGCACGAGCGCATTCTCAGGTGGACCACCATTGCTAGCACCCTCTCCGCCTCGGCAGCGAGGGCGCGGTCCTTAAGAACCGACAGAAGATCGTCATCCTTGTACTCTTTGCTGAGTTCATCGACGTACTTGGATGCATCCACCGTCTCGACGGCGTAGTCTCCGTGGCGCACTCCCACCCGCAGCACCCGCGCGAGTTTGTACGCATTGAAGTCATTCGGTTTGTCGACGAGTTTGTCGTCGCTAACGTGTGTCTTCTTGTTCGCCTTGTTGCTCCCGTGCATCATCCAGTAGTGCCCGACCTTGTTCGGGTTCGCGTCGTACACCTCCGTCGGCGGATGGATCTTGCCACCTTTGGTTAGCTTGTAGCACATGAGTCCGACGCTTTGCATGTGATGGACAACGTGAGCGCGAATCACCTGTTGACCGAGGACGTTGAGGAGCATCTCCGGCATAATAATATGAAGCCCGTCCTTGTACCGGTGTTTCGTCCCTGGGACCGAATTGTCGATTTTAGCGCGGGCGCGTTGAAAGATCAGGACTTCCCGGGGGTTGTAGGGTAAGTCTGGGACGGGCGTCCCCGGGGCCGCGTTTTGCGGAGGCGTGCCCGACTGGACCATATCATCCGTCCATGTGCGAACCGTCTCCTTGTCGAGCCACTGGTCGCAAGCTTCCAGGATTACCCTCACCAGGTCATCCTGCTCCCGGACCGTCAAGATGCGCCCCTTTGTTTTCGTTTTCTCGTCCATGTAATGGAAGTCAAGGTCAATCTTAACGGGCGTCACGCGCTCACAGCGCTCGGTCATGTGAATCGTATTATTGGCCTCGATGCAGTGTTGACGAAACTCGGCCCCGCCGATGGTCGGGTAGTTCGTCAAGTACTCCGTGACGGACTTCTCGAGCAGGATGGCGGCAGCCGTAGCAATAGAATACAATCGATACATCTGTATTATGCTAGGTCCGTCGTTTATGATATACCCCCCACCGCTGAACTTTCTCGAGGAGGGCAAGTTCGTATGCGTGGATTTCTCGGGAATCCCATCGGAAGTACATTTTTTATTCTTGTATGCGACGAGGAAGTTCAAGAATTTGGCATTGTGTCGTTCCGCGGCGCACCTACGCCCGCGAATGACGGTTTGGAGATTCTTCTTCTTTTCGGTCGGGTCCGAGGTTTTTGTTGCCATGCTTCAGATTGATAGATAACTACAGGTTCTTATTTGTTTAAGAGTTTATAAATATTGAGACTCGACTCGGGTTCGGGTTGAAGTTGTAGTATTTGATTATGTTGTGAATAGGGAAATTATAAGTTGAATTTTTCTTCGCCCCTGTATAGAGAATGGGCGGGCGGTTAGCATCCTCCGGGAATGTGGATTACCGGCACATAGGACCCATATTGTAAAAACCGATCGCGATGGTGTGTGTGTGTGTGGGTGTGTGTGTATGTGTGTGTGGGTGTGTGTGTATGTGTGTGGGAGGAGGGGGAGGGCTCTTGAGATTCGTAGGACGAGGATATAAACGCGGGGATGCAAAAAATATAGGGGTCATAGATAGTTGTGGAAAAAGGGGAGGCGATATTAAATTAGCAGGACGATCACACATAGCAAAAATACAAAATCCGCGCATAAGTCGACGATGTTACGACAATGCACCTAAATTCTGACAAAAAATAAAATATACACAATATATCAACTGCAATACCAACGATAACCCTCCTGTACTCAATAAATCGATAACCCACCCAATCCATAATGCCTTACGGCACAGCAATTGGCGAATTCTTCGGGTCACACCAAATGCTTCTGATCGGAAGTCTCTGGTTCATGAGTACGTTTATGGCTGTCTCCTCTACCTATAGTCTCAATACTCTCGTGATTAATGATGTAAAATATAAAGACACAAGAACAGTAATGGCCGCTTTTGACTTAATCTTCGCATTCTGTGTGATGGGATTCTTCGTGTGGACATTCGGTACCGAACTCAGTCAATACTTCTCAGCAACAACAGGTGTTCAAAGTATTACAGGGGATGTGACCTGGCTCGCGGCGGTCGGAGTCCTCTGTGCGTTGTCGATCGCCATGATCGTGACTAGCGCCCTCCAATTACGATAGTAATTTAAAAACAATGCCCCTCCCCCCCCCTCCCTTGCGAATTGAAATCAATCGCCGCCGGCCGGCCGCACATTACCTTTTTTTTACGCCGTTTATGTCGTTTTGTTAGTAGCACTTAAAGCAACAACTCGCATATATGTATGCAACGCAAATATTATTTGTTATACATAGTACACGGTAACACTGTAGGTCGGGCGATCACTCGCTCGTCGATCAATTCGGCTAACCGACCCACTAACCTAACAATCCGTACGATAGGATACGCTGTATTACACAAATAACCCAACTTCTCTTCCTAAACTATGATTTATACTAGACATGGTCGAGCGCAGATACAAACAAACAACTATCGCACTATCGACGAGTGTCACCATACGATTGTCAAGCACTATCGGAGGACCCCGTATATAAATCTCATCGGTACTAAGCTCGACAATAATATCCCGTCGTCTGTAGGCGACGGTAGGAAACAGCCGTACCTCAAGACCTGTGGGAAGGAACGGATTACGAAGCATTCGTCCGACGCGCGAGTCTCGAAACCAGGAGCCGAACCCGACATGGATGACGACACAGATACGGATGCAGTCGATTACTCCAATATTGACGTATCGACCGGCGGTGATATGTACAACGACGACGGCGATGTGGACGAAGAGACCGGGGGGGGTGGCGACGAGCCCGCGTGCCTTGGATACGTTACGCGGGACCCCCCCAGAACCAACGATTCGCACACCTGTAAGTATGGATACGAGCGGTACCTACGAGACAAGGGGGTCATAAAAACCGAAATGAGTCGGGTAGACTACCAAAATCGAACGAGCGAGAGGAGATATTTCGTAGACACGGCCCATTATTTGTACGATTACTATCAACAGCGAAATGGTATCTCGAGAGCGAGTGGAAATGTAGATTCTCCAGATTTGTATGTACCTCGGGTGGAAACGGGCTGCCGGCGCAAACCTAACATATTATCGTACGTATCGAAGACCCCCCCGGTCCCCCCCCCTCGTACTGTCGACCCCCAGGACGGAGGCGAAAGCAACCGGCTGTTCAACCCGAAGAAAACGGACGAGATTGCCTCGACCTCGTATAGAAAATGCGTCGATCCGGACATGCATGCCGTAGGAATAAATGTAGTGTCCAAGGTCGACGAAGGGACCTGCGATTTCTGCGGTGCCTTGGACATCGTGACGTCGGAAGTCGACAGTACGCTGCAATGCCGCACGTGCGGCACCTGCGTGTTCATACCCATTCTCCAAGCAACCCCCTCATTCAAGAAAGCGAGGACGACCAGACCCAACATGACCGTCTACAAGCGAATTAATCATTTCAACGACTGGCTCAGTCAGTTCCAAGCAAAAGAGAACATGACCGTGCCCCCCGACGTGTACAATAAGATCACACACGAGAACTCGAAGTCGTACGGTAGTTCCAGGCGGCGTATAACCCAGTCTGGCCTACGGAAGACCCTACGAAAACTCGGGCTCACCAAATATTATGAACACATTCCGCATATCATACAGCACCTGCAAGGCACGAAGCCCCCGAAATTGACACGTGGCATGGAAGAGCGCATGCGAGTAATGTTTAAGATGATTCAGGATCCGTTCACGAAGCATTCGTCCGACAGCCGCAAAAATTTCCTGTCGTATTCCTTCGTCTTGCGAAAATTCGTCGGACTACTCCGGAGGCCGGACCTAAAGAAGAGCTTTCCTCTCCTAAAGTCGAGAACCAAGTTATATCAGCAGGACGTTGTCTGGCGAAAGATATGTAAACAATTAAACTGGCGATTCGAACCTAGCATTTAAACAAATCCTTGCTATAGGTGTAGGAAGGAACAACGGAACCCTCCTGGCAGAAGACATTCCTTTTACACTTCCATCGCATTCGCGACGAGTCGCACGGAGATGCGGAGGGGGGCGACCTCGCAACGTACAGATACACCGGAGGACATCAAGCGGCATTACGAGGCGCCGGCGTCGACCAAAGCACTCGTCGCGAAAACAAGACTAGAGATTCGTCGGATACTCGAAGGCGCCGACGATCGCGCGCTTCTCATATGCGGACCGTGCTCGATACATGACGTCAACGAAGGCTTGGAATACGCCCGAAGGCTTGCCACCTTAAGTTCGAACGTCGCCGACGCAGTGCTCGTAGTGATGCGGACCTATTTAGAGAAACCTCGCACTACCCTAGGATGGAAGGGCCTTATGCACGACCCGGCGTTAGACGGGTCGTGCGACGTAGACCGGGGCATAAAGGTCTCTAGGGAATTTCTAATTCGAGTGAACGAGATCGGTATCCCGTGTGCGTACGAATGCCTGGACGTAGTCACCCCCGCGTACATTGCCGATCTCGTGAGCTGGGTCGCCATCGGCGCTCGCACCGTCCAAAGCCAGGTTCATCGTCAGCTCGCGAGTGGCCTTTGTATGCCGGTCGGGTTTAAGAACGCCACGACAGGAGACGTGTCGGTCGCGGCCGATGCTCTCGTGGCGAGTTCGTCGGCCCATAGGTTCCTCGACGTGTCACAGGATGGGACCGTGGTCGTCGTGACCACGACCGGGAATAAAGACACGCATGTTATCCTTAGAGGAGGAACAGGCGGACCAAACTACGATAAAAAACACGTCGAGGCCGCCGTCGCAATACTGGAGAGGCGCGGGCTGCGCACTAACTTGATGATCGACTGTTCTCATGGGAATTCGGGAAAAAATCATGAGCGCCAGCCAATCGTGTGTGAAGACATCCGTCGTCAAATTGCGAGTGGGTCCACCGCCATCGTTGGCCTCATGATCGAGAGCAACTTACTGGGGGGGCGGCAGGATATCTGCAAAGGAACCCCCCTCGCTTACGGAAAATCAATAACCGATGCATGCGTGAGTTTTGCGACCACACGTACAATGGTACTAGGAATAGCAGATGCGGTTCGCGCTCGCCGCGGGTGGATAAATAGATAGATAGATAGATAGATGGATGTGTGGGAAAATGACAGTCCATTACATAACTGCATCGATACGTACAGTTGTGGACTAAAGGACTATGGCGCCCCGATTTTTTTTTTAACCCCTCTGTGCACAGCACAGGTTTAGAGATACTTCTATCTTCTTCGACCGCAGCTTTGTGGCGCAGAGGAAGCGTGCTGGGCCCATAACCCAGAGGACGGTTGATCGAAACAACCCAAAGCTATTCTTTTTTCCCTCTAATTCCGCACCCACACTATCCGCCTATCCGCCGGCCAGGTAGGGTAGGCCGCCTAGGCGTACCGCGCCGACCGCTCACCGAAACTTAATACAATTAAAAAAAAACGTACATGCCCCACTTCCCGCCGGCCGGCATCCATCCATCATCCATAATGTTACATATCATATATTGCGTTATATACCTGACCGCCGTCGGCGCCGCCGCCGACGTTGTCGCTGTCGCTTGACAACCGTCCACTTTGTTACCATCCGATTCATTGCGGCGTACCGTTTTATCGCTCGAACTGCAGCGATATGCATGTATGCAGATACAGCGTTCACTTCGTCCCTGGCGTAGACCTCGAAGGGCTCGTCGATTCGTATGCGCCGATGAGGGGGTAAGTACTTTAGATTTGGAGCGGCACATCTTGGGGGTGTGTTCATTTTCTTTGTTTATGACTTCTAATAAGTAAGCAAGTAAGCTCCCGAGTATCGTGTATGTAAGGATTAATGTAATAATCTGAATATTGTGATTGTATCATTCGTGTAGTGGAATTTTTCTGCATGCCGGTGCGGTTCAAACAGTTCGTAATCTATTTTAATATTACTCGCGCGTGATTTGCCCGACCGCAACTAACTACAAATCGATGCTCATGCTCAATTTACGGCCAGGTTTATTGGATGAGGCGGGTGCGCTCTTTTTCATTAGGTCGTATAGGTTCCTCGCGAGGTCCTGTACGTTATTTGTCGGCATCACCTTGCTTGTGAGCGAGAGCGGCGTCTGCTCAACCGGTGGCTCGGCCTTTGCCGCCACCGGGTCGTCTACCGCAACCGTTTCAAGAGGCGATACGGAAGAAGAGGCACCTGCATCCTTCAGACCACGAGACGTCGACGGCCGAACGCGAAGATCCGGCGCGGCGGGCACCGTGACAGTAGTTTCATCGACTTCCTTCGTCGCCCCCTGGTCGGCGCCGTTCGGTTGGGACGCTGGCGACTTCGCCCTTCGATCGGAATCGCCCCCGGTGCGCGGTTTATCAATGTCCGTTTGAATTCGTCGGTCGAACATGGACCTGGCGTCGTCCAGCTGTTCGGTCTTCCTCTTCATTATTTTCTGCATTTCCTTTTCGGCATAGCAGATCTCCGTCTCCGTGTCGCGGCGCTTGCCATCCGCAGGAACCCAAGAACCAACGGGAGCGACCGAAATATCACAGAGCCTATTCAGCTTTGCGAGATAGGCGCATCTTTGGCGAGCTTCCTTCTCCGTCTTGTAGGATCCCCGAATCTTTAGGATTGGAATGTGTGGCTTGTTCTTACTGCAATCCTTGAATTCGTCGTCAAGTTCGGACTGTCGGGTCGCAAGATAATCTTTGTAGGCCCCGTCGTACTTTTCGTTGTCGGAAAAGAGTTTGTTTTCAATCGCGAACGATCTCGCGGCCATGTATTCGCGGGTACGCACATCTACATCGGACGGCGTCACGATAGATACACATACGAATTGCTGCGTCCGGATGCGAGGATCCTGATCAAGGTAATCACTTTCATCGGCCATTTGGAAATAAAGGGGATCTACTGGCTGTTGGTGGCTTCGAAAGTATATGGTAAGAAGGGGGTAAATATATTAATATATTGCGCCCCCTTGTCCTTAAGGCATTTGGACGCGCGTGTTGACTCCCCAGTTCCCGTTCCCGGCGGGCATCACCGATTGAACAAAATTCACACGGGGGAATTCATTCCTGCGATCCGTTGGCCTCGATTCCGACTGCGTCATGCGTTCGACGGCGCCTAAAGCCAAGTACATATTTTTGAAGCCACATGTACAATCCGACCGCATAAAAAAAGGGGGGAACTACGCGCTACGACGAGTAGCTTCCTATTTTTTATTGTTACGAAACGTCGTACCCACAGACCTTACCTACCCTACTACCTCACTTACCTACCGCCTCCACGTACACTCGGTTCTTTGCGAAATTTACTAGATACGCGGATGTTCATGGTTCCCAGTTCATGTAGGAGTAATTTCGCGGCGTACGGTAGTTCCACCCGGCGGACGTCGTTCGCCAGCACGTTCGCTTCGCCGTCTTCGCGCTCTCGATTACCGCGAACGCACGCATGACACTCCGAAATCCCTTGCTTTGGGTTTCGAGGGGCAATATGCCCACATGTCGCACATACGCCGATCGAGAAGTCGTCCGCGCGGCGGAGCATGGATTCGCGGGTAAAGTTAGCCATTCCATGGGCGATCAGGCAATCTCGCTCCATCTCACCCATCCGCAATCCCCCGTCCCTCGCCCTTCCCTCCGTGGGCTGCCTGGTCATTTCAACCATCGGACCCGTGCTTCGCGCGTGCGCCTTGTCTCTCGCAATGTGCCGCAGTTTCTGATAATAGGTCGGGCACATGAATATCTTCGCTCGGAGCTCTTTGCCTGTTATCGGGTCGAAGAGCGTCTCGTCCCCGCAGGCCTCTCCACCCACCGCCTCGATG
>MDTF01009037.1_pt1 | contig 10200 bp, 10 predicted proteins | sample 811191 | NCBI WGS metagenome assembly MDTF01 (sample SAMN05326649, study PRJNA326480) | marine metagenome | isolation source: seawater | place: Southern Ocean | collected 2011 | reverse complement strand
TTTTAACATGAATAGTATGTAAGAAAATGTGGGAGAGTATTGATTGGAACAAACTTGATAATAAAGAACCCAAGAAACATATTCATTAATGAGTAAAAAGATTATCATTTACACAATTATGTGAACAACAAACCTAAATCAATCTTATTAAAAGAATGTATTTTAGAAGTGATACATTTATCTAGCTATGAATCTATCGATTTGTTTTTTAATGATGAATTAGCAGTAATTACAAGACTTTGCTATTCTACAAGATATTATATTTCAAAAATGGTAGCATCTGATCATGTAATTATTCATAAAAAGATATAAAGGAAAAAAATAGACGCTCAATTTTTTTATTTCAATTGATAAATACACACAAAGCAAAAGTTATGAAACTATTGAATTAAACACCTATCTAAGTAATCCTAAGTAACATAAGCACTAACATAATCAAGGATCTTATATGTATAGATTTCACTTTTTAAAAGTGTTGAGGAAATATAAAAATTTTTATGAATTATTTGCTAAAAAAACATTGTAGAACTCAAAAATGATTTTATATTTGCAGCTCTTTACCATGCGAAAGTAGCTCAGTTGGTAGAGCGTCAGCCTTCCAAGCTGAATGTCGCCAGTTCGAACCTGGTCTTTCGCTCAAAAAACTCTATTAGAAATAATAGAGTTTTTTTTTGCTCTAAATTTAAAGATACTTAAAAAAACAAGATGAGAATTTCACATCAATCGAAACCGAAATAGAAATAGAAACCGTATTTTACTAAAAAAGAGAACCTTACTAACTTGTAACGTTTTTATTTTTTTATGAACTTTTTAATTTATCACTAAAAAGCAATACTAAAATAATAGGCACTGCCAAAAGTAGTACCATCGTTTTGTTGATAAAAAACAACTCTGGTTTTAAAGCAAGTGTCAAAACAAAGCCTCCTATTGCGCCTCCTAAATGTGCAGCATGTCCAATATTACCCAATTGCTTTTTCATTCCGTAAATAGAATATAATAAATACCCTACACCAAAAACATATCCAGGAATCGGAATTGCGAAAAACAATAATAATTGCATATCTGGAAATAATAGGATTGAAGAATATATAATTCCAGAAACGGCACCAGAAGCTCCAACAGCACTATAATAAGGTTCTTTTTTGTGATAATATAAAGTATATAAACTTCCAGCAACTAAGCTTCCTAAGTAAATAATTAAAAAAGGGATGGCTCCTAATATTGTAGCAATAATAGCACCGAACACATACAATGCATACATGTTAAAGCCAAGGTGCATCCAGTCTACATGTAAAAAACCAGAAGTTAACATTCTGATTTTTTCTTTACCTAAAACTTTACCAACCTGAAATTTGTATTTATCTAAAAAAGAATAATTATCAAAACCTTTCATTGAAAATAAAACGTTGGCTATAATAATTAATAAAACGATGGGATTTGAACCTTGTAACATCCTACAAACATAATAAAATCTCTTTGTTATAACTATTTCTAATTAAATTTAAATACTGATATTTGCAATAAAAATCAACCTTATGCAATTTCTAGTTTTTGCACTTACGTATCCTTTTATCTGGCTGTTTTCTAGATTGCCGATGCGAATTTTATATATAAAATCTGATGTTTTTTTCTTTTTAATTTATTATGTTTTTAGATATCGAAAAAAGGTCGTTTTAGAAAACCTAAAATTGGCTTTTCCTGAAAAATCACAAGCAGAAAGAATAAAGATTGCTAAAGGTTTTTTTAAACATTTTACAGATTTATTTATGGAAAGTGTAAAAGCCTTTTCCATATCAGAAAAGGAAATTTTAAAACGTTATACCTATAAAAACCCTGAATTAGTAAACAACTTTACAAAACAAGGAAGAAGTATTGCATTAGTTGCTGCACACCAAGCAAATTGGGAATGGTCTATCAGTTTACCACTAGTTTTGGATGGCAATGTTCATGGTGCCTACACAAAACTTGGAAACACTTATTTTGAAAAAGTCGTAAGAACATCTAGAGAAAAGTTTGGAGTTTTAGGCTATAAAACAAGTGAAACTGTAAAAGGGATGCAAAAGAATTTTATAGAGAAAACACAAGGTTTATACATTTTACTGAGCGATCAATCTCCGCAAGTTCATAAAACATTTTATTGGAGTACTTTTTTTGGTGTAAAAGTTCCGATGCATACAGGCGCAGAAATGCTTGCTAAAAAGTTTGATTTAGTCGTTGTAAATTATGTAACCAGAAAAGTTAAAAGAGGGCATTATGAAACGGAATTTCAATTAATAACAGAGACTCCAAAAGAGTTTGACAATTATCAAATAACAGATACGTACATTAACTTAACCGAAAAGAACATTCAACAACAACCTGAGCTTTATTTATGGTCTCATAAGAGATTTAAACACAGAAACAATTTTGATGAATGGGAAAAACTGAAGGTTTCTAAACAGAAAACCAAGAAGTAACCAACTCTTTCTCTATAGGCTCTATGAATTTATGAGTATAATCATTCTTAATAGAATCGTAGTTATAATCATTTCCCCAATCTTTAATATGTATTGATAATTCTTGAAGAGAGTTACAAATAAAATTAAGTTCAGAATTTGTTATTGTTGGATGCATAGACAAACGAACCCAACCTGGTTTTTGTGTATTACAACCATGTAAAATTTCATCCTTTATTCTATTTGAGGTTAATTGGTCTACATTTAATAAAAAATGTCCATACGTTCCTGCACAAGAACAACCTCCTCTAGTTTGAATCCCAAAACGATCGTTCAATAATTTTACAACTAAATTAAAATGATACTTTTCGAAATAGAATGAAAAAATACTAAGTCGTTTTTTATGATCTGGAGCTAATATTTTTACTCCTGGTAAACCTTCTAAAGTTTTAAACATCACTTCATTAATTTCATCTTCTCTTTTTTTGATGTTTAAAGTACCCATTTTTTCTTTTAACTGAATAGAAAGCGCCACCTTAATAGTCTGTAAAAAAGCGGGTGTTCCTCCATCTTCTCTTGTTTCTACATCGTCAAAATAATCGTGTTGTCCCCAAGGATTTGTATAACTTACGGTACCTCCTCCTGGATTATCTGGCACTGTATTTTTATATAGTTTCTTATTAAACACCAAAACACCAGCACTTCCTGGACCTCCTAAAAATTTATGAGGTGAAAAGAAAATAGCATCTAAACACTCCGCTTCTATTGCTGGATGCATATCAATATTTACATAAGGTGCACAGCATGCAAAATCAACAAAACACAATCCATTATATTGATGAATTAATTTAGCAACTTTATGATAGGGAGTTTTTATACCTGTAACATTAGAGCAGGAAGTAATTGAAGCAATTTTGATTTTTCTATGTTCGTGTTTTTGGATGCATTTTTCAAAGCTATCCAGGCACACTAAACCTTCCTCGTTACATGGTACAACTTCGACATCTGCAATCGTTTCTAACCAAGAAGTTTGATTCGAATGATGCTCCATATGTGATATAAAAACAATTGGTTTTAAATCTTCAGGTATCGTTGTATAATCTTTTAAACTTTCTGTAACCTTTAAACCTAAAATACGTTGAAACTTATTAACAGCACCTGTCATTCCTGAACCTGTTGTTATTAAAACATCATTAAAGTTTGCATTTACATGATGTTTTATAATATTTCTAGCCTCATGATAAGCAAGTGTCATTGCAGCACCAGAAGTTGAAGTCTCTGTGTGTGTATTTGCTACAAATGGGCCAAATTTATGCAGCATTTTTTCTTCAATAGGAAGATATAATCTTCCACTTGCCGTCCAGTCTGTATAAATTAAATTTCGCTCTCCATAAGGAGATTTAAAAGTTTGATTTACACCAATAATGTTTTTACGGAATTGATCGAAATAGTGCTCTAAATTTTTCATTATAATCTAAATTTACCGCCAATTAAAATATTGTTCTGTAAAAAGAAAAAATCCTGAGAGGCACTGTCTGCAGAATTGGTACTTATTTTTACATTTTGCATGTTTATATACCCTCCTTTTAAATCTGCTTGAATAAAAAAATGTTTTAAGAATGTAATATTCAAACCAAAACCTGCAGAAAGCCCATAACCAGAAACATGGTAATCATCATGTCTCTCTTGCTCTAACAAAGTAGTATCTGTTTTTGGAAATAAAATACCAGCACCAACACCCTCTGTTACATTTATTTGAAACCTATCTGAATCTAAACCAAACCAACTACTTATATCATCAAAACGATATAATTGCATATTGATATAGTTTAAACCATCTGTATGTTCTAATCGTAAAAAATCTTCTGTTAATTGAATTTGCTCACCATTATAAACACCGTCATATTTAATATTTCCAATATTTATATTTCCATCTATATCTACAAATTGATCATTATCAACAACATATTTCATGTGATCGACACCAATTGAAATGGTATAATTTTCTTTAAAAAAATAACCTATTCTTGCATTTGTTTGTGGTTTTGTAAGATTTTTAATGCCAAAATATTTTTTAAAAGTAAATGCTGAAGGCGTATCTTGGGCTTCTACGTCTTGTAAAGTAAAATCGTAATTTTCTCCTTTAAAACGGATATTTGAATCAGTATAACTTGCCCAATTCCAACCCCAATACACAAAAAATTTACCTTTATTAGAAACCTTTTTCTTTTGTTCTTCTTGTGCATTAATAGATAATGCAAAGAAAATTAAAAATAAGGTTAGGTGTTTTTGCTTAAACATTTATGCGATTATTTCTTTAATTTCATTGATAAATCTTACTGCTAAAGCATCTGCTGCTTCTTGAGATTTCGCTTCTGTATATATTCTAATAATTGGTTCTGTATTCGATTTTCTTAAATGAATCCATTCATCAGCAAAGTCAATTTTTACACCGTCAATTGTATTAACATCTTCGTTTTTATAGGTTGAAGCCATCGTTTCTAAAATTTCATCAACATTAATTTCTGGTGTTAATTGAATTTTATTTTTACTCATAAAGTAACTTGGGTAGGAATCTCTTAATGTTTTACAAGACATTTTTTTATGCGCCAAATGTGATAAAAATAAAGCAACGCCTACTAAAGAATCACGCCCATAATGAGAAGCAGGATAAATGATTCCTCCATTTCCTTCACCACCAATTACCGTATTGGTTTCCTTCATTTTTATAACAACATTTACTTCACCTACAGCACTTGCTGTATAGGTTCCTCCATGTTTTTCAGTTACATCTCTTAAGGCTCTAGAAGAAGATAAGTTTGAAACAGTATTTCCTCCTCCTAAACGTCCTAAAACATAATCTGCACAAGCAACTAAGGTATATTCTTCACCAAACATAGAACCATCTTCAGAAACTAAAGCTAATCTATCTACATCAGGGTCTACTACAATTCCTACATCTGCTTTTTCTTTAACTACTAATTCAGAAATAGCTGTTAAGTGCTCTTTTAAAGGTTCTGGATTGTGTGGAAATTGACCATTTGGTGTACAATATAATTCAACACATTCAACACCTAATTTTTTAAGTAAAGCAGGAATAAAAATTCCTCCTGTAGAATTTACACCATCTACAACTACTTTAAAATTAGCGTTTCTAATAGCATCAACATCAACCAAATCTAGGTTTAAAACTTCATGAATATGCTTTTCTAAATACGAATTATCTTTTGTATAAGTCCCTAAATCATCAACGTCTGCAAACTCAAAATCTTCGCTTTCTGCTAAAGTAAGAATCTCTTCACCTTCAGTACCATCTAAAAACTCACCTTTTTCATTTAATAATTTTAAAGCATTCCATTCCTTAGGATTATGAGAAGCTGTTAAAATAATACCTCCATCTGCTTTTTCTAAAGGCACAGCAACCTCTACAGTGGGTGTTGTAGATAAGCCTAAATCGATTACATTAATACCTAAACCAACTAATGTATTAGCGACCAAACTAGAAATCATTTTACCAGAAATACGAGCATCTCTACCAACTACAACTGTAATTTTTTCTTTGTTTGGATTTCTTTTTTTTATGAATGCTCCATAAGCTGAAGCAAATTTTACAGCATCTATAGGTGTTAAATTTTCAGCAGTTTTACCACCAATTGTACCTCTAATTCCTGATATCGATTTTATTAATGTCATTATCTTTATTTTAGCAGAACAAATATAATTTTTTTCAATTGATTTTAATTGATTAATACGCTATTAGTGTAATTATTATTCAACCTATTTTTTATTTTTAAGCATCGAATTTTTTATCGTGTTTTAAAATAAAAACAAAACCGATGATACCTTAATTTACAAAAATGAAGTGGAAACGTAATTAATTACATCTCTTATATTATCATGAAAATAGACAAAAAAGAATATTATAAATGTGTTCTATCCATAAATTTATGGCTATTTAAAATTAGCTTTCTAAAGCAAGTTTAAAATAAGAAAACAGAAATAATGATGAAGAATATTTATTAAATACTTAAGTGGTTATGAGTAGAAAAGTAAATTATTTGGGCTTAACGCTAGAAATAATCAATCATTTTGACTAAAAAAAAGTGTCCCTAATCTTTAATTAAAAGACCTAAAAAGGTTTCACTAATTTACTACAAAGAGCAACGTCAGTAAAACCTTTAATTAAACCTTATTTTACAGGAGTTCCATATAAATCGTAATCTCCAGCTTCATGGATTTTGATGTCTATAAATTCTCCAATTTTAACATAATGCTCTTTCGCATCAACTAAAACATCATTGTCTACATCTGGTGAGTCAGATTCTGTTCTTCCGTAGAAATATTCTCCATCTTTTCGATCGAACAAACATCGAAACGTTTTTCCTATTTTTTGTTGATTCAGTTCCCAAGAAATTTGAGATTGAACTTCCATAATTTCATTTAGTCTTTTAAACTTCACTTCAGCAGGAACATCATCTTCTAAAACATACGCTCCAGTGTTTTCTTCGTGAGAATATTCAAAAGCACCTAAACGTTCGAAACGCATTTCTTCTACCCAATCTTTTAATTCTTGAAACATTGCTTCTGTTTCTCCTGGATATCCAACAATTAACGTAGTTCTAATTGCCATTTTAGGTACAGCTTCTCTAAACTTATGGATTAATGCAGTCGTTTTCTCATGCGTTGTTCCACGTTTCATAGACTTTAACAACTCGGTATTAATGTGTTGTAAAGGAATATCTAGATAATTACATACTTTAGGTTCGCGTTTCATTACGTCTAAAACATCCATCGGGAATCCTGTTGGAAATGCGTAATGCATACGAATCCATTCAATTCCGTCTACTTTTGCTAAAGCTTCTAATAAATCGGCTAAAGCTCTTTTCTTGTAAATATCTAAACCGTAATATGTTAAATCTTGTGCGATTAACATGACTTCTTTAATTCCTTTTTCTGCTAATTTTGTTGCTTCTGTAACAATATGTTCAATCGGAGTAGAAACGTGTTTCCCTCTCATTAAAGGAATTGCACAAAAAGAACAAGGTCGATCACATCCTTCTGCAATTTTTAAATATGCGTAATGTTTTGGGGTGGTTGTTAAACGTTCTCCAATTAATTCGTGCTTATAATCTGCTCCTAAAACCTTTAATAAATTGGGTAAATCGTGTGTTCCAAAATATTGATCTACGTTCGGAATTTCTTTTTCTAAATCTGGCTTATAACGTTCACTTAAACAACCTGAAACAAAAACCTTATCAATTTCACCAGCTTCTTTTCTTTTGGCATAATGTAAAATCGTATCAATACTTTCTTCTTTTGCCTTACCAATAAACCCACAAGTATTAATTACAACAATGTTACCATCGTCTTCTGGATCTTCATGAACAACGTTTTTACCATTGGCTTTTAACTGCCCCATTAATACTTCAGAATCGTAAATATTCTTTGAGCAACCTAAAGTAACAACGTTAATCTTATTTTGTTTGGTGGTTTTCGTGCGCATGTTTATAGCTTTTTGCCTTTAGCCATTTGCTATCGGCAGTATATTCTTATGATTATATGTTCTAATTTATTTAAAAAACCAAAACGAGTGCAAAAATAGTGCTTTTTAAATGATTGGTATTCTTTCTATTGATAGTTTTTAACGCATAGATTTAGTTTGCTACTAAACATTTTAAAAAATAAACTTCGCTAACTACGATTATATAACATTAAAACGTTGGACAATCATGTTAACGATAGCGAAACTTCTTTTAAGACATAAAAAAACTCCCGTTAAAAGGAGTTTTATTTTTTTTATGAGAAGTGTCTATTTAAAAAAAGAATCGACAAACTCGTCTTTATTAAAAACTTGTAAATCATCTATTCCTTCTCCTACTCCAATATATTTTACAGGAATTTGAAACTGATCTGAAATACCAATAACAACACCGCCTTTCGCTGTACCATCTAACTTGGTAACTGCTAAAGAAGTAACCTCTGTCGCTAATGTAAACTGTTTTGCTTGCTCAAATGCATTTTGACCTGTAGAACCATCTAAAACTAATAAAACGTCGTGTGGCGCATCTTCTACTACTTTCTGCATTACACGTTTAATTTTAGTCAATTCGTTCATTAAATTCACTTTATTATGTAAACGCCCTGCAGTATCTATAATCACAACATCTGCATTTTGAGTAACCGCAGATTTTAAAGTATCAAATGCAACAGAAGCTGGATCTGACCCCATTTCTTGACGAACAATTGGAACATCTGTTCTATCTGCCCAAACTTGTAATTGATCTATTGCAGCTGCTCTGAAAGTATCTGCTGCTCCTAAAACTACCTTTAAACCTTGTTTCTTAAACTGACTTGCTAACTTACCAATCGTAGTAGTTTTACCAGCGCCATTTACACCAACAACCATAATTACATAAGGTTTTTTGTTTGCAGGAATTGTAAATTCAGTTTCGTTACCAATATTTGTTTTAGATAATAAACCGGCAATTTCTTCACGAAGAATTTTGTTTAGTTCATCTGTACCCACATATTTATCTTTGGCAACTCTTGCTTCTATTCTATCTATAATTTTAAGTGTGGTGTCTACGCCAACATCAGAAGCAACAAGAATCTCTTCTAAGTTATCTAAAACATCTTCATCTACTTTAGATTTACCTGCTACTGCTTTTGTTAACTTACCAAAGAAGCTTTCTTTAGACTTTTCTAATCCTTTGTCTAAAGTTTCTTTTTTTTCTTTCGAAAATATATTTTTAAAAAAACTCATTTTTTTCTTTTATAAGATATAACAGTACATTAAAAAACGTGCCATTTGTTGGGTTTGGTCAAATTGTCATTAAATTTGTCTGCGCTAGCAATCGATACGATTCGGTTCGAATAGCCGTTAATATTCTTAACCTTTTAAAGTGTAAGTTCGAGTAAGTTTGTAAAGAATATACAAACTTGTATCAAATACAAAGTTTAAAAGATTTAATGAAAAGTGCAACCTTTAATGAACACTCAAAAATACGGAATTATAAGGCACAAAAAAAACTACTTCCTAAATTAGAAAATAGCTTTAATTATTTTGTGACGTAAATATTACTTTTTAGCTAAAAAGGTATCTACTTTTTCTGGTTGCATGATTGATTCTACAAAAGTGTAAGCTCCAGATTTTGGAGATTTTACCATTTTTATAGCTTTACATAATCTTTTTGAAGATGTTTGTAACGATGCTACTGTTTTCTTTGCCATTGTATATGTTTTTTAAATCTATATGCTCTGTTCTGAGTTCTAGATGTTTTTAATTATTTAATTTCTTTGTGAACAGTCATTTTCTTTAAAATAGAATTGAATTTCTTGATTTCCATTCTATCTGGAGTATTCTTCTTGTTCTTAGTTGTAATGTATCTAGAAGTACCTCTTTCTCCTGAAGCTTTATGCTCTGTACATTCTAAAATTACCTGAACTCTATTACCTTTTTTTGCCATCTGTATAAAATTTTAAATGCTTAAGCTTATTTAGTTAAAAATCCGTTAGCTCTCGCTTCTTTTATAACTACAGAAATACCTTTTCTGTTAATATTTTTTAAAGCTGATGCAGACACTTTTAAAGTAATCCATTTATCTTCTTCTGGTATGAAAAAACGCTTGGTCATTAAATTAGCGTCAAACTTTCTTTTGGTTCTATTCATAGCGTGAGAAACATTGTTCCCAACCATTGCTTTTTTTCCTGTTAATTCACAAACTCTAGACATCTTTTCGACAGTATTTATAGTGTTATCTCTAAA
>MDTF01006864.1_pt1 | contig 10201 bp, 9 predicted proteins | sample 811191 | NCBI WGS metagenome assembly MDTF01 (sample SAMN05326649, study PRJNA326480) | marine metagenome | isolation source: seawater | place: Southern Ocean | collected 2011 | reverse complement strand
GCATAATATCAAAATCGACAAAGCCGCTTCTGCACTATTAACTGGAGTTTTAACATGGACCGTTTTTGTAATTGGAGCCGATTCCATTTTAGGCGTTGATTATAGTTGGTCTATTCCAGAATTTAAAGAAATAGTTGCTCATGGATCTGAGTTTGTACACAGGTTCAGGGATTTTGCTGAGGAATTAGTTCTATCAGCAGTTGGAAGCGATGAAACAACACAGTCGTTAACCAACCATTTCATTATACATGAATTAGAGCACCATTTGATTGAGATTTCTGAAATCTTATTCTTCTTAATTGGTGCTATGACTATTGTAGAGGTTATTGATGCTCACGAAGGTTTTACGGTAGTTACAGATAAAATTAAGACAACGAAAAAATCTACTTTACTGTGGGTTCTTTCGTTGTTAACTTTCTTCTTTTCAGCAGCGCTAGACAACTTGACAACAGCCATTGTAATGTCGGCTCTTTTGAAAAAACTCATCAAAGACAAAAACGACCTTTGGATGTTTGCTGGTATGATTATCATTGCTGCAAACGCTGGTGGTGCTTGGTCTCCAATTGGTGATGTAACAACCATTATGCTATGGATTGGTGGTCAGATTTCAGCTGGTGCAGTTGTAAAAAGTTTGATCGTTCCTTCATTGGTTGCTACGATTGTTCCACTCGCAATTTTGTCTTTCACGATGAAAGGTCACGTTCAAAGACCAGATGATCAAAGTGATGATGAAGAAAATCTCACAACTGGCAGCGAACGTAAAACAGTCTTTTACCTGGGTGTCATCAGTTTACTTCAAGTCCCAATTTTCAAGACCGTAACACACATGCCTCCATTTATGGGAGTATTATTAGGATTGGGTTTCATGTGGGTTGTAACTGAATTGATTCACCGCAGAAAAAGCGCTCATGCTCGTTCTAAATTAGCTGTAATTCACGTATTGAGAAAAATCGATACCCCTTCAGTGTTATTCTTCTTAGGAATCTTAGTTGCTGTAGGAAGTTTACAATCTGCTGGCCAATTAGGTGCTTTAGCCAGAATGCTTGATAACTCCATCGGTACAGATTCTGCTACTGGTATTTATATAGTAAATGTAATTATAGGTCTATTATCATCAATCGTTGATAACGTACCATTGGTTGCTGCAGCTATGGGGATGTATCCGCTTGCAGATGCAGGCTTCTTCATGTCTGACGGCTTATTCTGGGAGTTCTTGGCTTACTGTGCTGGTACAGGCGGTAGCTGTTTAATTATCGGGTCTGCTGCAGGTGTTGCCGTAATGGGCATTCTGAAAATAGACTTTGTTTGGTACTTGAAGAAAATGAGTTTGCTGGCACTATCTGGCTATATTGCTGGAGCACTGGCTTACATCGCCATCTTTGAGGTGATATTAGGATAAATAAAATAACTTCGAACAAGAGTTCGTTCTATAAATAATCAATCTAACGAGATCGCTATGTTGCATACGCTTATCGCACAAATCTCTTCTACTTCTGCTGATACAGCATCAACCGCAATGGATGGTGTTGCACGCGAAGAAACCCTTAGTATAATTGAACTTATCGCTGGTGGTGGATGGTACATCATGGGGCCATTAGGCATTTTGTCTATCGTGGCTGTTTACATCTTTATCGAGCGATACAGAGCCATCACCAAGGTTACAAAAGGAGATACTTCATTCCTAGACCAAATCAAGCAATTGATTATGGCTGGTAAAATTGAAGAAGCGAGACAAGTATGTAAATCTACCAATACACCTTACTCTCGAATGATTGAAAAAGGCGTGATGCGTGTTGGAAAACCAATGCCAGATATCGTTTTAGCGATTGAGTCTGAAGGAAAATTAGAAGTTACCAAATTAGAGCAATCACTTTCTATGGAAGCTACCATTGCTGGTGCCGCTCCAATGATTGGTTTCTTGGGTACAGTAATCGGGATGATTAATACCTTCCACGAAATGTACACTTCAGGAAATAGTATTGAATTAGATCAACTTTCTGGTGGTATCATGCAAGCCATGGTAACAACCGCTGCCGGTTTGGTTATTGGTATTATCGCTTACCTGGCATACAACATTCTGATCAGTAAAATTGATCGTGTGACTTTCACCATGGATGAAATTACCGTGAAATTTGTTGACATGTTACAAGAACCAGCTTAAGCATGGCGATTAAATCAAGAAATAGAGTTAGTGTAGAGTTCAGCATGTCGTCAATGACAGACATCGTGTTCTTGTTATTGATCTTTTTCATCATTGCATCTACACTTATCAGCCCGAACGGAATGAAGGTTTTACTTCCAAAAAGTTCTCAACGAACAACTGGAAAACAAACTATTTCTGTTTCAATAACTGAAGACTTACACTATTACATCAATACAGATGAAGTTCAGCCAGAGCAAATCGAAAGTATCTTACGTAATCGTTTGGCTAATGAAGAAAATCCTGGCATAGTTTTACGTACTGATGAAAACGTTGATGTAAAATATGTGGTTGATGTGATGGACATCGCACAACGCAATAAATATCAAGTTGTTTTAGCAACAAGAGGCAAGTAATATGCACGTTTGGGAAGATAAATATAAACGCGAAGGATTGATTGGAACAATTGTGTTTCACGTCATCCTACTGCTGATATTCATCTTTGCTGGACTTCCGTATACTGTACCAAGACCAGAACAAGGCATCTTGGTGAATTTTGGTACAAGCGATGTTGGATCGGGAGAAGTTCAAACTGACGTAAGTGGCGCAACCAGCACACAACAACCTGTTGACCCCACTCCAGAACCTGTTACACAACCTGAGCCAAACAATACACCTCCAGTTGAGGAGCAAGTAGTAACTCAAGACAATGAGGAAGCTCCTGAAGTTCCTGCTTCTGAGCAACCCAAAGAAGAAACAAAACCTTCTGAAAAGAAACCAACGGAAACCACTCCAAAAGAGGAGACAAAACCCGTTGAAGAACCTAAAATCAGCAACAAGCTGAGCGATGCTTTATCAAAATTGAAAAACTCATCTCAAAATGCCGGTGGCAGCGAAGGTGATGATGATCAAGCTGGCGATAAGGGGCAAATTAATGGTGATAAAAACGGTGAAGCATACACGGGAGCTGGATCTGGAAATGGCGATTATCAATTGGGAAATCGCAAGGCGTTATCTAGACCAAAACCAAGCTACAACTGTCAAGAAGAAGGTAAAGTAGTAATCGATATCAAAGTAGATCGTACTGGTAAAACAGTAAACGCTACCGTTGGTAAAGGAACTACCAATACAGCTGAATGTTTGACTTCTCAAGCCATTCAAGCAGCTTTAAAAACCAAGTGGCAATCGAATCCCGATGCACCTTTCGAACAAGTAGGTAAAATCACCTACCATTTTATCCTCAAGTAAATGAGAACGTATCAGGAAACGTTGGACTATTTGTTCCAACAACTCCCTATGTACCAACGTCAAGGTAAGGCAGCTTACAAGGCCAACTTGGATAACATCATTGAGCTCACTGCACGTTTGGGAAATCCACACTTGAAATTCAAATCAATTCATGTTGCGGGAACCAACGGAAAAGGTTCTACTTCGCACATGTTGGCTTCGGTATTTCAAGCACATGGATACAAAACAGGTTTGTATACCTCTCCTCACCTTTTAGACTTTAGAGAGCGTGTTAAAATCAATGGAGAAGTTATTCCTCAAGAAGATGTCATTTCATTTGTTAAGGCCAACGAAGAAAAACTGAAAGACCTCAGGCCGTCTTTTTTTGAATGGAGCGTAGCGCTGGCTTTTCATCACTTTGCGAAACAGCAAGTAGATGTTGCCATTATCGAAGTAGGATTGGGCGGCAGATTAGACGCTACTAACATCATCCACCCCGAATTAAGTGTCATTACCAATATCGGATTCGATCACACGCAATTTTTGGGAGACACAGAAGAATTGATTGCTGCCGAAAAAGGCGGAATCATCAAATCAAATACACCTGTTATAATTGGTGAATATACCGATAAGACCAAACCAGTATTTGAACGCATTGCAGACGAAAAGCAGGCTCCTATTCAATTTGTAAATCCGAATACAGAGATTGAATATCAAACTGATTTAAAAGGCCTGTATCAAGCTAAAAACATATTGACAGTACAAACCGCTTTGAAGGTTTTAACAGAAGATTGGAACTTGAATAAAACCCAAATTCAAGGTGGATTGAATACTGTTGTAAAAAATACCGGGTTGAGAGGTCGCTGGGAAACGATCCAAAAGGAGCCATTAATTATTACCGATGTTGGTCATAATAAAGAAGGATTGGCTTACAACATGACTCAATTGAAAAAAATTCAGCGTGGAGAATTAAAAATTTTATTGGGTTTTGTGAATGATAAAAACATCGATTCTGTTCTCGACATTTTACCAAAAGAAGCTGAATATTGGGTTTGTCAGGCGCAAATTGAGCGCGCAATGGAAGCGACAGAACTATATAACAAACTCATTCACAAAGGGTTCAAATGCAAACTTTTTACAGACTCAATTTTTGAGATTTTAAAAGCAGAAACCAAAAAGTTAAATCCCGCGAATACCTTGTATATCGGGGGAAGCACGTTTGTTGTTGCAGAAAGTTTAGATTTTTTTTCAAAAAGTTTGGCGAGTTAAAAAACTGGTATATATTTGCAGCCCTGTTACAGGAAAAGGGCGATTAGCTCAGTTGGTTCAGAGCACCTGCCTTACAAGCAGGGGGTCACTGGTTCGAATCCAGTATCGCCCACAAATAGAAGCTCGACACATTGTGTCGGGCTTTTTTTGTACCCTTAAAATTCCCTGTTTGTTATGATTCTCTTTCACTAACTTTAGCGTTCAGTTTAACCTGAACGACATGATTTGCCATACCTACATCTTACATTCTATTTCCATTGACCGTTTTTATATTGGATCAACAAAAACACCTTTAGCAGATCGGTTAAGAAGACACAATACAAACCACAAAGGATTTACCGGCAGAACCAATGACTGGAAAGTTGTTTACGAAGAAAAGTTTGATTCATACTTAGATGCTTTAGCTAGGGAAAAAGAAATAAAATCTTGGAAAAGCAGGAAAAAGATAATAGAGCTTATTGGTGGTTCAGAGCATCCCGATTTATAATCGGGATGCTCACTGGTTCGAACCGAAACCCTATTGGGTTAAGCTCACGAGCCTGCCGAGATAATCCAGTATCGCCCACAAACAAAAGCTCGACACATTGTGTCGAGCTTTTTTCTTTATGAAATCTCATGAAATTAGTTTCTCCAATTAGTTATATTGTCACCAATAGATCATTAAAGAGAAATTTATGAAACTCTTCAACTACTTACTTTTTGTTATCATACTCACATCATGCGAGAGCAGTCTCAAGAAAACTAATACTATCACCCCTGAACCTAAAGAATCTGATTCCATAATACTCAAGTTTATTGACATGGAATATACCTGTAAAGAAACTTATAGGTTTAACGACTCTGTCAGAGTAATGGAATGTAATGGCTATCGTTTTGATTCGATGGGGAGGAAAGAAAGTGCATATAGAGAGTTTATTCAAGTTCAGAATAAGAATACACTCATTCCATATGGCTGGTCAAAATATTACGATCATAAAGGTAAGATCAGAACGATGATACAATATCGAGTTAATATCGAAACCGAAAAAGAAGACGTATCTCAAATCATTCATTTCGGCTCCGATTCAATGGACACCTTGTACAACAAATCAAACTTCATTAGACACAAAATAACAAACGTTACTACAGATTCTTTCTCCGTATTATTTCATGCATATCTAGCCGATTCAAGTTTTACTAAATATTCTTTTAGCTTACTGGATAGCACATATGAATCGTTCAATAAAAGTCATGAATTCAAGCTACCTATAGAAGATTCTATAGACATTGTATTTATTACAGGAGTAAAAATCAATAGTGATTCTTCTATTAAACAAATCACCATTTCTAATGAATTCTCCTTGAGAAATTAATATCCCAATGAAAAACTTAATCCTACTTATAATCTTAACAACTTCAACTTTTCAGGCCGCATTGTGCCAAGATGAGTATCAATCAGAATTTGATGGTTACTGGAGATTAGAGACCGTTACCTCCTCTGACTCAATTAACACAAACACTTTAAATATCCTCCAATCAATTTCTTTTATTATCCAAAATGATAAATTCATTTCTATTGACTCAGTAGACACCTCTGAATATAGATACCTTAAGTACATCAATCTTCTCAAAGAATCTACCATTGCCTATTTTCATATTGATAAAATTATCGTCCCAGTTATTTTATCACCCTTAGATACTTCATTGGGCTCTGTTAAAATGATTGATGATCAAAAAATTGAGATTAGATTCAATTACAATTCACCGAGAGAATTATGGCCAATATCATTAATTTTCATTAAAACAAAACAAGATTAACAATCCTATTAATGAGATTATTATATGCCGTTTCATTGCTCTTTTTTATCCATTCATGCGACCCTATCCAAAATAAAAACTCCATTAAAAGGAAAATTGATCTTGAGAATGGACTTGGTCAACTCTCCATAATTCTACCTTCAAGTTTCGACACCACGGTCACATGGATAAATGAAAGTGATAACGCCTGCGATGCTAAAAAGAATACCAGAATTGCGAATAGCAAGTACAGTATTGGATCTAAAACTGACTTTATATTAATTCCAAAAGCTGATTCGCTTTACGAATTAAACATCACACAACCTAAGCTCTCAGATTCAGCTACTAATTGTCAACCTACTAAAATTAATCAGGAATATCTAGACAAAACTTCCGCTAGACACAAGATTCTAAACCCACAAAACCCTTTAGATATTATCGAGATTCAAAGAATAAACAACAGAAACTTTCTAGTTACTTCTAATGACTTTAAAAGAGGCCGCTTGACTTATTACTTCCTACAAGCAGAAACGGAAATTAATGGCAACCCAATTTCCATAACCTTCAATTGTTACTCTGGTAATTGTGATGATTTCATACAAATAGCTAAAAAAGCATTGAATACAATTAAAATAAACTAACTTCACTACCATCAATCGCAATCAACCACGCCTATGCTTTTGAGAATCTCCATATTTATCTCGTTGCTAATTGCCATAGGATCTTGTGCAGAATACAATTCTAATGCTCAACAAACTGCCGAGAAAGATCCAGTCGCATCAGTTGCTCCATCCCAATCAAGTCCATTAAAACAACAGCACGATCCTAAATTCATTTACACTGAAAAGCAATACTCCGATTCTTCAGGAAATAGTTTCGCCATTATTAATAGTTTACCTAAAGGTGGTTTAAATTATACCAGTCCAGTTGGAACAAAATACAAATACACCATCTTTTGGCATGAAATCACAAATGAATCTAGTCTTCCGCTTAAATTAGAACTGGAAATTCCAGCAGATACTTTCCACATCCCTATTTGGCCGGAGAGTTATTTTAAAGTAGTGATTCCAAATGAACGAATGACCGAAGAAAAGGACACCGCATTCAACTACGGTATCCAAGACTTGAATCATTCTATTGACGATTTGCTTTTCAAATCTTCTAAAATTTCTAAAGTCATCCCGCCTTACAAATCATACACATTCTATACAATCACGCTATTTAACACCTGGGGGAAGGTACCTGCCAGAGCTAAGTTTGAAGTAAACCAAAACAGGCTTATCTATAACTTCAATGGTAAAATTATTCCGAGTGGGAGCATCCCATTTCTCTCTCAATAAAGTCGACTACACACTATTGAACCAACCCAAACAACAATTCTGTCCATTTTCATATCGAATTTTCATCCATTATATCCCTGAATCCTCCATTATCAATTATGTGTAACGCGCTATAACTACCGCGTAACCTAGAGATTCAGAGCTTTTTACGAGCAATTCTCAAACTGAGAAAATTTCTCCCAAGCAGATGTCTTTTTTCCCATTATGGGAATTCGTGTATTTTTTGGCACGCTAAAACAAAAACCTTTAACGACTGATTTTCTGACACTTACACAATTTCATCTTAAATAGATCTATATGGCACGAGATTTACAATATGGAAGGTGTAAAACTGAAGAAAATGAAAAAGTTAGCACTCATAATCATAGCACTATTCACAACTACCATTGTAGATGCGAATACTTATTATTCGATTGCAAACTGGAAATCGAACCAAAACCCTAACGGTAAATGGTCAACTTCACCAAACGGTGCATCTTGTAACTGTGGCCCAAACTTTAGCACAGATACAGTTTACATCTCAAACAACGTAACACTTTACAACGGTGTTAGCGTTAACACTGGTGCCATCATCGTTGAAAACGGTGGTAGATTAACTATTGGCGATTGGGGTGGTTCAACTGATTTTGGAGCAAACGCTTATGTAGAAATTAAAGATGGTGGTACATTAAATAACTACTATACAATGATGAATGCAGGTCAGTTTATTGTTGACGGTAAATTCGACATGAAAAATGGTAGTTCAATTACCAACTCTGGTTCTATCAATGTAGGTTCTTCAGCTACATTCAAGACAAAAGACTACACAGCATTAAACAACAGTGGTACATTCAACGTAGCAAATGGAGCTTCATTAACTTTAGCAAACATTGCAAACTCTGGGTCAATGTACATTGATGCTAACATCAACGGTAAAGACTGGAACACTATTTCAAATAGCGGCTCATTCACAGTTGGACCAAATGCTGACATTCAGTACGGTAACATCACTAACGATGCTAACTCTACAATGACAGTTTATGGTAACATCAGCAACAAATCAAACTGGAATACAATTACAAACAACGGTAACTTGACTGTGTATGGAAATGTAGACGCTTCAAACCTCAACAACAACTCAGTAGTAAACGGAACTGGAATTGTAGACTACGGTACATCAGCACAAAACAACGGTACAATTAACGGAAGCTCTTCAGCTACATTCACTAGTCCTACTTACCTTGCTAACGTTCCTAACGGTAACTACAAAATATACAGTGATGGTAACTGGGTTACTGGTGCTCCATCATCAACTTTAGATGCTATTTTCTTATCTGATTATTCAGAAAACACAAACGTTGTTGCACACAACATCAAAGTAAACCCTACAGTTACTGTTAACATCAATGACAACAGATCTTGGAGTGTTTCAGGTTCTATCGAAAACAACGGTACTATCATCGTTGAGCAAAACGGTAACTTGGTTCAATCTGGAAACGCAACAAACACTGGTAACGGAACTTACATTGTAAAACAAAGAGGAACAACAAGTCCTTACGAATACAACAAATGGTCTTCACCAGTACCTCACGCTAAAATTGCTGAAGTATTTCACGATGAGAATTTATATGACTTGTTTGCTTTTGACGCAACAACTCAAGCTTATAAATACGATTACACTGGTACTGAGTCAAACTCACATGCTAATAGCCCATTCTCTTTCTCAGGTAATATCTTCATCTCAGGTGCTGACGGTTACTTTGATGTAGGTAGAGGTTATTTTGCAGCTGGAGCTAACTCAATTAGAGAGTTTTCTGACAACGATGTAAACAACGGAACTTACTACGTGGATGTAGAAACTTCAAACGTATCTACTCCATCTTCATGGGGTGGTAACGACTGGAACATGATTGGTAACCCTTACCCATCAAGCATTAGCACTGATGACTTTTTACAAGCTAACTACAACGGTGGTAACGGAATCATTGCAAATGCAGTTTATTACTGGGATGCTCCAAACAACCAATACATCGTTAAAAACACAACTGATAACGATTTGATTGGTAAAGGTCAAGGATTCTGGGTTGCAGCTTTAAGCCCTGGTCAAGTGGTTTTCTCAAACAGTATGAGAAGCACTACAAACCAAGTATTACGTTCTAGCAATAACTTAGAAGGTTTGTACATAAACTTAACTTCTCCATCAGAATTGAATGAGCAAGTACGTGTTTACTTAGATGAAAACGCTAGCGATGAAGAAGACAACGTTTACGATGCAATCAAATTAGAAAATGGTTCTGGATTCAACTTCTATTCAGATATTAACGGTGTTAACTACTCTTTCCAAAGTTTAGACACATTAGAAGTAAATGAAACCAAAACTATCGCTGTTGGTTTTACAGCTCACGAAACAGGAATGTACCTTTTTGAAGTTGACTCTATGTTGAACTTAGATAACTACAGTGTTTTCATT
>MDTF01016922.1_pt1 | contig 10202 bp, 11 predicted proteins | sample 811191 | NCBI WGS metagenome assembly MDTF01 (sample SAMN05326649, study PRJNA326480) | marine metagenome | isolation source: seawater | place: Southern Ocean | collected 2011 | reverse complement strand
TTACATTAATAAATAAAGATAAAAAAAGTATTCACTTAGAAAAGTTTATCGTATTTCCTGAAATATTTAAGAACAAAAAGTTAAATGAAAAATGGGATGAGTTAAAAAAAATTAGAGATATTTGTAATATTAGCATTGAAGCCAAAAGAACAAGTAAAGAAATTGGATCGAGTCTTGAGGCAAATTTAATAATCAAATTAAATGAAAAATTAGCTCAACTTACAAAAGATACAGATTTTTCCGAACTGTGCATTATATCTGATGCTAAAATTGAGCAAATAACATCTAATGAAATAACTGTCATAACATCAAAAGCAGAAGGAGAGAAGTGTCCTGTATGTTGGAAAATAAATAAAAATGGATGTACGAGACACTCAAATTGAAAAAACTTAAATATTTAAAATGCAATTGAATAAAATACTATCAAATACAGTTATTGTTTTTTTTATTTTTTTGATTGATAGGTGTTTTAAGATTTATATCGTAGAATTTGCAGAATTAGAAAATCAAGTAGATATTTATATAAATACGTATTTAAATTTTTATCTTGTCTGGAATAAGGGAATAGCATTCGGATTATTTTCATTTGAACAAAATTTTTTATATCACTTAATAAGTCTCATAATTTTTATAGTAAGTATTGTTCTTATTATAATGGTTTTAAAGTCAGATGGATTAAAAAGATATTCCCTGCTCTCAATATTAGGTGGTGCGTTAAGTAATCTTTTTGATAGAATTTACTATTCGGCCGTACCTGACTTTATAGATTTACATTTTAACAGTTTTCACTGGTTTATTTTTAATGTGGCGGATATATTTATTACAATAGGTGTAATATGCCTTATTTTAGATGAATTATTTTTTTATAAAAAAAACAATGAAATTAACTAAATACTTAACATTCGTTTTATTAACTGTAATTTTTATTTCAGGTTGCACGTCTGTAAAGAAAGCTTTAACGGGCGGCAAAGAAGAGAATACGGATGAATTTTTAATAAAAAAAAAAAGTCCACTAATTCTGCCACCTAATTTTAATGATTTGCCAGAACCACAACAAGTAAATAATGAAATTCAAGAAGAAAATAAAAATATAGATCTTTCAAGCGTCTTAAGTTCATCTAAAAATGAAAAAAAAAAGGTTAAGGAAAAAAATAATTCTTTAGAAAAATCTATTTCCAATATTTTAAATAATAATTAATGTTATCCAAAAACATCAAATTAAGAAACTTTGATTATAAGTTTAATAATAAAAAAATTAAAAAAGAGTTAAAAAATTTATTAAGTGAAAATAATGAGATACTAAAATCTCTTACACCAACTTATAAGAATCAATACAATAAAAGCTTAATAAGAAAATTAAAAAAGGAAAAAAACTTAAATGTTATAGGTATGGGTGGCTCTATACTGGGTGCACAAGCCATTTATGGTTTTTTAAAAAACAAAATAAAAAAAAAAACTATTTTTTATGACAACTTACAAGCGACCCTGAAAGTAAATAATAAAAACACAAATATAATAATATCAAAATCAGGTAATACACTTGAAACAATAGTAAACTCAAATCTTTTAATAAAAAAAAATAAAAAAAATATTTTTATAACTGAATCTAAGGTTAGTTATTTAAGATTGTTAGCATTAAAAATTAAAGCAGAAATTATAGATCATAATAATTTTATAGGTGGAAGATATTCTGTACTGTCAGAGGTGGGCATGTTACCCGCAGAATTAATGGGTTTAAATGTAGGCAAGTTCAAACAATTAAATAATCTAATTAAAAATAAGAATTTTATTAACTTATTAGTTTCAAATGTAAGTAGCACCTTATTCTTTCTCAAAAATAAAAGATTTAACTCGATAATTTTAAATTATGACAATTCATCAAAAAATTTATTTAATTGGTATCAACAGTTAATAGCAGAAAGTTTAGGAAAAAAAGGAAATGGAATTCAGCCAATTATTTCGTCAATGCCAAAGGATAATCATAGCCTTATGCAACTTTATTTAGATGGTCCTAAAAATAATTTTTTTACCTTCTTTTATGTAAAACAAAAAAACAGTCTAAAAATGAATAACCAAAAAATTTTTAAATCTCACAGCTACCTAAGGAACAAAACTTTAGAAGAAATAAGATTTTCACAAAAAATAGCTACTGAAAATATATTTTTAAAAAGAAAAATACCCTTTAGAAGCTTTGAAATCATCAATCAAAATGAGCAATCCTTAGGGGAATTATTCTGTTTTTTTATTTTAGAAACAATATTATTAGGTAGAGCTTTAAAAGTTAACCCATACGATCAACCATCTGTGGAATTAATTAAGAAAGAAACTAAAAACATCTTGATTTAAGAAAAGTTCCCAAAAATAATTTTTGATATTCCGTAAGTTTTTTCTTCTAGGACATTTAGTAATTCGCGGAACTGGTCATCTTCATTTTTGTGCCTATGAATAATAATGATTCCATCTTTTTTTAGTATTTTTGATTTTAATATTTCTTTTAATAGACCTATTAAGAATTGATCTTTGTAAGGAGGATCCATAAAAATTATGTCAAATTTGTTATTGAAAATATTAAAATCAAATTGATTAAATATATCTTTTTCAATTATACGTGCCCTATCTAAAGAATTAATATTTGATATATTTTTTTTTAGAATAGGTAAGACTTCTTTATAATTTTCTATAAACGTAACAAATGAGGATTCTCTTGAAAGACACTCCAAACCAAATGAACCAACCCCTGAAAACAAATCCAAGATATTAGAGTTTTTAATTTTTATATTAAATTTATTTGAATGTAAGATTATATTAAATAAAGATTCTTTAGTTAAATCCTTAAGTGGTCGGGTAGAATTATTTTTTGGTTGAAGAATTTTTTTTCCTTTAAAATTTCCTGATATTATTCTCATTCATCAATTACCTTATAACCAATATCTTTACGAAAAAAACCACTATCCCAATTTAATAAATTTATTGTTTTAAAAATTTTACTTCTACTTTTTTTAAAGCTATCAGATAAGCAAACAAAGTTTAACACCCTACCACCCACAGAGCAAAATTCATTTTTAATTATCTCAGTACCTGCATGATAACAGTATTCGTTATTATCTAATTCAATTTTATGTAAATCTTTTATTGGTACACCTTTCTCGAATTTATCAGGATATCCATTTGAGCACAATACAACACATAAGCTTTTTTTATCATGCCAATTAATTTGTGTTTTATCTAATGTACCGTTACAGCAGGAAGTAAATATATCTAATAAGTTTGAATTGAGTTTTGGTAAAATAGTTTGGCACTCTGGGTCACCCATTCTAACATTATATTCAATAAGATATGGCTCGTTGTCAACTATCATGAGCCCAGCATATAAAAAACCTTTATAAATTGTTCCAATGTCTTTAAGACCTTTTATTGTAGGTAGTATAATTTTACTTAAGATCTTTTTTTCTAATTCACTATTAATTAATCTAGAAGGAGAGTACGCCCCCATCCCCCCAGTATTTTTTCCACGGTCGCCCTCAAGTACTCTTTTATGGTCTTGAGCGGTACCAAAATTTTTTATTGTTTTTCCATCACTTACAATGAAGTAACTCATTTCTTCACCCTCAAGAAATTCCTCCACAAGTAAATTTTTTGCACGACCAAATTTTCCATTAAATATTTCAATTATCGCTTCGTTAGCTTCACTTTGTTTTTCACATATGTAAACTCCTTTACCAGAAGCTAAACCATCAGCTTTTATAACTAACGGATAATTAGAATTTTTTGTAAAAGTTATTGCTTCTTCTTTATTTTTAAAAATACCAAATTTAGCAGTTGGAATTTCATATTTTTCACAAAGGTTCTTTGTAAAAATTTTAGAACCCTCAAGCTGTGCAGCTATTTGATTTGGGCCAAATACTTTAATATTGTTTTTTTCTAAAAAATCTACAATTCCGTCAACAAGTGGTTTTTCTGGCCCAACAATTACTAAATCAATTTTATTTAGGCTAATAAACTCTTTAAGTTTATTAAAATCCTTTAGATCAATTATAACATTTTTTGCTATTTGGGTTGTCCCCGCATTACCAGGAAAGCAATAGATTTGCTCAATTTTATCAGATTTTTTTAAAGCGTGACATATGGAATGTTCACGACCACCACTTCCTATTATTCCAACTTTCATATATGAGTATATAAACTAAAAATGAATAAAAAATTAGCCAAAATTAAATATTTACCAAATAATTTTCAAGTAATTGAAAATGGAGATCACGTATTATGCGCTATTTCTGGTAAATCGATTAAATTAGAAGAGTTAAATTATTGGAATACTGAATTACAAGAACCTTATTATTCGTATAAAGAAGCATTCTTAAAAAGAGAAATTCTAAATAAAAAATAAATTTATTTCCATCTATTGTGAGACCATATCCATTGATCAGGATTCTTTAAGATCATTTTTTCAATAAAACCATTTAAATTAGTTGTTATATTTTCAATAGATGTTTCAGTTGAGTATTGGATTGGCCTACTAATTGTTAATTTAAAATTAATTTTATTAACTCTCTCTATATAAATAGGCACAATTTTGCACTTAAATTTTTTCATAAATTGAGCAGGTATTGTTGTTGTGTAAGCCTCTTTTCTAAAAAATTTTGACCTAATACCCTGAGACACTCTTTGATCAATCATTAAGGCAATTGAATAATCATTTTTAAAATATGATAGTAATTGTCTAGTTCCAGCAATACCTTTTTTAATTTGGTTTTTGCATACATATTTTTTTCTAATTTTTTCCATTATGTAATTCAAAAACTTATTATTTAACGGTCTATAAATTGCAGCTAAATTAATACCAGATTTTTCAATATGCATAGCCATCAATTCAAAATTATTAAAATGTCCAGAAATAAATATAACTGGCTTACCGTCATTTTTGATATCCTCTAAAAATTTTTGTCCAATAATTTCTAATTTATTTTGAGATTTCGATGTTCTAAATTTTTTCAAAAAAACATACTCTGATAATATTCGCCCATAATTACCCCACATGTTACTAGATATTTTTTTCAAATCGTTGTCATTTATGTCAGGAAATGCCTTAAGAATATTTTTTTTTATCAATTCTTTAGATCTAAAAAAAGGACCAAAAATCTTAAAGAGTGCACATGCAAAATTTGATGAGACTCTATAGCCTAAAATTTTAAAAATTATAAAAAGTAGCAAAATAATAGAAAACTGAATAAAATATTTTATTGAACTCATAATTTTGATTTAATAAAAGAAACTAATTCATCTTGTTTTTTTATAACTAGATCAATTTCAAGAAAATCGATTTTATTAGAATCACTTTGAGAAATTTTTACAAAGTCTTTTTCTGTAGTTATAATTTTAGCATTTATATTGATTGCTCGTAATTTTATCATTTGTATATCTTTTGTTGTATATTGATAGTGATCTGGAAATTTTATTTCTTCAACTATTTTAAATTTATTTTTTTGTAAGGTCTTTTTAAAACTATCTGGATTACCAATACCCGAAAACATTAGATAATTATCTTGTATATTAAATTTGTGTACATTGATTGGTTTATAATATGACTCAAAAATTTTAATATCTTTATTAATTTTATTTATAGAATTTTTAATGTCAGATGTATTTTCTTCATTACCAGTTAAAAAAATTGCATCATATTTCGAGATGCTTGTCAGCTTTTCTCTAAGCGGTCCTGACGGTATTAAGCATCCATTGCCTACCCAATTTGTATTATTAAAACATACAAAACTAATATCATAGTTCAAAAAACTATCCTGTAATCCATCATCAAATATAGCAATATCAATATCATCCTTTATAGCATTATTTAATGCCAAGACTCTTTTTTTTTGACAATATAAAATTGTCCTGCTGGCAATTAGTTTTTGTTCGTCAATTTGATTTTTGTGAAATTTTTTAATAGTTCCTGTCTTAAAATTCAATCCTTGTAAGATTTGATTTAATTTAATTGTTAATGGTGTTTTAGCAGTGCCACCTACGTAGATATTACCAAAACAAATAGTTTTTATATTCTTAATCTTTTTATTTTTTTTAAAGCTTAAAAAAAAATTATTTATTACTAAAGGCAAAGTGAATGGTAACAAAAAATAAGATAAGTAACTTGGTTTTTTTAAATCCCAAAATTTAGGTTTATTCATTATCATTCTTAAATAAATTTTTTTATCTCTATCAGTGTTTTAGCAAGAATTTTATCACCAATTATGTTAATTCTTTGTCCTACGTAATCAGATCTTATATTCTTTTTTAACAATTCATTAATTTTTTTTGTAAGTTGATTTTGATTGTTCACTTTAAATGAAATTTTTTTCTTACTAAGAAGTTGATAAATTTCTTGAAAGTTGGATACCTTGGGGCCATGAACTATATTACAGTTATATCTTGCGGGTTCTAGTGGATTTTGCCCACCTTGGGTTGTTAAAGATTTTCCAAGAAAGATAATTTTACAAATTTTAAAAAAATCTTTTGCATCACCATATGTATCTACAATATAAACTTGAGTATTTTTAGGTATCTTTTTATTCACACTATGTAAATGGGTATTCAAGCCTAATTGTAAAAATATATTAATTATTTTTTCAGTTCTTTGAATATTCCTCGGTATTATAATCGTTAATAAATTACCAATTTTTTTTTGAAGATTTAAGTGTACACGACCTACAATCAGCTCTTCCCCTTCATGTGTACTCGCTGCACACCAATGTTTTTTATTTTTTAAAAAGTTTTTTAAATTTATATTAATTGGTTTACTTGAATTAAAAACACTTTCTGAAAACTTTAGATTACCAAGTTTCTTTATTTTTTTTACATTGAAATATTCCAAGTATTTTCTAGTTTCATCATTTGCTGGATAAGTGTAATTAAAACTTTTAAATAAATTTTCAGAAAATGAACCTAGGCTTTTCCATCTTTTAAAGGATTTATTAGTGACTCTAGCATTAAGCAAAATATGAGGAATAGATGCCGTCTTTAAATTAGTAAGCATATTTGGCCAAATTTCAGAATCTATAAAAACTGCTAAATTTGGTTTCCAGTAAACCAAAAACTGTTTGCTTAAATAATTATTATCTATTGGGAAGAATTGGTGAATAGTTTTTTTGAATTTTAGTTTATCAAATATTTTTGCTGAACTTAAAGTATTGGTTGTTACTAAAATTTGATCGATTTGTTTATCTTTTTCTAATTTTTCAATAAGTGGAATGACACTCATTAGCTCACCAACACTAGCACCGTGAAACCACACAAGTTTCTTTCCCACTTTTTTTTTTGAAAAAAATAAATATTTTTCTTTAAATCTTGTTGGGTGTTCCTTTTTTTTTATTAATCGAATTAAAATTATTACTGGTGACAAAATAAAGATTAAATTGCTTAATAATCTATAAATTAAAATCATTAACGTTTCTTTAATTGTTTTTCATAAAAATTTTTATATGTTTCGGAATTTTCAAGTAGATTGTTGTGTGTGCCACTCGTAATAATCTTACCTTCTTTAACAACATAGATCATGTTAGCGTTAAGAATTGTAGAAAGTCGATGAGCTATTACAACAGTTGTTTTATTTTTTGTTAATAACGTTATAGCATTTTGTATCTTTTCTTCAGTATCTGAGTCTAAAGAAGAAGTTGCTTCATCTAAAAGTATAATAGAACTCTTTTTAAGCATTGCTCTAGCAATTGATAGTCTTTGCTTTTCTCCACCTGAAAGTCTAACACCATTTTCTCCAATAATTGTTTCATAACCATTGGGTAATTTTTTTATAAACTCATCTGCATGAGAGTTTTTTGCTGCTAACAAAATTTCATCATTAGTTGCATCGAGTTTTGCATAAGAAATATTATTTTTAACTGTGTCATCGAACAACGTTGTTTCTTGACTAACTAATGAAATTTTTTTCCTTAAGGAGTGAATATTTACCTCGTGTATTGATTGATTATCAATATATATATTCCCTGAATTTGGGTCATAAAACCTTGGTATTAAATTGAGTATTGTAGATTTTCCAGCTCCACTTAAACCCACTAAAGCTGTCATTTTTCCACCCTCTATATTTAAATTGGCAGACATAAGGACTTTTTTTTCATCATTTCCGTATTTAAAATCAACATTTTTAAAAAAAATATTTCCTTCGCCAATTTTTATGTCTGGAAAATTTTTATTATCCTTAACCTCATTGACTATATCTATCATTGGCAAAACTCTTCTTGCAGCAGTAACACCCTGACTTATTGCTATATTTAATCCCGCAAGTGATCTTACTGGCTGGTAAGCTAGCATCATTGCAGCTAAAAATGAAAAAAAATTATTAACTTTTAGCTCTCCATTTTCAATCAAGATTCCGGAATAGAAAAGAAGTGCTGCTATCATTATTCCGGTTAGGGTTTCCATAATTGGTGTATTTCTATTAAAAATAACTGTCATTTTAATAATTTTATCTTTTAGTCCATCAATCTCCTTAGACGATCTCATATTTTCATGATCCTCTCTTTGAAAAATTTTTATTAGTTTATGATTTTTGAAAATTTCAACTAATCGTGTGGTAAATAAGCCCGATTTATCCATTGCTTGGACTGATGCTTTGTTCATTCTTTTACCCAATGATCTAGCTATAAAAGATGCAAGTGGAATCATTATTATTGCTATCATTGATAGTTTCCAATTTTGATAAAACATTACTGCAAGTAAGCCAATTAAACTCAAGGTGTCTTTAAAAAGATTTAAAAGAGCAGTACTAATTAAGTTGACTAAAAGATTCACATCCATGGTTAGGTTTGAAATAAATTTTCCAGTATGAGCACCGTCAATATATTTTGTGTCAGATGAAATCAAAGATTTGATCATATCTTTTTGCACACCAGCTCTAAGTTCTTGAGAGATATTAATCATTATTACTTTTGCTATATAAAGAGATACTCCTTTCGTAGTAAAAGCTAAGATAATTAATAAGGGTATTAAATATTTTAAAGTTTTATCTTTTTCTATAAAAATCTTTTCAATTGCTGGATCTAATAGATAGGCAATACCAGACGTGCTAGCAGCAACAAAAACAGTAAAAATAATTGCTATAATTATTTTTTTTAAATGTTTTGACGTGTAATCTCTGTAGAGTCTAATAATAATAGAAGTACTACTAGTCATTAAAATATTTTTCCTATCAAGATATTAGTAAAAATTATAAATCCTAAAAAATTATTTTTTTTAAATATATTCAAACAATTTACTGGATTTTGATTTTTAAAATTTTTTATTTGAATAAAAAACATATGAAAAATTGGTACTGTCAAAAAAATAAAGAATGGGTATTTAAATTCCATAAAAATACTAATTATTATTAGTGTTGTGGTGAAAATTAAATAACATAGCATTAAGAATAAGTTTGGGGTTTTTTTAAATTTTATTGAAGTTGATTTTATACCTATTATTTCATCATCTTTTATATCCTGGAATCCATATATTGTGTCGTAACCTAGTGTCCAAAATATGGCTCCTAGATAAAAAATAAGAGGAACTGAGCTTATTTCACCTACTACTGATGTCCATCCTAAAATCAGACCATAGTTAAATGTTATACCTAAAAATAATTGAGGCCAATATGTAAATCTTTTCATTAAAGGGTAGGTAAAGGCTAAAGGCATAGAACCTAGTGCCAGAATAATCGTTAAGTTATTAAAATTAAACAAAATTAAAAAAGCGAATAAACATAAAATGATAGTATAAAAAATCGCTAATTTTATAGAGATTTTATTAGAAGCTATTGGTCTATTTTTTGTTCGTGAAACTTTTTTATCAAACTCTTTATCCAAAATATCATTTACTATACAGCCCGCAGATCGCATTAAAACTGATCCTAAAAAAAATAAAAATAGGTAAAAAAAATAATCATTTAGGCTATTTGAGAAATCATAGGCAATTGTTAAACCCCATGCACAAGGCCAAAATAATAGCATAAAACCGATTGGCTTCTTCAGTCTTATTAGCTCAACAAAAAGATTTAATTGATTCATAATAATTTACTTGTAAATAACAAAGGCTAGTTTCATAATCAAACTGATTCTTATGAATATAGATTACACTGTCACAGCATTAATGTTTCCAGCAATACCCTTACTTATGAACATCTATAGTAATAGATTTCACTCATTAAGTAAGCTTATTAGGCAACTTCA
>MDTF01016266.1_pt1 | contig 10202 bp, 7 predicted proteins | sample 811191 | NCBI WGS metagenome assembly MDTF01 (sample SAMN05326649, study PRJNA326480) | marine metagenome | isolation source: seawater | place: Southern Ocean | collected 2011 | reverse complement strand
TAAAAAGTAAATTATGGAAGTCAGGAAAAGCTTTAAAAATTTTTTTAAATCTTCCTCACATAAAAAAATTTAAATATAATAAAACTTTTACAAAAATATTTTTTAATAAATATGTTTGTTATATTTCAATAATAAATCAAGCTTTATTATTTTTTCTACTTTTTAACGAACTTAGAATTTTTTTCTACATTGGTGAATTAATATTTAGTATATCCATAATGGTAATGGCGCCACTTCATTTTATTGGTGCAACATTTGTTTTAATTTTCTCACTTTTAATAACAACTGAACTTGTTAATTTAAATTATATTAATTTTACCCAAGAAATAATATTAGGGAATAATTTTGATAATTTTAAAGTCATTGATTATACTTTAGGGTTACTAATATTAAATAGTTTTGTTGCGTGTTTTTATAAAACTCCTATTTTTTTTAATAAAATCAATAGATATACTCTAGGCTTAAGTCCTTTTGGTGTTTATACTGAAGATCACATTAATGGTATTAGAGTTTTTAAACTTAGTGGATTTAAAAATTCAAAATTAATTTATAATAATTTATTCGAAGTTTATAACGAAAATGGAGGTGTAGGTTCTAAACAATGGTGGATGCCCAGTATAATATTTGGACTAACATATAGAATTACTGATATTTGTGAAAGAAGACTAGGTAAAAATTCAACTATAGAGGATGAAAAAATTTTAATAAGTACATTTAAAAATATCATAAACTTAAACAAAAAAAAATTTAATGATATTGATGTTTTAAAATTTTATATAAAAACAATAAATCCAGAAAGTTGCGATGGAAATATAGAAAATTGGATTGATCGAAACTGGTCTGAAATTGCAGAGTATAACATTACAAAAAGAGAAAGATTTAGTTGGACTAATTTGCCAACTAAAGCGGTCAATTTTTCTAGGGAAAATAGATAGTTTGTATGAAATGAAAGCTGGAAATTATAGTTTCGAAGATTTATATAGAGCAGATGGGGCTTTCATGACCGGTAAAACTGTAGAAATACAATTAATAAGAAATGTAAAAAAAAAATTTTCCAAAGGAGATTCTGATAAAATAATTTTTCAACAGAGTAAATATGAAAATATAAAAATAATTTCACCTAATTTAATTAAAAATGTTAAAAAATTTTTTTAAAAAAGTCTTAATAAATTTTAAAAAGTCAAAAAAAATTTTCTATAAACATGACCAAGATATATATTCTTATAAGGAAGCTTATTTGAATTTATTAAAGTTAAATAACTACTTGTATAAATTTAGAAACAAAAAAATAATATTATTTTCTGATAAATCTATTGGTTATTATATTTCAGTACTAGCAATTTTTCTTTCAGGAAATACCTGGATACAAATATCTCCTAATATACCATTAGAAAAAATTAAAAAAATTATAGAGTTTTCAAATACAAAATTAGCTATTTATGATGAAAGTTTTAATAATAAAAAAATATTTGATCTTGAAAATATTAAGATCATTTTTCTTTCAAAAATTTTTAAATCGAAAAAGTTAAAGTCTTTTAAAAATTTATCAAAAATTAAGAACAATGATATATCTTGTATTTTTTTTACATCTGGATCTTCTGGAAAGCCTAAAGGTGTTCCTTTATCATACGAAAATGTTATATCTTGTGTTAACCAGCAAATATCTAATTTGAATTATAAAAAAAATCAAACTTTTGCAGATTGTCATGACACATCATTTGTGATGAGTTTGGTGATAATTTTTCCTTCAGTTCTCTTAAACTGTTCAATATCGCCCTTAATTACCTTTTCTGACAAAATGGATCCAATTAATTTTTTTAACAATAACAAAATTGATAATTTAATTACAGTTCCGTCATTTGTTTTATTTAATAAAGAAAAAATATTGAATCTAAATCTAAAAAATCTAATTTTATGTGGTGAAAATTTTACATCTAAAATTATGAACATTTTATTAAAAAATATTAAAATTTCAAATATATATAATTGTTATGGTGCTACAGAATTATCACCTTGGGCTTTTTGTTATAAGTTAAAAACCAAAGATTTTTCCTTAATCAGAAAGCTAGGTAGAGTTCCTATTGGTAAACCATTTAATAAAGTTAGCTATGAGTTTAATGAGTTAAATGAGTTAATTATCACAGGTAAAGTTGTATCCAGTGGATATTTTAAAGATTCTAAAGAAACATTTAAAAGATTTAAAAAAGTTAAAAATGCTTATTCATACAACACAGGTGATATTGGTTTTAATAAAAAAAATCTTGTTTTTATTAAGGGAAGAAATGATACGCAAGTCAAAATCAAAGGTTATAGAGTTGATTTAGCTGAAGTCGAAAATATTTCTAGATCAATAAAAAATAATATTTTTACTTTTTGTTTTTTAGATAGAGGTAAATTAGTCCTAATTTATAATAATGAGAAGGGAAAACAAACACAAAAAATATATACTTATCTTAAAAAAAAACTTCCATTTTATATGATGCCAAATAAAATAATCTTTGTTAAGAAGATACCATTTAATAAAAATGGCAAAGTAGATAGAATAAAACTCAAAAAAATTAAATAAATGCTTAATTTCGCTAAAAAAAAAATTAGATCTAAGTATGTAATAATTTTTTCTGATTTGACATCCATGATGCAGAACATCAAAAAATTCGAAAGAACCCTTACAGAGGTTGAAAAAATAGTTAAGATATTGATTAAAAATAATAATACAATAATTATACCTACCTTCAATTTAAATTTTCCAAAGATAAAAAAAACAAGTGATGAAGAAATATTTATTACAACTGGATATTTGGCAAAATTTTTACTCAAAAAATTTGATTTTAGAAGAACAAGTAAACCAATGTATAATTATGCAGTAATGGGCCCTAACGCAAAAAAAATATTAAGACTTAAACAGTCTACTGCTTGGGGAAAAGACTCAGTTATAAGATTCTTATCAGAAAATAGCAAAACAATTGGTATTGGGGTAAATACTTCTTTATATGATTTTTTTTGGGTTACAATTCATTCTTGTGAGGAATATTTGAATGTTCCTTATCGATTTTATAAAATATTTTATGGTGAAAATACAATTATTAATAAAAGAGTAAACGAAAAAGTTTATGTAAGATATTTAAACAAAGAAAATCAAAATTTAAAACAAAAAATAATTCTAAAAAAACTTATAGATAAAAAAAAACTGATAGTTATAAAAAGTAATTATACCAAGTATAATATGATATATTTAAAAAATTATTACGTAGATAATTTAAAACATATAAAAAAAATTATAAAAATAAATAAATGACAAAAAAAAAATTTTTAGATTTACTAAAAAAAAAAATTCATCCACTTAAAAAAAAATAAAATTAATATTGAACAAGATTTATTACAAGATTACATCCTAGATTCATTAGAGTTGATGCAATTTATTTCCATCTTAGAGAAGAAGAAAATTTTTAATTTAAAAGATTATGCCAAAAAAGAAGATAATTTTAAGATATCAACCATTTTAAATTTTATTAATAAAAAATAACAAAAAAAAAGTATTATGAAAATTTTCATCAAAACTAATTCCAATAAATCACTAACCCTGTATCGAGTATCAGGTATCCTGTGTTTATGAATAATATGATATTATTTTTAGTTATACGTGTGTTGTGACATAATACAATATTTTCTGTGGATTTTTTAAAAGAAAGGTAAATATATCTATATATGTAGTCTTATCGGTGGGCTCTTTGTGTAGCAAGTTTCATTAATGGAAGACGGAGTTTTATAACTGTTATGTTTAAGGTGCACGCTTGGAAAGCCTTTAAAGGTGCAATTCTTTCATGATTTCGAATCCAATTTTCTCTGTTATTAAATTATCCATCATTCTCAAGCCTAATTTACTATTTAGAAAGTAGATTTATAAAGATAAGTAAGTATTTTTTCAAAAAAATGTTATAATTTTTTTTTCCTGAAATTAAAAAAATGACAAATAAAAATTTATATCAAGCAGACTCTATTAAAGTCCTAAAAGGTCTTGAAGCCGTAAGAAAAAGACCTGGAATGTATATCGGTGACACGGATGATGGAACTGGTTTGCACCACATGGTTTATGAAGTCGTAGATAACTCAATTGATGAAGCTTTAGCAGGACACTGTAAGAACATTAATGTAAAAATTAATTTAGACGGGACTATCACAGTAAGAGATGATGGTAGAGGAATACCTACAGACATGCACAAAGGTGAAAAAAAGTCTGCAGCCGAAGTTATTATGACTCAACTACATGCTGGAGGTAAATTTGATCATGATTCATATAAAGTATCAGGTGGTTTACATGGTGTTGGAGTTTCTGTTGTAAATGCTTTGTCACAAAAACTACAATTAGAAATAGATAGAGACGGAAAAAAATATTTTATAGAGTTTAAAGATGGAGATGCAAAAGCACCGCTTAAGGTTATTGGAAAATCAAAAGGAACAGGAACGCAAATTACTTTTTTACCATCAAAAGAAATTTTTTCTTCAATAAAATTTAATCCAAATATAATTATTAAAAGAATGCGCGAGCTTGCATTTTTAAATAAAGGGATAAAAATTATTATTAATGATTTAAGTCAAAAAAAAGAAAAAATAATTGAGTTTAAATTTGATGGGGGTGTTTTACAGTTTGTTGATTTTTTAGATGAAAAAAGAGAAAAGCTTTTGAATAAAACTGGAAATGAATTATTTAAGAAACCAATTTATATTGAGGGAAAAAAAGATAATATTGAGTTAGAATGTTCTTTGAAATGGAACGCAAGTTATGGAGAAGATGTTTACCCTTACACAAATAATATTTATCAAAAAGATGGTGGAACGCATATATTAGGTTTTAGAAGTGCTCTAACGAGGGTAATAAATAAATATGCAAATGAGCACAATCTTCTTAAAAAAAACAAACTAGCAATTTCAGGAGATGATATTAAAGAAGGACTTACTTGTGTCTTGTCTGCTAAAATTCCTGATCCAAAATTTTCATCACAAACTAAAGATAAACTAGTTTCTTCTGAAGTAAGAATGATTGTAGAAACTGTTATAAATGAAAAATTATCTATATGGTTTGATCAAAACCCATCTGTTGCAAAAATAATTTTAGCTAAGGTTATTCAAGCAGCTATGGCAAGAGATGTTGCAAGAAAAGCTAGAGAAAATGTTAGACGAAAAGGGGCTCTTGAATTAAGTGGTCTTCCTGGAAAATTGGCAGATTGTCAGATAGGAAAGCAAGAAGGAACAGAATTGTTTATCGTAGAGGGAGATTCAGCAGGAGGATCTGCAAAACAAGGAAGAAACAGATCAAATCAAGCAGTCCTACCTTTGCGAGGTAAAATTTTGAATACATATGTTGAAGATCTTAATATTAAAAAAAATGTGAACAGTGATGGTTCAGAGCAGAGAACTAAAGCTTTATCAAAAATGATTTCTTCCAACGAAATAGTAACTTTAATTAATGCTCTTGGTTTAGATCCAAAAGTTAATGAGATAGATTTAAAAGATCTAAGGTATGGAAAAATTATCATCATGACTGATGCTGATGTTGATGGATCTCATATTAGAGCACTACTATTAACTTTTTTTAACAACAAGCCATTTAATAAATTAATTGAAAATGGACATGTTTACTTGGCGCAACCACCTTTGTTTAAAATAAATAAAGGCTCAAAAGGAATATATATAAAAGATGAAAAAGAACTCGAAGATTATATTGTAAATAATAATAAAGAATTAAGAAAAATTAAAAAAGGTTCTAAAGAGTTTGCAAAAGAATTAGATATAGAAAAATCTAAAATGAATATTCAAAGATTTAAAGGATTAGGTGAAATGAATCCGGAAGAATTATGGAGTACAACTCTTGACCCTGAAACTCGTAATTTACTCCAAGTTCAATATTCTAAAGATCTTAAAAAAGATCAAAGATTAATACACACCCTAATGGGTAATGATGTTGCGTTACGAAAAGATTTTATTATCTCTAATGCAATAAATGTTCAGAATCTTGATATTTAATAATGAGGTTTTTTGAAACTTCAAAACACTATTCATTTAAGAAATCGACCTATATAAGTTTAAGATGGATAGGTATAATTGGACAATTAATATCTGTTAATTTCGTATACTTTTTTTTAAATTTTAAATTCGATTTTTTTACTTCAAATTTAATTATATTATTGGGAATTTTAAGTAACCTATATTTAATTTTTATTTATAAAAAAACTCAATTATCAGATAGATCAGCATTTCTTTTTTTAGTTGTAGATATATTTCAATTAGGTATTTTACTTTATTTAACAGGTGGTATTGCCAATCCTTTTATAATTTTTTTATTAATACCAAGTGTTTTTTCATCTTCAAACCTTAGTTTAAAAACAAATTCCTTACTTGTATTTTTAACTACTATCTTGATTGTAGTGCTTACATTTTACTCACTAGATTTACCTGATCCTTTGAGTAACCACTTCCATGTTAATCCATATTATTATTATTCTATCCCAGTTGCCCTAATAATTGCTTTAATTTTTTTAAATTATTTTGCAATGATATTTGGAATACAATCTCGATTAAGAAAAGAAGCATTAGCAAAAATGGAGGAAGTAATGGCAAAGGAACATGAGCTTTTATCACTAGGTGGCCAAGCAGCAGCTGCAGCACACTCACTAGGAACACCTCTTTCAACAATAAAAATAATTACACAAGACCTTATCAAGCAATTTAAAGGACAAAAAGATATTGAAAAAGATATTGAGCTATTATCAAGCCAAGTAGAAAGATGTAATGAAATTCTAAAACGCTTAAGTCTCAATCCAGTTGAGGAAGATGATTTTATTGACAAAGATCTATCAATGAGAGATTATTTAAATGAAATTATTTTATCATTTAAAGAGATCAGTAAAAAAAATTTTATTTTCAACTTTGATCAAGACTCCAATGTTAGAAAAATAACTAAGTCTATAGAAATAGTTTATGGTTTAAGAAACTTTATTGGCAATGCCAATAAATTTTCTAGAAAGACAATTTATATAAACTTAAAGAGTGACAGCGAAATAACTGAAATTATAATTGAAGATGATGGAAGCGGGTATTCAAGAGATATTTTATCAAAAATTGGAGAGCCATATTTGAGATCAAATGATCCTATAGAAAAATCAAAAATAGGTCTGGGCCTTGGATTATTTATAGGAAAAACTCTTTTAGAAAAAAATTTTGCATTAATAGATTGTAGAAACTCAAAAACAAGAAGTGGTGCTGAGGTTATTGTTAGATGGAGTAATAGAGATCTATTTAATATTTAGTGAAATTTTTTCTTTGTATCAAACAAAGAGCTTAATTGAGATATCATCACATCACCTAATTCATTTACATCGGTAATTTTGATTGCTTTATTATAATATCTTGAAACATCATGACCAATGCCAATTGCCAAAACTTCTATTTCAGTCCTATCTTCTACAAATTTAACCAATTTTTTTAAGTGTTTTTCTAAAAAGTCTCCCGAATTAACGGAAAGAGTAGAGTCATCAACTGGGGCACCATCCGAAATAACCATTAATATTTTTCTTTCTTCTTTTCTTTTTTTTATTCTACTATAAGCCCAGGAAATTGCTTCCCCATCAATATTTTCTTTAAGCAAACCTTCTTTAAGCATTAGACCTAAATTATTTTTGGCTTGACGCCAGGGAGTATCAGCACTTTTGTATATTATATGTCTTAAATCATTCAATCTCCCAGGTTTTTTTGGTTTTGAATTTTTATTCCAAAGCTCTCTACTTTGCCCGCCCTTCCAGTTTTTTGTAGTAAAACCTAAAATTTCTACTTTAACTGAGCATCTCTCTAATGTTCTGGATAATATATCAGCACATATTGCTGCAATTGTAATTGGTCTACCTCTCATAGAACCAGAATTGTCAATTAGTAAAGTTACTATTGTATCTTTAAAATCTAGATCTTTTTCTTTTTTAAATGACAGAGAATTATATGGTTCCATTATAATTCTTGGTAATTTTGAACTATCAAGCAAACCCTCTTCTAAATCAAACTCCCAAGCTCTATTTTGTTTAGCAAGCAATTGTCTTTGTAGTTTATTTGCAAGTTTTGTAATCACATCTTGAAACCCAACTAATTGTTGATCTAAAGCTTTCCTAAGTTTTGTTGCCTCATCGGCATTTTCTAAATTTTCAGCTCTAGTAACTTCGTCATATTGCGTAGTAAAAATCTTATAATCAAGATTAATATTATCAATATTTTTTTGAACTATTGATTCTGAGCTTCGTTCATCAAATTCGTTATCAGACTCTTGTTCATCAAAGTTAAATTCATCAATATTATAATCATCAGCCAAGCTAGCTTGATTTTCTTGGTCATTGTTATCTTCTTTATTATCCTCAGTATCTTTATCTTGATTATCATTTGAGGGATTGTCTTGTCCTTGTTCTTGATTTTCATCTTCTTTTTTATTACTTTCTTCACTTTGAAAGATGTCCATTTCTTTTAAAATCTTTAAAAATTTAGAACTGTAGCTATTTTGATCTTCTAAATTTTCTTTTAAAAATTTTTTATGTTTATCTATTGATTGTTCAAAATCTTTTTCCCAAAAATTTAACATTTTTGAACTTAAAGAATTTAATTTTATTTGATGAAAATTTTTCAGCATGTACAGCTCAAATGCTTCTACAACAGGAACATCTTCTTTAGTTTTTAATTGATCTTTTCTTTTATGAATAATTATTTGTGAATAATTTTCATGAAAATTTTTTTCTATTCCTTTAAACATTTTTCCACCCAATATTTCATATCTAATCTTTTCGGCAATATTATAAAGTGATCTTGACGAATTATTAGAAGGTAAATTTTTTTTATAGATAGAATCATTAGAAAATTTTTTTTTCAAAGCAGCTGAATCTGATTCAGCTCGCAATCTAATAAAGTCGCTAGAGTTTGTTAGGTTTTCAATTTCAATCGCATTTAAATCTTTCGATTTTTTTTCATTAAAAGATTTATTATTTAACTCAAAATCATCAGAAATTACTTTAGCAGTAGATTTTAGGGCAAGTCTAAATTTTTCCTTTAAATTAGTTTCTTTACCACTCATTTAAATTTGAATATTTATCAATGATTCTGGCAATTCTTCACCAAAACATCTTTGATAATACTCAGCGATAGTATTTTTTTCAATATCGTCACATTTATTAAGGAAAGTTACTCTAAAAGCATAACCAATATCTTTAAAAATCTCTGCGTTTTCTGCCCAATGCATAACAGTTCTAGGACTCATTACGGTCGAAATATCACCAGCAATAAATCCTTTTCTAGTTAAGGTAGCAACTTTAATCATGTTTGCAATTTTTTCTTTGCCCTTCGTATTATTAAGATCTTTATTTTTAGCCAAAACTATATCTAGCTCTCTTTCATGACTGAGATAATTAAGTGTAGTTACGATATTCCATCTATCCATCTGTCCTTGGTTTATTTGCTGAGTTCCATGATAAAGGCCTGTTGTGTCACCTAGACCAACCGTATTAGATGTGGCAAATAATCTAAAAAATTTATTTTGTTTAATAACTTTATTTTTATCAAGCAGTGTGAATTTACCTTCGGCTTCTAAAACTCTTTGGATCACAAACATAACATCTGGTCTTCCTGCATCATACTCATCAAAAACAAGTGCTACAGGGTTCTGTATAGACCAAGGCAAAATACCTTCATTAAATTGAGTGATTTGTTTGCCATCTTTTAGAACGATAGCATCTTTTCCAATCAAATCTATTCTACTCACGTGACTATCCAAGTTAACACGAATACAAGGCCAGTTTAGTCTCGCAGCTATTTGTTCTATATGTGTAGATTTTCCCGTACCATGATATCCTTGAACCAAAACTCTTTTGTTGAAAGCAAATCCAGATATTATCGCTAGTGTAGTATCTCTATCAAATTTATAACTTTTATCTATTTCAGGAACATATTCACTTTTTTTTGAAAAAGCATCTACTTCCATCTCTGACTCGATACCAAAAATTTCTTTTAAAGAAACCTTAATATCAGGCTGTATGTTTAGATTTGGTGTCAATTTTTTCTCTATATGTATTTTTAAGTTGTGTATAAGCTAAAGTAATTAGTTTTAGTTTTTCTTCATATTTTTTATTACCAGAATTCATATCAGGGTGAAATTTTTTGACAAGTACTTTGAACTTATC
>MDTF01013495.1_pt1 | contig 10202 bp, 5 predicted proteins | sample 811191 | NCBI WGS metagenome assembly MDTF01 (sample SAMN05326649, study PRJNA326480) | marine metagenome | isolation source: seawater | place: Southern Ocean | collected 2011 | reverse complement strand
ATCTAATGTTATTAGGTCCCAAACTGCTGAATTAAAATTTCAAAACGAAGAAAAAAGGTTATTAAGATCCTTAACTAAGGATATAAATAAGATAGCTACAGATTCTTATTCCATCAGTAAAGATGAAATGGGTACTACTAAGACTAATCTTTCACTAACGGCCCAACAAGTAAAATTAGATAAAACCTTAGTTGTATTAGAACAACAACGTGTTAAGTTTGCTGAACAAGGAGGTAGATTAAATTCCGACATAGCTGGTTCTATTAAGGAACAACAGGAAGAAGCTAAAAAACTAAAAACACAATTAGGAAAAGTAGCTAAAGATTCAGAAACTATAGGTAGTTCCCTGGGTAAAAAAGGATTTTCGGGTTTAGCTGATATTTCAAAGGCTATACCAGGTTTGAGAAAATTCTCTGATCCTTTTGAGGAAGCTGCAGAGGCTGCTAGGAAACAAGCTCAGTCAAATTTTGAACTTACTGGTAGTACCAAAAGAATAACTGGGGAACAAGCTAAGGCAAATAAACAAACTAATATTGGAATTGATAGTTACAAATCACTCAGAAAGGGAGGAATGGGGGCAAAAAAAGCACTGGAAAAAGCTAAAGTTAGTGCTAAAGCAGTTAAAATAGGTAAATTACCAGGAAAAAAATCATTATCACCCCTTATGGCTGGGTTTAAAGTATTAGGACCTATAATTAAAAAAGCATTAGGTCCCATTTCCATAGCAATAGCAGTTTTTGATGCAATAATGTTCTTCGTTAAGGCTATAAAAGCTGCATCTGTAGCAACTGCTCGTATGTCCAATAATATGCTTATAACTAGAGATGCAGCTAGAGAGCTATATACAGACATCATACCAGGAATTGTTGGGGAATTTAATGAAATTTCAAAATCAGTTGGTGGTACTACTGTTACAATAGGGGCATTTACAAGAGCTTTAGCAAGTCTTAATAATGAACTAGGTTTACAATTAAATTTATCTCAAGATTTTGGTCACCAAACATCTTTAAATGTAGGTGAAGTTGCTAAAATGACCGAAAACTTTGGTTATAGTGCTAAAGCTTCTAAAGAGTTATTCTTTGAAGCAATGAAAACCGGAAAACCTTTAGAAGAAATAAATAGATCTATATTTGGAACAGTTGGTGAATTAGCATCAGCTACTGGTATAGTACCTGATTTTGCTAAATTATTAGATAAAGCAGCTGGAATTTCAGGTAATTTAAAGGCTAACTTTGGGGGTACCGTTTCAGAAATAGCAACAGCAGTATATAAAGCTCAATTACTTGGTTTAGAACTTCAACAAATGGCAGGAGTATCTAATAACTTATTAGATTTCCAATCTTCCATTGAGAATGAAATGAAAGCAGAATTGCTTTTAGGTAGAAACCTTAATTTAGAAAGAGCAAGAGAAGCAGCATTAATGGGTGATACTGAAACCCTAATGAAAGAGATTTCTAATCAAGCAGGTACTCAAAAAGATTTCTTAAAGATGAATGTTGTCCAACGTAAAGCTCTAGCTGGTGCTGTTGGATTAGAATTGAATGAATTAGCTGATATGTTTGATAAGCAGGCTAAAATGGATGCTTTAAAGAAAAGTAATCTTGAAAAAATAAATCAATTAAAAGCTGCAGGATTAAATATTGATGATAAAAACTTTAGTTTAGAAAAATCTTCATTACAAGAAATTAGAGTAGCATCTCAAGCAGCTGGAAAATCTGAAAAAGAATTAAGAGAAATATTAGGAGATCAAATATATTTAAGAAAACAAGAAGAAGATGCAACCCAGAAATTTAATAAAGCATTAGAACAAGCTAAAGATGCTTTTGCAAGACTAGTTGATGGTGGAACATTAGATATGTTAGCAGATATTCTACTAGGTATTACAAATAGTGTCTTATTTTCAGGATTTAAAGAAGAAGGTGAAGCTCGAAGGATTTCGAATGCAGCAGCAGGAACCAAGGATCAGGCTTCGATAGATATTGCAAATGAAGCTTTAGAGGCACAAAAACAAGCAACTGGGGTTGATGATGCTGTTGATGTAGTAGGATCAGCTGTATCAGGAGCAGCTGTAGGAGCAGCTTTAACAGCCTGGTTAGGCCCAGGAGCAGCTATAGGTGGAATTATAGGGGGGTTAGTAGGAGGAGGTTTGGCATTACTTAAAAATGTAGATGATCAAAAGTATGCTGATGATACATTAGGAGAGGCAAGAGCCTTACAATTAATTAATGGTGCTGATAAGGTTGATGACTTTATTATAAGACCAGGACAACCACTAGTTAAATTTAATAAAGGTGATATACTTCAAGGAGGAACTAATTTAGAAGGTGGTGGTAATATGGAGGTTATATTAACTAGAATATTATCAGCTATAGAAACTGGTGGTGATGTATATATGGATGGAAATAAAGTAGGAAAGTCATTAGCATTGTCGACTTCTAGGATGGGTTAATATTTATAATAAAATTAATTAAAAACAACAATTATGGCAGAATCAATATTAAAATCATTTGATGCAAATGGTTCACCTTTAGCAGTACCAGTATCTCCTGCTAATGGTAGAACTCCGGATGCAGTAAGTATTCAAGGTAATTCATTACTTCATAACCAATATTCAAATATTGGTGATCCTAATCTATCCAGACCAGCTTATAATAATATAGGTGGAGCTGTTACAGGGTATTCTTTACCTCAAACATCACAAGCAGGTCAAGCAGCAAATACATACCAAGGAGAAACAAATAGATACATAAACAACGCACCAGAAAATAGATCATTCTAAAAAAAGCTAAATGCCTTTAATAACCTCTTTAACAAATTTAAATAAGATAAAGTTTGGGAGTGATAATTCTGGTGATAGGTTTGATAGTGGATTTAGTAGTCAACCTTACATTAGAACTGACATCCCAGGTGTTGATGTGGTTAATTCTAATCCAACACCTATTACTCAAATAGATGGTAATGGAAATCCTATATATGGTAATTTAGAACCTACAAGCCCAGATATATTACTTAGGGGTGGTCTTAATGCTCCTAGAGATGCAGCTACTGATGTAAGTAGATTATCAAAAATGCTATTTGATGATAAATCTCCAAATGGTCTAATATTTACAACTAATCAAAATCTTTTATCACGTACATCAGTAATGACCGAAGCGTCATATGGTCTTGGTTATGGTAGAAATTCAAAACCAGACTTTATAAAAGGAACAGGTGGTGGAGCTTTACCAGGTGGTGTTTATTTACCTTCAAGTACATTAGCTCAAGCTGGTGTTGGGTTTACAGGTACTCATTTAAACTTAATGGGGTTAGATCCTACTTCACCTAACGGGTTAACAAGTGCAGCTAGTGGTATATCCGGTTTTCTTGGATCATTAGGTGGAGGATCATCAGATGCATTATTAAATGGTCCTGGAGGTGGGTTAAGAACTTATTCATCTGCAATGGCTCAAAATAATATTCCATCAGCGTTTATTAAAGAAAATAGATTAGTTAGAGTATATGATAAAAAACAAAGAAGTAAATCTAAAAATCCTGATAACAATGTTATAATCTATAATGGTGGTCCTGGTTCTGTATTAGGTGTAGGAAAAACTAGAATTAGATTTGCAGGTGGAAATTTAGGGGGGGATACAAGAACAGGATTAAATAATGCCTTAGTACAATCTAGTCTAGAATATTTTATAGGTACAGTTGATGGGTATAGTCAAAAATATTTATCCACTACTCTCCCATCAGGACGAACGGCCTACACAAAAAATGATTTATCTGATAAACAGGCATTATCTTTTTTATATAGTATTCCAGGATTAAACCAAAGTTTAGCTACTGATCAAAGTCGTGTATATAATATGAATATGTTATCTGCTACTTATACTTTAGAATCATCTTTTATCCTTAATGGTGGTAGTGCTAACAATGCAAGGGCAATATACTCTAACAAAACCAGTGAGCAAGATGAAAAAGTTAAAAGTTCCGTATGGAATGCAGCTCAGTTAGCTGCAGGTGTACAATCCATAGGTTCTGATATTAAACCAGATTTTAGAAAAAGATTAATAGATACTGCAGGACCTTCAAATGCTAAACTAACAACTGAAAATGCATTAGGAAATGTTGTTAGAAATATTTTATCTATTTCTCCTAGTTATCCTGATAAAAATTCATTTAAAAGAGTAAATTTAGGTGATCCTGGTTCTAACGGACCAAAAACAATAATAGGTGGTAAAGGTGATGGAATATCAGGTAGGTTGAATTATGGGATTAAAGCTAATGAAATGTTAGCATTAGATAAAATTAATGCACAAACCATGTATGTATCTTCTGGTCCTAACCCAAATCAAGATCTAGCTGTTAATGATTTTGTTAAATTTAGAATAGCAGCTATAGATAACGCCCCGGATGCTGGAAGTAACGCTGTTTATATGCATTTTAGAGCATTTTTAAATTCATTTTCTGATAATTATAATGCAAGTTGGAGTACTACTAAATTTTCAGGAAGGGGAGATAATTTATATAATTACTCGGGATTTGACAGGAAGATAAATCTATCTTTTACTTGTTATGCTCAATCTAAGGCAGAGCTTATACCAATGTATAAAAAATTAAATTATTTAGCATCAACAATGGCCCCAGATTATAATACAGCTGGGTTTATGAGAGGAAATTTAGTACGTTTAACATTAGGAGGATATTTATATGAACAGCCTGGATTTATATCATCATTTACTTATGAAGCACCTCAAGAATCCTCTTGGGAAATTGCTATTAATGAAAAAGGAGAATTTGATAGATCAGTTAAAGAATTACCATTTATGATTAAAGTAACGGGTATGACGTTTACCCCAATACAAGACTTTTTACCAAGAAAAATTAAACCTAATGCTGCTAATGGAATGGATGGAAACCAAATGATTGAAGAAAGATATATAGCTTTAGCAAGCCAATTAAATGATTCTCTCTATAAAGATCCATATAGAGTGCAATTTCAAGATAATATTACTGATGCTTCAGCTTCTCCATTGAATGACCCAGAAAATGATACTGTTGTAAATAATGATGATGTTGATCAAGCAGTAACAGTTGATCAAGCAGTAACAACTGATACAACTGATATTAATAATATTGATGTAGCTCGATTTGAAGATTTTCAAATAAGGGCACAGGAAAAATTTGACAGAGAAAGAATGACTAATAATGGTCAAATTACTGATAAATTTTTTAAAACATTAACAGAGGATGAGATAGCAATATTAAACTCATAAGTAAAAATGAATAGATATCAAAACATAATAAAATTAAGAAACGAAAATGAATTCGTCGGTACTATTGGGGATCAATATTATAGAACTAACTATTACCCCCAAATTGAACCACAAGAATCAGACATTTATGTTGAAACAGAATGGGGAGATAGATTAGATTTATTAGCAAGTAGGTTTTACGGAGATGTTACATTATATTGGATTATATCTATTGCTAATCCTAACAAAATAAATTTTGGGTCTATAACTCTCCCGGTTGGAACACAGTTAAGAATACCAGTAAATATAAATGGAATAGTAGCAAGTTATAATCAATTAAATGCTTTATAAACATGAGCGGAAATATATTTGGAAAACCATTCAGAAGTTGGGTTACAAGACAAATTAATAAAAGGCAAGAATCTTTAGGTTATGTAGATTATGGTGTTGATGATTTAAAATATCAAAATACAAAAACTCCATGGATTAGATTAGCTAGTACTGTAGATATATCTGGTGATGATGAATCCCAAGTAGTTGCTAACTTATTAAAGAACAACTTCCCCGAAGGCACATTTAAAAATGATATAGCAGCTAAAAATTTTATATTGCAGGGAGGTGTAATTGGTATAGGGGATGGTAATGAATTAAAAACAAATCAAGGTCTTAATTCAACTAATCAATATTATAAGGGTGCTTACGGTTGGGGGGGTATTAATGAAAGAGGTTATGTTCCCTTACCGGGTCTTATAGATGCTAATCTTATATATAAATCTGATGGAGCTTTTGCTCAAGCTGTTATAAATATGAAATGCTTTAGTAGGTCCCAATTAGCATTAATGGAAGTACTATATATGCGACCTGGGTTTAATTTGCTTTTAGAGTTTGGATGGAGTTCTTATTTAAATAGTGAAACTGGTAAATTAGAAACATATGATACTTTTATGTCTAATGCCTTAAATTTCACACTAAATAAAAATGGAATAACTTGTGAAGATTTTGAAAATAAAGATGGATCAAGATATTCTAATATATTAGGGTTAATTGAACAAGAAAGAGTAAGTAGAAGCGGAAATTATGAAGGTATTTTTGGAACTATAACTAATTTTAATTGGGTGTTTAACCCTTCAGATGGTAGTTACACATGCCAAACAACTATTATAGGGCACGGTAATGTAATAGAATCCTTACAGGTAAATATAAGTTCACCTGTAGTAAAAGATGAATTTTTATTAAATGTAGGAAGAACAGAGGATGCTGGTATAGAGCAAGCAAATTTAAGAAATAATAAGCTAACTACCTTTATGGATAACATCTATAGAAGCTTTGTTAGCGCTACTGATAATAGCACCAAAAATTCTACCATTTCATCTAAGATTGGTGAATTAACATTAACTTCAGCAAATACTACTTATGGTTTTCAAGATTATACATTAAATGATTTTCAATCATTTGAGAAAGAAGAAAGAGGAGTATTAACTATAAAAAACGGCATTGTCGGTTTTACTGGCATGTCAAGTAATGTTATGGGATTAGATGAACAACCAATTCAGGTTTTTATTAAATTTTCAGTACTATTAGCTATTCTACAAAAATTCTTTCTTTTATATGATGACGATTCAAATCCTGCATTCTTTTTTAATATGAGTTTCTTTGATTTAGATAACGATCAAAATTATATAGCTAATATCCCGGGTCAATTTTCAGCTGACCCTTTAAAGTGTTTTACAGTATATCAAAATCATAATATTGATTTTGGACCATTATCAAAATTAATGAATTCTTTTCTTCTAAAAACAGAAATTTATAATACATTAGAAGCATCAAATGAATCTTTTAATCTTCCTAATACGACTATGAATACAATTTTTAGAAAAGCTGCTCCTAATTTTTTAAGTGATTTGGGTCATGCTGCTAAGTTATCTGATATTTTTATAAATACTCAATATGTAAACCAAGTAGTAACTGATACTAATTTATATAATAATCAAACCTTATCTTTATCACTATTAAAATTTCTTCAAAGTTTATTAGATGGGATTAGTACTTCAAGAGGGGGGTTAAACAACTTTAAAGTTATATCAGATATTACTAATAATCAAGTTAAGATAATTGATGAATCCCCTTTAATTAGATGGAAAAGCGGAGTTCCACCAACATCTGATGGTACTGAATTATGTGTGTTTAATACTTTTGGAGTTAAAAATCAAATAGGAGGTAGTATAGTTAAAAATTTAAATGTCCAATCAAAAATAGATCAAGACATGGTAACTGTAATTGCTGCTAGTACTGGAAACCGTTCAAATGGCTTTCAATCCAATGGAACAGGATTAGGTAAATGGAATGATGGGTTATCAGATAGAATATTCCCAAATCCTGGTGATGCCCCAAACACTTCTGCTACTAAAGAAGAAACACCAACCCAAAAAATAAGCAAATTATGGAAAGAAAATATAAACACATATAATCCTAAGGATGGTGTTAGCATGTATAGGGGACTTTTTAATAGTATATTTGATGATTTAAAATGGAATAAAGTAAATATAGAATCTTTAAAATCAAACAATTCACAATTTCAAAGTTTATTAAGTGGTATTTTAGTTGATTCTCAACAAGTAAGTTCACCCTATTTTCTTCCTTTTAGTTTTGATATGGATATTGAAGGAATATCAGGTATAAGATTATATGAACATTTTGATTTAGATGATAATGTATTACCTACTACCTATGATTCTAGTACTCTTGAGCTACAAGTTAAAACCTGTGACCATACTGTTAATGCTAGTGAATGGGTAACTAAAACTTCAGCTATCCCAAAACCAGTAGTCCCACCCAATACCCCTTTTGTAGAAGCAAATCCTATGAGTTACGAGAATGTTGGAGGAGATTTTAAAGAACAGGAAGATTTAGCTTCATCTGTTTCTCTTGTAACTGTTACATCTGCTTATCCTATAAGTCAAATTTTTAAAACTGAAGTAACAGCAAAAACTCAAATTTATTTACATCATACTGTAAGTGGACAAAATATTCAAGCAGTTCTTAATGATTGGAGTAAAAGATCGGATAAAGTTTCAACACATTATGTAACTAATAATAATGGAGAGGCTGAACAAGTATTTCCTGATGAAAATTGGGCTAATCAACTAGGTGTAGATGCAGAGGCTTTTTCTGCTAATTCAATACCTTACAAAAATTTAAACAGAACAGCTTTAGGAATTGAATTATGTTCTTATGGGCCCCTCCAATTTGATGTAGCATCAGATACTTTTAAATCAATTGCATTCCCTAAAAATACAATTCCAAAGGAAGAAGTTGTACAACCTGTAGATAAAAATAATAATCCAATAAGTTATGATGGTGTTAAATTTTATCAAAAATATAGTAATTCTCAAATAGAAAATGTAAAAAATATTATGTTAAGGTGGATGGAGAAATATAATATTCCTTTTATATATAATTATAAAGAATTATTCCCATCCGTTCATGAAACATTATATGGTAATTTAGATTCTTATGGAGGTATAAGCAAAAATGCTTTAAATAATATTAAAGGAGTATATACACACAATTCAGTTAGAATTGACAAATCAGATGTTTTCCCTCAAAAGGAATTACTTGATATGCTTAAATCAATATCAACAAGCCAATCTGGTTTAACTCCTTTTGAGTCTTCAAGACCATTCAATTATTCAAATACCACATATGAATATTCAAGCACAAGCCTACGAGTAGGAGAAACAGTTACAGCTACAGCTACTTATACAGACCCTAGTGGGAAAGAATGGGTAGGAACAGGAAAACGAGAAAAAGAATTCAGCCGTCAGGAATATAATAGAATCATAAATGCTGCTAAATTCTCTGCAGAAAATAGCATTTTGAGCCAAATAAATAGAAGTTAATGTATATACCTAAGAATAGAATAAAAGAAAATTTATATACTCCAGGAAATGAGTTTGTTATTAAAACCACAAATAAAAGCTACACAGGATTTTACCATAGTTTATATACTGGTAAATTCTATACAGGTAAAACTCCTAATGATTCAAATGTTAGAGAAATAATATCTGAGGTAGTGACAGGGAATAGTAAGTTAAGTGCAACTTTAAGTTCTACTAATAAAATAGCTTTATTTTTAGGAGACCCAGACCCAGTAATAGATAAAACTCAATGGATACAAAATGACATATTACTATATATGGCTTTAAATGGTAAAGATACTAGAGATGATAACCCTAGATCTATGCCTCAATCATATTATCCTAAACCAACAACAGAAGATTATAACTTGGGTACTTTTACAAGATATATTATAGTAAAAGTTAATGAGCTACACTATATAGAAGTTAATAAAGATACTTATGATAAATTAAAAGGCGAATCCTCAACTATAGTTTGGGAACTGTATACTTGTTTTAAACTTCAATGGACTTTAACAGGAATAGAAGAAGAAGTTTTTGATATTAACAGAAGCCAAGTATTAATAGTGGGTAACAAAATTCAAAGACAAGGTTTACCTGAATTTTTAAGAAATGATTACTTAAAATTCTATATATCCGAAAATATAAATAACCAATATACAAGTGGAGATGATTATACTTTACCTAACGGTTTAAATTATGAAGGGTTATATCATATAATGCCTGGTGGGGTAGCAATGACAGGAAGATTTCATGGTGAGGGTGAAGATATTCTTTTAACTTCAATTTCAAATTAAACTTGGATTATAAATAAACTTATCGTATATTGAATCAAAATAAGAGTTATGTTTTGGTTAGTTGAAGATGATAAGCAGTTAGAGGTATTTAAAAATTATATTAGGGAAGAAGCATTTGTTGAAATAATCCCATATAACAGTTTAGAACATCCAACAAAAAGCGGGATTTGCGCTGTTTATATTCGCCCGTTAAATGCCGCAAAAGGTTTTATATTGACAAACGACCATAGCGAGACGTTAAATGTTGGTAT
>MDTF01016292.1_pt1 | contig 10206 bp, 11 predicted proteins | sample 811191 | NCBI WGS metagenome assembly MDTF01 (sample SAMN05326649, study PRJNA326480) | marine metagenome | isolation source: seawater | place: Southern Ocean | collected 2011 | reverse complement strand
GTAAAACGCTCTTCTTGAGCAGCAGCTACAATCTCACCATCAATTACCAATGCTGCAGCACTGTCATGATAAAAAGCAGAGATACCTAATATAGTTGTCATGGGCATTAAAATAATGTATAAACAAATGGTGCAACTGCTGAGCCTTGACTAAGTACGATTAATGCACCAAATAATGCCATCATAAGCATTATTGGCAATAACCAAAACTTCTTTCTAACTCGCATAAACATCCATAATTCTTTAACAAATGACATTTTTAAACTCCTAAAATTGATTTTTCATTGGACCCATAGGTTCGCTATGGTTGTTTTTTCTTACCAATCACTAAAAAAAGCCCACCTTCAGCCCCTAGAGGAGAAAATAACATGCCGATTTGTGATAGAACTCTAGTTACTACATTTCCCTTATCTTGTTTCAAAAACATTTTTTCATAATTTACACTCTCAAGGTCACAAGTTGGTATGGAGCTCATAAATTCAATGTTGTTTCGATCAAACCATTCTAGAACCTCATCCAGTGTATGCAAAGACTCAACAGGATGTTGATACTGATCCTGGAACCAAGCATTCTTTTTTTCTTCTGATATATCTTGCCTCAATATTGGGTCTAATAGTGACACTATATATCTTGCAAACTTACCACTGCCTAAAAGTTGAAATAACTTTTGTCTAAATACTGTTCGAAACCTTCCATAAAAATTATACAGCCCAACAATAACATATCCCTCAGGTTTAAGCCATGTAGTAATTATATTAAATCCTTTTTTTGGATTCTCAGTATGATGCAAAACTCCAGAACACCAAACTATATCAAAGTATTCCTTCATAAATGGGTTACTAAATAGATCACCATTAACAAAAATACAATTAGATACTCCAAATTTCATAGAAAATTCAGAACCAAGACGAAGTGATTCCAATGTAGGATCGAAGGCAACTACTTCATTATTGGTTCCACTTGCAAGAGCAATACTTAATTGAGAAGTTCCACTTCCAACTTCAATGACTCTTTTCCCAAGACCAATAAACTTTTTCAAATTTACTGTAAATTCATTTCCTTCTACTTTCTTCCTCAAGTCAAAAATTGTCTCAAGATTGTCATAATTTGGAAAAGGGTTATCTGAATAAAAATCTTCTACTAATTTTGCAGTGTCACGTTTATCACCAACTTGGATAATTTCATGTTGGTCAAGTTTAATTACATTAATACCATCTTTAAACATTGTACAAATTCTCCTTAGTGTTGAGGCTCATTAAGAAATCCACAAAAACAAGGGGTATTTATAATTGGTGGATTCAAACTCCTAAAATTGATTCTTCATTGAACCCATAGGCATACTTCGCTCAATCCAATATGACTTGACATTTTTATCTAGTTTTTGCTTAAGTAAATCCTTGCCTAAAAGACGCATAATAAGTCCAGTAGGAAGTACAGAAACAAAATAAACCAGTGCCATTACAATGGGCGCAATTATAGAGCCAAGTAATAATCCAAATTTAAACCAAAGCATGTTTGGGATGGATAATGTTTTAGGTGCAACAAAAGCCAATAATAAAAATACGAATGATGTCACTAATGCCCAAATACGTAACCCTTCAGAAGTGATTAATGGATATAGTGCAATGATTAAAAAGACAATAAAGAAAACAATGCCGAAGGATTTTGGTGAAGATCGCTCTGCGTCTGTTGCAGTATGGCTAGTTAGTTCTGACATTTAGCTCATCCTGATCGTAAAAAAAATAAAATTATAACATAATAAGCATCTTGGTCTGTTATTTCTCCTTTTGGAACCCGGAACTCTAACCCTCCCATTTCTAACGCCTGTTAAAAATAGAATCTCCGTTATTTAAATAACCTCAAGTAGCTTTCTTAAAGTATATCCTATGACCAGCCTATCTCGCTTGTATTAAAATTAAAAATTTCTTCATCATTTTTAACAGCTTGTCTTAACACAAGTCCTTTGCTGTTAACAATAATTGAACTTCCTAGTGAGAGCTTTTTATTTAAATAATTTACACTATTAACTTTGATAATTAGTGCCCCTGTATCAATGGCTCTTACAATGGCCATAGCAATATTTTTATCTAATTTTTTTATGGCTATATGTGGCGCATAAAAATGTGCACTTAACTGAATTAAGATATCTAAATTCTTTTTTTTATATGAGTTTATCAAAGCTATATTATCCTGATCTCTGCATATTATAAAACCTATTTTAAAACCTAAAAAATCAATTATTTTTAAGTCATTACCAGTTTTAAAAAATATTGCATCTTCTTCCGTTAAAGTGTTTTTATGGTAGAACAAAATATGTTCTTTACTTATGATAGCAGCAGAATTATATTTGTCCCAAACTGTTCCTATAACTACTAGCTGATTCTCTTTAATTTTATTTTTTATTTTATTTAAAGATTTTTCAATTACATTATTCTCCAGGGATTCAATATAATCAAAATCATAACTTGTTAGATGTAACTCAGGAAAAACACATAAATCAAATTTTTCATTATCAATTATGTTGAGAACTTTATTTAAATTTTTTACTATGTCTTGAGTAGTTTCAATTTGACATCCAATTACAATCATAGATTGTACGTCTTTAAAAATAGTTCAATATTTATTAGCATCCATATTTTCATAGCAAAGCCATGATTTTTAGTTAACTTATCACTATTAAGCCATTTTTCGATAACTTCAATGTTGTATATCTTTCTTTCTTTGGCCTCTTTACTAGATAAGATTTCTTTTGCATAGTCATTAAAATGGCCGCCAAACCAATCATTTAAAGGAACAGGAAAGCCCATTTTCTTTCTATAGAGTACTTCATTAGGCAAAGTATTTTCAAAAGATTTTTTTAATATATATTTTGGTGTATCAAAAATTTCTGATATTTTATCGCTCATTAATGTTTTAGATTCTTCTCTTGACTTTTCATTTTTCCATTTGAACTTATATTTTGATGGAATTGTAAAAGCAAATTCGACTAATCTATGATCTACAAAAGGCACTCTAGCTTCAACAGATGCAGCCATAGTTGTCGTATCAACACGATGAAGCAGGCCGACTAAATGTATTTTTTCAAATGTATACATAAGTTTATTGTAATAACTTTCATTATTTAATTCATCAAAATAAGTCATAAATTTATTAATTAGTTTTTTTTCAATACTTTCTAAATCCAACGAGTTATTTAAAAGTGAGTGCTTATCTTCAAAAGATGAATAGCTATATATATTAACAAAGTGTTCAACATCACTATTGAAAGTCTCTACACCATATTTCTTAATAAAATTAATACTCAACTCCTTTTTTTCTTCATTCGTCAAATCTAAATTATCAATATTTTGTATTCTTTCTAAATCATAAGGAGATCTAAATATTCTTCCATATCCACCAAATATTTCATCCGCACCTTCGCCTGAAAGTACAACAGTGATATCTTTCTTCAACTCTTTTGACATCAGATAAAGAGGAACTTCATTTGGAACGGACAAGGGTGCATCTTTAAACGCAATGAGACTTTGCATAGTTGAAATATAGTCTTTGCCTGAAAGTATTATCTCCTTGTGATTTGTATTGTATTGACTCGCAACCATATTTGCATATTCAAATTCATTAAAACCTTCTTCTTCAAATCCTATTGTAAAAGTTTTTATCTGTTCACTAGAGTTCTTTGCCATAAGCGCAGTAATTATGCTACTGTCAACTCCACCTGAAAGAAAAGCGCCAAAAGGAACATCCGATATCATTCTATATTTGACAGCTGACTCTAAAAGTTCTTTTGTTTTGTTAATATAGTATTCTTCGCCTTTATCATTTTCTTGTTCTTTAAACTTGTCTACTACATTCCAATACTCTATAAACTCTACTTCAGTATCTTTGACCCTGATGTAATGAGCTGGCGCAAGAGAGTTTATTCCTTCAAAAAAAGTATCATTTAGAATTGGATATCTAAATGACATATATGACGATATTGCATCTTTATTGATTTTTTTTTCTTTTTCATCTAATGACAAAATAGACTTAATTTCAGAAGAAAAGATAAATCTATCATCATCTTTTGTATAGTAAAGTGGCTTAATACCTAATCTATCTCTTACTACATAAAATTCATTTTTAATATTATCATAAATTGAAAAAGCAAACATTCCTATAAATTGCTGAATACAGTCTATTCCATATTCAATAAAAGAATTCAGTAAAACTTCTGTATCACTTGAAGTATGAAAAGTATAATCTTTTTTTAAAAGTTCTTGTTTCAGCTCTTTGTAATTATATATTTCACCATTAAATACTAAGATATAATTTCCGCAGCTTGAAACCATAGGCTGCTTTGCATGAGAATCTAAATCAATAATACTTAGTCTTCTATGTCCAAAGGTAAAGTTATTTTCAAGATAAATATCACTATCATCAGGGCCTCTATGTTTTTGTAGATCAAGTGCTTTTTTAAATCTACTTTTATCAATCTTTTGATTTTTAAAATTTATTTGTCCTAAAATTCCACACATATTATTTTCTCATATTGTAATCCTCCCATTTTTAACCCCTGTTAAAAATAGAATCTCCTTCTGTTTATATTATAAGAAAAATTCTACTTTTGCTAGATGTTAATTTTTGGGAGGACTATATATCCTTATGCATAGTTTTAGTATGCCACCAAAGATTGCTGTTACGTATTTTTTAAAAGTTCATAATTTAAATATACTTCTAAATCACAATGAAGTACTATTTTAATTTCTTCGCATATCTTTTTATGCGATTTTCAATTTTTTCAACAAAATCCTTCACAACATTTATCCCAGAAAATTCTTTTGTTAAATATCGATTTTTATTACTTGTTTGCAGTGGTGTTTTCCAGTCCCCATACTGATGTTCCAAATATTCTTCCGGGGGAGATGGGACAGTATGATATTTCCCAAACAACTCTATTCTTTGCGTATTACCCATAAAATGATCAGGAATTTTAAGTTTTTTACGCCAAAATATACCTTTGCGTTTATCATGACACCAGCCAAATATCGTATAACTCGTTACTTCATCTGCTAGCTTTCCTGAAAAGTCTACCTTCAGTGTTGATAATTCTTTGTTATGTTTTATGATGGAAAAGCCCGAGGCAGTAATTTCTGATAACAGAAGATCCATCTTATCAATTGCTTCATTAGAATATACACTGATTTCAACATCCCAGTCCCATGGAATAAATCCATTATGCCTTATCGCTCCAAGTAAAATCCCACCTTGTAAAAAATATCTAATTTGAAGGTTGTTTAATATTCCACATATTTTTAAAAACTCATGCTTTCTTATTTCTAACTCTTCTTGAGTTCGTATCCTTACCTTATCGTCAGTTACTTTCTTATAAAACATTATTTTAATCCTTTTGAGTATCTTATTTATTACCTGAACAGAAACAAACTACCCTTGAAAAAACAGAAATATGTCGCATTATTTATGTAAGAGTTTCAACCATAAACAGTGCTTTTTTAAATAATTTTATACTCGCAAACTGCTCTTAGGCGATAAACACTCTATTTGGTAGCACTCATTAAGGTTTCTTTCTAATCAGTATGGTTCGTTCGGAAATGAGCTTACATTTCAGCGTAACATCCACCCCTAAAACATTCTGCAGGCGATTAATGCGATCACGGATATCTTTTTCATCCAGTGGTGGGAACTTGTAATTCTCCCCGGCTGGCCGGCCAAACTTGTCAGGAAAAGCCTTCCGAAGTATCGAACCAACCATGCTCCTAGCCTTAACAGCCTTTAAAAGCAATTGAAACCTTCTCCAACTTGAAGGTTGAGAGAGGTCACCATCAAAACTCTCCCATACATTCACCATCTTCTCGGCAGCAAGCTCAGCATCATCCAGATAAACCTTTTTGGAGACTGATTTAGGGATATTGGTGCGCTCATAATTTTTATTAGTAGACACTGACGCGACAAAATAATCATTGACAACTCGCGTCAAATCATCAAGTGACTCAACACGTTCCCCGAGCTCATTCGGTATTTCCCGGGCGTATTCTTGCTCAAAAGGAAGATAAGTAATCACAGGCTTGCCCATAATCGTCGCTTCAAGGGCCGTGGTACAACCATTATGCATGATGGCGAAGGCGTTATTGACCCATGCCGTAATCGAGCCTTCTCTGATTACATGAACATTAGGAATGCCTTCGAGATAGACTTTCCAGGCTTCAATGTTTTCTACCGGATGCGGACGTAAAATGATATCAAAACCGTTTGAATATAAGGCCAGATGGCGGATAGCCTCGATAAATGCATGGGTCATACGGAACTCCTCCGCAACAATACCAAAACGCCTTGCAAAAAGATCTGGGTCACGCTGGTAGTACCCTCCATTCCTTTCCATCTTGATATTCTCATACAAAGGACGCATACCGTTGCATAATGCCATATTGGATGACACGAGTAGATAGATTTTTTCAGGTGCTGCCTTTGGTTCACTCCAGTACTCAGCAAAACGCTGCTTCCAGAGGTCGGCGCGCGGAGAGCCAGTCTGATAAATTTTCAAAGAATAATTCGGATAAATATGTTTGAGGCTCTCAGTATCATCTTTACCCCAGCCAAAAAGTGCAGAAGCCTGTGAGATGGTCTCCTCCGAGTAGCGAATCTTGGCGAATTCGTCGTAATCGTGATCGACCAGACCACCCTCTTCATCTATACTTGTAATAGAAAATCCTCTATCAATCAAGAATTGATGACGACTAATCTTCTCCTTTCCCGGTGTCAGTGACTTGGTATGGAGCACGCCCGGCTTAAGGGTTCCACTCTGTACCCCATTCATGATAGAGCCCATATCCGAAACTATGACAGTATGGCCCCGCAAGGCGGCGAGAACCGCTAGCAGAAGCTTGCTGTCTAGCTCTCGTACGGTAGTTTCCATGTGCAAGTAGATATTCATGTTGAAGACTCGTCCTCTGCCCCCAACATGATCTGCAGATTCACCAAGCGGCACAACTGCATTCCTTCAGTCTTGCTCAAAGTTTCTGGGTCGACCTTTAGTTCAAGACAGTCATAGAGGTAATTCAGGTGTTTTTTTAAATCATCATCATTAACATGATTCAACAATGGTCGTTCAAGCATGCCATCCTCATGACCGAGTATATCTCTCAAGTTTCGAAGGTCGTCTGTACTTATAAATTTCGGTTTCTTGAGCAATAATCTCTTTAATGTTGATTTGAAGGGAATTAAATGCTTTAAAACAAGAGTTATCGACATTCTACTAAGTGCATCCTTTCTTGCGTGAGAATAACTCATGCCAAGCTTTGTTTTTATGTATTGATGAGAATATCTTTTAATACTAAGTACATCCATGACGCCCAGTTGCCAATTTAACAGTATGTTTGCTATTGGCCCTTCAGAGAAGGACGCTATTACATGAACTTTTTCAGTTTGCGAAATGTTATGGAATTGCTGCTGAAAACTACCTATTGTGCGTAACCATCGCGTGGTGCGCACTATATGATTACTTATTCTTGGGTCTATATCTTTTATTTTAGAAGAATCAATAGATGTATTATATTTATTTAAGAAATAACCTGAAAACATATCATAATAATTTTTAACTTTATAGTTAACTATGCACTGTAACACCGGATCTTTCTTTATAGTTTTCACCTGAAAAGGATAGTTATGCTCGTCTAAACCTATTAAGCCTGGCATAACCAGCATGCCTATTGTGTTTTTTCTGTTTTTACTGCATTCAAAGGGTGACAATAGCTTTCCAGAAAACGTTCCTTTATAAAACGGCATTGAATAAACCATTCTATACTTCATTGATTTTAATATTAGAAATGCTCTTGTTAATCCACTCACGCGGTTATCAGGCCCAAAGTGATCTACATGGAATAACGTATCAGCATTTTGCCCTGTGATAACTGTCTGATAACCGCCCATGTCTGTATTAAAAAATCCAAAAGTTTCAAAACCAAACTGAAGGTAGCCTATGCCGTTAAATGCTGATAACCCTGAAGCACCTATTTTTCTACTTACATCTATATCTAGTCTATTTTTGGGTTTAATTACTCTTAGTTTAAACCCTTCGTGATCAGCAAGATATGAAGCAAACTTTTTTTCATCTTTTTTCCCAGAATCTTTATATACTAGACCGTTATCAGCCAGCCCTTCTTTTAACGCTAACATTAACAATGAAGAATCTATGCCACCAGAAAATAAAATGTTATGTTTAGAGTTGTTTTTTAATTTATTTTTGTATAATCTTGCAACAGCAGCAATTGCAAACTCCAAGTTATCTTCCTGATTGAAATCATCTTCCTCTTTCAGTAGTTCATCTTTATCAAGGACAATATATGGTTCAAGTTCAACAGAATCAGGCTTCATTCTCAATAAACAGCCTGGTTGGCAACGGTACGTATTTTCATACAACCCATCAAAAGGTGGCCTAATGACGCTCTGATGAGACACAATTGCATTCAATATTGCCTCTTGTGATATCTTGACATTATTTACCTTATTCTTCCACGTCCTATAAAAATCTCCTTCATGATTAGAACAATATAAAACACAACCATTATGATGAAATGTTACTGGTGTTAGTCTTTTAATGTCTCCATTCATGCCAAAAACAAAACCTGAGCTGGAGCATGATGCCCATAATTCTGTATATTTTTTTGTCTTTATTTCAATAAAACATTGTCCAACGACCCCCCTTATAAGTTTTTTTAGTTTCTTTGTATTTCCTTGTTTTACAAGCTCCTCAATCATGTTGATTAATTCTTCGGCATCAAGAACATTTCTTTCGTACACAGCCCCCAACAATTCACCGAGTATTTTTATTACAGGCTCATTTACTTCTGAATACTTTTCAAAATTAAGCTCATAATTTCTAAAAAAATTAATCATAATTACCTCACTTTATTATTCCGTAGATTCCATCTCTTTTTTTGCCTTGTGAGAACCTACACCATTGGTCATAAAAATCAGATGGGCTTTATAGCCAGATTTAGTATGCTTCGCAATTGTTCCGCCACAGCCTAAAACTTCATCGTTTGAATGAGCTGATACGACCAGTACTGTTTTACTCATTAATCAACTTCCAACTGGTTGCAGTTCCAAGCTTAACATCAACTTTTACAGTTCTTCCTAGCAACTGTTTTTCAAATTTAGGCGTTAATCCATAGCCCGGATGAATACTCCTGACGTGTTCCCAGTAATTATTTCACCTTTTTTAATATCTTTAACAAAATACAATGAGCGTCGAAATTTTACATTAGCTTGTTCACTCGATTTTCTACCATAATCAATTTTTCCAAGCTATTCCCATGCAGTTTTAGCACCCACGCACAATTACTTTAATTCTCCCAATTCAAGTGAAAATGAATCATCGGGGCCGCCACCGTTTCAATGTAAAGTTGCATGTTTTTCAATAATCGACGCACCTAGCGCCACACTAGTTATTGCAGTTGTATTAATAATTGTATGATCTGATAAACTCGTAATTAGTCCAAATCTTTTTTGCATATTATCGACTCATCCTAATAAGCTCAAATGCCTCAGCATAATCCATGCCAACAGAATTGCCTCTTAATGCATTTAAACGAAGCGCATTATCAATACTTCTACTATGTGGTGGTTGATGCATTTCTTCAGAATAAACTTCAAGAACTTGTTTTTTTATATCAATATAATCTGTTATATCTATATAAACATTAGGAGAGAAGGGTTCTACACCAGGTGCGCTCCATTCAGTACTAGAAAGAACTTCAAACGCATAAATTTCTTCAACACAAAGGCTTGGCTGTGGCCTACACGCAGTTACAACAGCTTTATGAGTTATTTGATGATCCACATTCAAATCACCAATATGATGTGTATAAATAATTTCTGGTTGAAGCTCTGAAATTTTATTTTCGACTTCTTTAACAATGCCCAACAAGGGAATAGAGTCCATCTGATTATCTGGAAAATTAAGATTAGTAAAAGAAGTTACTCTCAGAATTTTGGAAGCATCATGTGCAGAAGTCAAGCGATTGTCACGATCTCTACTTCCAGATCTTGAAGCAACACCGTCTGTCATAAATAACAAATGAACATTATCCCCTTCAGCAACATGCCTAGCGATTACTCCTGAACAACCTAAAGCTTCATCATCAGAATGCGCAGCAATAACAAGTATGGTTTTATTCATCAATTAACTCCCAGCTTGTTGCGGTGCCAGACT
>MDTF01015462.1_pt1 | contig 10213 bp, 11 predicted proteins | sample 811191 | NCBI WGS metagenome assembly MDTF01 (sample SAMN05326649, study PRJNA326480) | marine metagenome | isolation source: seawater | place: Southern Ocean | collected 2011 | reverse complement strand
CATAAAATGTTATTAAAGGTAACACTTTATAGAAAAAACTCAATAATGTTGTAGAAAGTAACACAATGTTTTTTGGCGCATACTTCATTTCGTAAAAATAACATACAAATCAACTAGATAATGAGTTATCGATTATGAGGAAATCCTTAGCCGGCCTCGAGGTGTGGGGTAGGGTTTGAACAGCTAATGCTCACCAAGCCCATAAAGCTTAAGGCTTCACTTGCTTGGGTTACGCGCAGGGGCGTAACAAAAGGTAACATATTCTTTTTTTTGAGGCGGGCCTGTTGTTTTGAGCTTTCTGTTTGGTGATTAAAAAAGCTGAGAGAGTTATGCGGCCATATGACAGTGACAGCATTGTCTTAGACCGCCTAGGGGTTCTAGATCTTTCGCAGGTGTCTCCTCTCTAATGTCTCTTATAGTGGTTTCTCAGAAATGTCTCTTATAGTTCCTCTATCTAATCTGTCATGAAAAAAGCCTTTAAAGTTAATCGCTGGACTGGCTATTGGTAGCTGTGTTGGCCGTGGTGTGGCGTTCAAGCTCTCTCTTGTAGTGTCCAGTTGATTCTATGCCTAACTGGGTGATGAAAATGCCGATTCTCTGTGAGAGCCGCGCTAAATCCGGCTATGATCCGCTATCGGTTGATATGTGCTAGGTCTCTGGCGCCTCTGACCGACAGACGATAGAATTAACCTTTTCTTTATGAGGTGACATCGACTATGCGGATCATGACATTCAACGCTAATGGTATTAGAGCGGCCGCACGGAAAGGCTTTTTTGACTGGCTGCCAGAGGCTAACGTTGATGTGGTTTGCGTACAGGAAACTAAGGCCCAAATCGATCAGCTTTCAGACCCTGTTTTTCATCCAGAGCAGTATTCTTGCCATTATTTTGACGCGGTAAAGAAAGGCTATGCAGGTACGGCAATATACAGTCGTCAAAAGCCTGGCAAGGTTTTATCAGGATTAGGGTTTGAGGTCGCTGATACGGAAGGACGTTACATTCAGGCAGACTTTGGTGATCTTAGTGTCGCTTCACTCTATTTGCCTTCAGGTTCCTCTGGGGAGGAGAAGCAAACCCGAAAAGTGGAATTCATGAAGCAGTTTATGAAACACATGAAGAAATTGAAAGACAGCGGTAAGGAGCTCATTGTTTGTGGTGACTGGAACATCTGTCACAAAGAAATAGATATTAAGAACTGGAAGCCAAATCAGAAAAATTCTGGGTTTTTGCCAGAGGAAAGGCAATGGCTTGATGAGCTATACGATAACGTTGGTTATGTCGATGCGTTTAGAGAAGTGAATAGCGAGGAGCATCAGTACTCTTGGTGGTCAAACCGCGGACAGGCCCGGGCTAATAATGTTGGCTGGAGACTTGATTATCATGTGGTGACTCCGGCGACAGCTGCCAAAGTTATCAGTGCGGAAATTTATAGAGAGCAAAGTTTTTCCGATCATGCCCCGGTAATTTTAGAGTACAAAATTTGAAATTCTATGGCTGGCAATGCTGAAGTTAAATTTGACCCCACGGAGAAGTGACAGAATTATGCTAACGAAAAAATTAACTAAATATATCAGCGCCATTATGCTGACAATTAGCTGCAGTTTTATCTCAAGCCTGGGCTACTCCCAAGCGCTCTTTGCAGTAATCGATACATCGAAAGGGGAGATCAGGGTAAAGTTAAACGAAAGAGCGGCGCCCACTAGTGTCGCTAACTTTGCTAATCTAGCTCGGCGCGGGTTCTATGATGGATTGAGCTTTCATCGCTTAGAGCGAAACTTTATGGTTCAGGGCGGAGATCCTGACGGTAATGGAACTGGCGGTCCTGGATATAGATTTCAAGGAGAAATTAATTTAAGACATAATCAGCCTGGGATTATTTCTATGGCGAATTCAGGTCCAGGTACAGATGGGAGTCAGTTTTTTCTCACTCACCTTGCGACTCCGCATCTAAACGGTCTGCATTCTGTTTTTGGTGTGGTCAACGAGGGATTACCTGTAGTACAGCTGCTTAGAAAAGGAGACATTATCAATAGCATTGCCATTGAGGGTGACTTAAGTTCATTGTTTGAGAAAAGAAAAGAAAAGCTCGACGAATGGAATGAGGTGCTTGACGCAAATTTTTCAAACCTTCGCTCTATACCCTAATAACAGAGCTAGATATAAGGGTCTTAATGGAATCACCGCTTCTTGTGGTTAATTGATTAGAGGCGCCAAATAAGATTGGATGCCTTCGATAGGTTGGCTATTCCTGTCAAAAGTCTGCCCTACAAATCAGCCCTAGGTCAGCCCTAAAATTTTTACTAAAACGATGGTTTGAAAAGTGAGGGGGCTCTCTTAAAATACTTTTTTGAATGGTTTAACAGTGACTTTTAAATAGACCCCAGCTGAAACATAAGGGTCCGCGTCTGCCCAGTGTTGAGCAGCGGCTAAGGTCTCGAATTCAGCAACAACCAGGCTACCGCTAAAACCAGCCTCGCCCGGATTTTCACTGTCAATAGCTGGGTGAGGGCCTGCAATCAACAAGCGATCTTGGTCTGCTAGTTCGCTTAGGCGGGCAAGGTGCTTTTCACGCACTGACAGGCGCTTAGCTAGACTGTCACTTACATCTTCGCTGATAATTGCGTAATACATAAAACTAATCTCTCTTTTTTAAGCTGAATCTTTTCTCGTGTCGGGTGGGTCGGTGTCTTCAGTGTCAATATACTTTGAAAGTGTCGGCATTTGAGCAAGTATAAATCCAAAAGTAAATATCATATTGCCAAAGACTTTAAACTGTATCCAGTGAGCTTCGCTTAAAGTAAAAGCCACTACTAAGTTTATTATACCCATGACGATGAAATAAATTATCCAGACAGTGTTGAGTTTTAACCACACATCTCTAGGCGCATTAATGGCATGCCCCATCATATGTTCGATTGCCGGTTTTTCTCCGATAAATCTGGAGCCCAAAAAAACCGTAGCAAAAATCCAATTAACGATAGGAGCTTTTAACTTTAAATAGGCGATGTCTCTGAATATTATTGTAGGGATACAAAATAGAACAACAGCTCCAAGGGTTATCCACTGAAATTTGTCAAGCCGTCGCTGCATTAGGAAAATCGAGCCGTAGGTTAAAACGGAAGCGACAATGAGAAATTCGGCAGCGCTGAACACCCCGCCAATGGTGTGTTCAATACCCGCTAAGGAGACGACTCTTTCATCCATCATCCAGACCGTAAAAAAAACAAGTAGCGGGATGTAATCGAGAAACTGCTTCATATTGTTTTAGTCCTAGTGCCGAGAGGCCTAACCATGGGAAAACGGGCTTCTATTATAATTCATTTGGAGAAATGTTTCTGCTTTTGGGCGTTGATGGTTTAGAATCATCGCCCTTATAAAACACCTTAAAACTGAGCGAAATACCGCATTTAATGAGCAAATTTCTTCAAATACACCCCCAAAATCCAGACTCACGTTCTATTAAGCAGGTGGTTGAAGTGCTTTTGCAGGGCGGGGTCATCGTTTACCCAACGGATTCGACTTACGCTTTGGGCTGTCATATTGGTGACAAGGCCGCTTTAGAGCGCATTCGGCGGATTCGCCAGTTGGATGTTAAACATAACTTTACCTTGGTTTGTTCTGACCTCGCTTCTATTTCGACCTATGCACAGGTACACAACAGCGCGTATAGAATACTCAAGGCCTATACCCCTGGCCCTTATACTTTTGTTCTAAAAGCGACAGCTGAAGTGCCAAGAAGGCTAATGCACCCAAAGCGAAAAACGATAGGCCTACGGGTACCAGACAATGCTATTGCACAGGCGATAATATCGACTCTAGGCGAGCCTATTATGAGCACAAGCCTGATTTTGCCGAATGAGGGTGAGCAGCTATTTGACGCATATGAAATGCGGCTCAAATTGGGCAAATTAGTAGATATGATTGTGGACGGTGGAGCCGGCGGCTTAGAGCCTACCACGATGATTGATTTGGTCGAGGGTATTCCCTCGGTGATGCGTGAGGGTAAAGGCGATTCTTCCCCTTTTGCGTAACGTGCGGGGTTGTTCTGGTTCGCCGCTGCATTCATCAAGTAAGCTTTCAAGTAAGTTATTAAGTAGAGCTATTAAATAGAGCTATCAAGTAAATAGATGTCCTCAAAACATTGGGCTAAAACTAGGAGTTAATTTTGTCAACGGTCGATTCGCAAAAGCGAGTTTTGTCAGGTATGCGCCCTACAGGTCAATTGCATTTGGGGCATCTCCATGGAGTACTTAAAAACTGGATTAGATTACAGCATGAGTATGACTGTTTCTTCTTTGTGGCGGATTGGCATGCGTTGACTACTCACTATGGTGACCCTGGTCTGTTTGAGAGTAACGTCCTGAACATGGTTATCGACTGGTTAGCCTGTGGGGTAAACCCGGGGTCGGCGTCACTTTTTGTCCAATCGAAGGTTCCTGAGCATGCTGAGCTGCACCTACTGCTCTCAATGATCACGCCTCTAGGTTGGCTGGAACGTGTGCCAAGTTACAAAGATCAGCAAGAGAAGCTCCACGAGAAGGAATTGGATACTTATGGTTTTCTGGGTTATCCCTTGTTGCAGGCCGCTGACATATTGATCTACCGCGCAGGATATGTGCCCGTTGGCGCTGACCAAGTAGCTCATGTGGAGTTAACTCGTGAAGTGGCGAGGCGTTTCAATCATATTTATGGAAAAGAGCCGGGGTTTGAGGAAAATGCCTTGGCTGCAATAAAGAAAATGGGCAAAAAAGCCGCGCGCATGTACACCAACTTTCGAACTGCCTACCAAGAGCAGGGAGACCACGAGGCTTTGGAGAAGGCGCAAGCGCTATTACGAGAACAGCAAAATATTACGATCGGTGACAGAGAACGATTGTTTGGTTATCTGGAAGGGGGGGGTAAGATGATTTTGGCTGAGCCACAGGCCTTATTGACGCCCTCGTCTAAAATGCCAGGATTGGATGGCCAAAAGATGTCCAAGTCCTATGACAATACAATAAGTCTGCGGGAGCCTTTAGAGCATGTTGCTAAAAAAATCAGCACAATGCCTACAGATCCCGCTCGGGTTAGGTTAACTGACCCGGGAGATCCGGATAAATGCCCTGTTTGGCAATTACACCAAACCTATTCCGGCGAAGACACCAAGAAATGGGTGATGGAGGGTTGTACAAGCGCGGGCATAGGGTGCCTAGAGTGTAAGCGCCCTGTCATAGATGCAGTTATAGCAGAGCTAGAGCCGATTCAAAAGGCAGCAGAGCAGTATGAGAAAGACCCAGATTTAGTGAGGTCTATTATTGCTGAGGGCAGTGAGAAAGCCCGTGAGGCAGCAAAAGAGACCTTGCACGATGTGAGAGTCGCTGTAGGTCTTGGATGATGTAAAGGTCTCCTCGAGCCCCTGTTTATGCAAGCGAAGTGCTCATTGAGTGAGCATTAGATAAATTTTTTTGTTAGAATTGATCCCCTAAATATGCCCTAGCGGCACCCTAAACTTCAGCCCCATAATTACAGCCCTAAAATAGGCACTTCGATTGACCACTATTGGCACCGAAACCGGCACTGAAACCGGCACCCAAACTGCCCTCGAGACTCTTGATCCACAAGGGTTTGGTGCTTCCGTGGCAGTTGTTGACGCTGACAACCCTGAGCAAGGTGAGATGCCATTTGCGTTTGTAGCAGGTGAAGCATTTACCGAGATTCCCAAGGATCTCTATATTCCGCCAGACGCTCTTGAAATATTCTTAGAAGCGTTTGAGGGGCCTCTCGATCTTCTACTCTATCTTATCAAAAAGCAGAACATCGATATTCTTGAGATCAATGTTTCTGATATTACTGACCAATACATGTCTTATGTTGATTTGATGCAATCCAGTCAGTTTGAGCTTGCTGCAGAGTATATGGTTATGGCGGCGATGCTGGCTGAAATAAAGTCGCGTATTTTGTTACCGCGCCAGGATGAAGAGCAAGCCGAAGAAGACGATCCTAGAATGCAACTGATTCGCCGCTTGCAAGAGTACGAGCGTTACAAGCAGGCAGCACAGGATCTTGATGAACTTCCAAGAATGGATAGAGATATTCACAGGGCAGCTGCCGCCTTGCCGGTTATTGAGCGCATCGCTCCTGAACCGGAAGTGGACCTCAACGAGGTGCTCATGAGCTTAGCCAAAGTCTTAAAAAGAGCTGACATGTTTGAGAGCCACCATGTTCAAAGGGAGACTCTTTCCACCCGTGAGAAAATGTCCGAAATCTTGGTGAGAATCACCTCAGAAAAATTTGTGCCGCTGGTATCTCTTCTGATAAGAGAGGAAGGGAGGCTAGGTGTAGTGGTAACCTTCTTGGCGATCATGGAATTACTGAAAGACTCGATGATAGATATAGTCCAGTCGGAGGCTTTTGGACCTATTCACATCAAGGCCAGAAGTTAGTATTAGGCAGATCCTGCAATAATAGAAATTAAAGAACCGTAGCCCCTGAAAACATAAATACCCCTATGGTTTTGTTACTCGATACGTTTAGGAAAGAAAGTCAGAATGAGCAATGTAGATAACAAAGTTAAAATGATTGTTGAAGGTTTACTTTTGGCGGCGGGGCGGCCGCTGACTTTAGAAAGCATTGGTCAAATATTTGCTGATGATGAGATGCCAGAAAAGTCAGAGCTGCAAGAGGTTATGGCTGCTATAGATGAAAGTTGCAACGATAGAGGCTTCGAGCTTAAAGAAACAGCTTCAGGCTTCAGGTTTCAAGTTAAGCAGGAACTCAGTGAATGGGTGGGAAAACTTTGGGAAGAGCGCCCTCCTAGATACACAAGAGCCTTACTCGAAACCTTGGCCTTAGTTGCTTATCGGCAACCGCTTACGCGCGGCGATATTGAAGAGATTCGAGGGGTGGGGGTGAGTTCTAACATTGTGCGAACTTTGCTCGACCGAGAATGGATCAGAGTGGTTGGTCATCGTGATGTGCCTGGTCGTCCGGCTATGTTTGCGACCACTAGGCAATTTCTAGACTATTTCAATTTGAAGAGTTTGCAGGAATTACCGCCGTTGGCAGACATTAAAGACCTTGTGGAAAAGTCAAAAGAACTCGACCTAGAAGACGGTATGTCCGAAGCTAGAGTGCTTGATCTGCCTGAGGATGTTAATGACGAGAATGCCTTTGAAATATATGACAGCGAAGAAGAAAAGCTAGCTGAACAGGCTGCCCTTGAATTATCTAGAAAGCCCTTGGATGAAATCCTCGCTGAGGGTTTAGGTATTCCTGAGCATGAGATAGAAGACGATGAAGAAGACCACGAAACAAGTTTGATAGATGATGCGGGCGAGATTCATAATGAGCAGGACATTGCAGAGATCGAGGTTCCTGAACATAGCATCGAGAATGATTTAGATGAGCTAGACGATTTCAGTGAAGCAGTAGATGCTAGCCTAGGGTCTGAGATTGAGAATAGCGATTTGGATGACGGTGAAGACCCAACTAAGACATAGCTCTCTCGCTATAGATACTTAACCAATCCTCTTGAGTTTAAACTCAGAACGATTTAAGTCCACACTACTAAAGTAATAAAATAAAATGACAGAGAAGCTTCAAAAAGTACTCGCACGCGCTGGATTCGGTTCACGACGAGAGATTGAGACCTGGATAAGCAAAGGTCGAGTAAAAGTTAACGGTAAGGTTGCTGTTGTGGGCGATCGGGTTGACGATGAAGATCAGGTTACCGTCGATGGTAAAAAACTTTCTTCTCAGGCTAAGCAACGTTTTGATCGCAGGATATTACTTTATAATAAGCCTGAGAACGAGATTTGTACGCGGAAAGATCCTGAAGGGCGGCGAACCGTTTTCGATAAGTTGCCTGTTATTAGGCATGGGCGCTGGGTTTCTGTTGGAAGGTTGGATATTAATACTAGTGGTCTACTGCTGTTCACTACCGATGGTGAGCTAGCCAATAAGCTAATGCATCCGTCTTTTCAAATTGAGCGAGAATACGCAGTGCGAGTTATGGGGGAAGTGACACAAGAGATCGTTGATCTCATGCATAAAGGTGTCATGATCGAAGGTAATCTCTGTCGTTTTACAGATATTCAATATTTCGCCGGTGACGGTGCTAATCAGTGGTATCACGTAGTGCTCATAGAGGGGCGTAACCGAGAAGTTCGTAAACTTTGGGAATCCCAAGGACTAAAAGTAAGTCGTCTAAAACGAGTAAGATTTGGCACTACCTTTATGCCTAGCACGATCACCAAGGGACAGTTTCGCGAGCTCCCGAAACAGGAAGTGGATAAACTGCTGAAATTGGTTGCTGAGCCTAAGGCTGGCGAGTGATTTTTTGAGGCAAGCTTATCGAGCTCGGCGCCAAAACCCTAGACCGGTAACCTATTTTTTTTTGCTCGCTCTATAACACTCTTGACCGAATCTGTGCCGGTGACAGTGGCATACCCTATACTCAGTTGAATGGGTGGTGATTCATACTTATCTTGTAAAAAATTATACCAATCTTTGATTGATTCTATCGCATGGGAAACCAATTCCGAGTTGTTTGGTGTTATTAGAAGAAATTCTTGCTTGGTCGCGCGATAAACTAAATTAGTGCTGTCTTTGTTTTTATGCATAAGTTCAGCGAATGCATCAATTTTTTTGTCATAGGCTACGACTCTATCGAGCGGTTTTTGAACGTGAAAAGAAATGCTCACTATGGCTAATGGATGATTGTGCCGTTTAGCTAATTCAACCTCCCGGTGCAGCGACGCATGGAGGTTTTCTCTATTAATTATCTGCCTAACCGAATTCTGGTAGGCGCTAGCCACTGCATCACTGTACTTTATCGCATTACTAATAGGAGCTAGCAATAAGAGGATATTGTGCTCAATCTTTTGCAACTGCGTTTCACTAAACCGTACGTCTCGCTTGAAGATTATTTCACCACACTCGACTCCAGCATTGGTTAATCTGTATCCGCAGCTATGCGTGCCTTGCTTGCCAAATTTAATTTTTGTAGCCCTGTCTTCTTCATGATAATAAAGCCCGTCAATAGGGAGACTTTCGCGAATATTTTCGAAAAAATACTTTAGGAGCGTCTTTAGATCTAAGGTTGATTGAAGCAGTGAGACTAATTTAAATCTCTCAAGTTCTGAATTACCTTGGCCGGTGTTTTCATGATATGTCTGTGCCACTTTTGCCAATGTGGCGCCTTTCTCGATTGTTTGAAGCGAAACGACCATAGTGATTCTCTTAAATCTTAATTGGGTTAACTGCCCATAATTTTGTATTCCTGATTACAGGCTGAAAACAATGTTTTTTCCAGATTTCTTCGCTTGATAAAGTGCTTTATCCGCGCGCTGGAACAGTCGATCTTTATTGTCATTTGGCTTTAAACTTGCGGCGCCAATGCTAACTGTTATTTTAAATATCTTATTAGCGTCTTTAAACTGTGTTGCCTCGATTGCGGCTCTAATTCGTTCTCCTATTACAGTAGCGCCAGATAGTGATGTCTTGTTGAGCAGAACAACAAATTCCTCACCCCCGTATCTAAAGCTCAAATCCGTCAATCGGTTAACAATTGTTAGCTGTTGAGCTATTCGCTGTAAGGCAACGTCACCAGTCTTATGTCCAAACTCGTCATTTATATTTTTGAAGTCATCAACATCAATTACTAAAAGCGAAAGAGGGGATCGGTGGCGCTTGGCTAATTCCATTTCCCTGAGTAAAGTGTTGTCTAAGGAGAGCCTGTTTCCAGAGCCTGTAAGCGGGTCGGTAAGAGAGGCGATCAATGCTTGGCGGTATTGGAGAGAATTTCGTATCGGACATATTAGTGTGCTTAATATGTCTTCTAAGAACTCTAGTTCACTTTCTTTGAATCGCTTACCTCGATAGAAAGTGATTTCACCTAGATGATCTTGGGCTGTGGTTATTCTGTAACCACAGCTGTGGGTCGCTTTCTTTCCTACGTTTACTTCAACTTGATGAGTTTCGTGTTGATAGACAAGCCCGGCGAACTGAGTCAACGGTCGAAGTTCCTCAAAGAAAATCTTTAGGACTTGCTCCATATCGAGGCTGCTTTGTAGCACTGAGCTTAGTCTAAATTTTAGGGGTTGGTTTTCAGTTTCAAGTTCTGGATTCAAACCTCTGCTCATAATGAGGCGTTTAACGCTTTCGAATTCGAGAGTGTTAGATCTTGGCATGGCTGTAGGCATTTATTTCTCCTGGCTGCACGGGTAGCTAGTTT
>MDTF01009040.1_pt1 | contig 10213 bp, 9 predicted proteins | sample 811191 | NCBI WGS metagenome assembly MDTF01 (sample SAMN05326649, study PRJNA326480) | marine metagenome | isolation source: seawater | place: Southern Ocean | collected 2011 | reverse complement strand
ATTTTGGTTTTCATAATATAATAGCAAAAAACAAAAAGCTTTTTTTTATTGATTTTGAATACGCAGGACTAGATGATCCAATCAAATTATTATGTGACTTCTATTGTCAACCTGATCAAATAATGAAGGATGAGCAAAAAAAAATTTTTGTTAAAAATTTATTACTAAAAAATTATAGCATGAAAGGATTAAATTCTTATGTTAAGATATTTTTGTCTTTTCATAGATTAAAATGGTGCTGTATAATGCTAAATGAATTCAAAAATGATAAACATAATACTAATAAGTTAATAGCAAAAAATAATGAAAAAATAATGAAAAGACAATTGATTAAAACAAAAATTTACTTTAAAAAAAATTTTGAAAAAAAATAATAGAAATGATTAACAAAAAAAAAAATAATCTCATAAAATTTTTTAATAAAATTAAAGCTAAAAATAAAAAAATTGTTTTGTGCCACGGTGTATTTGATTTGGTACATCTGGGTCATATTAAACATTTTCAATCAGCAAAAGCACATGGAGATTATTTGGTAGTTTCTTTAACAATAGATAAATTTATAAAAAAGGGACCAGGAAGACCCTTATTTAAAGAAGATCAAAGGTTAGAATTTTTAAATCAAATCAAATTAATCGATAAGGTAATATTAAGCAAAACACAATCAGCAGAAGATGTAATTAAACTTGTTAAACCAGATTATTACGTAAAGGGGCCAGATTATTTAAAAAATGAAAATGATAAGACAAAAAAAATATTCTTAGAAAAAAAATTAGTAGAAAGTTTTGGTGGTAAAATTATTTATACAAAAGATCAGTCATTTAGTTCAAGCAAAATAATTAATACTAATAATTTAGTATTTGATGAAGAGCAAAAAAACTTTTTAAAAAAAATTAAAAATAAATTTACATATAAGCAAATCTCAGAAATTTTATCCAAATTTAAAAAATTGAACGTATTTGTTTTAGGGGAATTAATTATTGATAGGTATTGTTTTGGAAATGTAATTGGAAAATCTGGAAAAGAGCCTCATTTAGTTTTAAAGGAAAATAAAACAGAATATTACTTAGGTGGTTCAGCTGCAATTGCAAGACATCTTTCTAGTTTTGTAAATAAGGTAAATATTTTGTCTCCATTTGGTTTTGAAAGCTATTATAAGAAAATTATTAAAAAAAATTTTTCAAAAAATATTAAAACAAACTTTTTCAAACCTCATAATAATTATCAAACAATAACAAAAACTAGATTTGTTGATGAAATATCAGGTTACAAGTTATTTGGCTCTTATGTATTGCCAGAAAAATCAGAGGTAAATTTTGAAAAAATTGTAAAAAAAACTATTGAAAAAAAAAAGAAAGAAATTGATATGTTCATAATTTGTGATTATGGGCATAATTTTATTTCAAAAGTTATTGCAAATGAAATAAAAAAAACGAAAAAACACATATCACTAAATGCACAAGTTAATGCAGCTAATATAGGCTATCACTCAATCAATAACTATATAGGAATAGACTCTCTAATAATTAATGAAAATGAGTTACGTCAAGAACTTAAAGATAATAAAAGTGATTTAAAGTTATTAGCTAAAAAAATAATGATATATAAAAATATTAAAAATATTATTGTTACTCGTGGAAAGCGTGGTGCAATCTTAATTGATGAAAAATTTAAAGTCTTTAAATGCCCTGCATTTGCAAAAAAGACTGTTGATAAAGTTGGAGCAGGAGATGCCATGCTTGCAATTGCTTCAATGGGTTTAAAATTAGAATTAGATCCTGAGCTTGTTTTATTTATAAGTTCATTAGCTGCATCCATATCAGTTGAAAGTATAGGTAACAAAGAAAGTGTTACAGTTGAAAAAATAGATAGAATGATAGAATATGTTCTTAAATAAAAATGAAAAAAAATTGCTTTAAAATGTTTCAAGCTAGATGAACCAAATTTTATAAGCTTAAAACAGATAAAACACTAAATAATTGGTAGAATTTTATCTAAAATTATATAGAATATAAATATTCATGATGAAAAATTTTTCAAATGTTAAAACACCAATAACTAGCAATTCTTGGATTAATTTAGCAGAAGATAAAAGATTAGATTTAATTAATAATGAATTAAATAAAGATCAAAATCTTAAAGAGTTTGAAGTTCATAAAGCTTTAGATAATGGGCAAATAGTTTTTACTGTAAAAAATACAATTCCATCAAATATAAGAGGTCTACTACTTCTTGATCTGGAGGAAAAATTAAAAGAGAATATCGATAGAGGATTAACAGTTTGGTTTGAGCCAGTTGGTGATAGAAGCAAATTAAGAAATCTTAGAGGTATAAAAATAAAACCTGAGGGTAATTAGATGAGTGAAAATAATCAAAATTTAGATAATATTAATAATTCTATTAAAACCAGAGAGGGAGATCTAATTCTTGACTCTCATAAAGTATCTTATCACTATGATAGAGTTGAAGCATGGGAAAATGGAGAAAAAATTTCGCCAATTAGTGTTGATATGGCATTAACAAGAGCATGTGGTGCCATGTGTTCATTTTGTTATGCGATGGTTCAAGAGCCTCAGGATAGAGCCAATGTAAAGACTAAGGAAGCATTAAATTTACTCGATGATTTTGCTGAGGTTGGTGTTAAAGCGGTATCTCTTATTTCTGATGGTGAAAGTACTTTATCAAAAGCTTATGTGCCATTTATTCAGCATGCATCTAATATCGGTATAGATGTTGGAAATGCAACTAACGGCTGGGAGTTTGAGAAAGAAAAAGTTGATCAAGTTTTACCACACTTAACATGGGTTAGATTTACAGTTGCCGCAGGTACACCCGAAGGTTATTCAAAAATTATGTTTAAAAGTAAAGACAATACGGAAGTTTTTGATAGGGCAATGAAAAATATTAGATATGCAGTAGAATTAAAAAAAAAATTAAACCTTAATGTAACATTAGGAATACAAATGGTACTTACACCTGAATTTGCAGATGAAATTATTCCATTTTCTCAGTTAGCTTTAGACCTTGGTGTTGATTATGGTGTTATTAAACATTGTTCAGATGATGAGTTGGGCACACTTAGTATTGATTATTCAAAGTATGAAGCTATGCATCCCTTAATTTCTGAAGCTGAAAAAATGAGTAATGACCAAACAAAAATTATAGCCAAATGGAGTAAAATTAAAGACGAAGGTGTTTCTTCATATAATAGATTATATGGACCCCAGTTTCTTCTTCAAATAAGTGGAACAGGCTTAGTGGCCCCTTCAGGTCAATTTTTTAATGCAAGATATTCAAAATTACATATGGGAAACTTTATGGAAGAAAGATTTATAGATATTTTTAAATCTGAAAGATATAGCAGAATAATGGACTATATTGCATCCCCAAGTTTTGATGCACAGACTATGATGGGAACTTTGCCAATAACACATTATGTTAATGAGGCACTTGATAATCATGCAAAGGGAATAAAAAAAATTGTACCTAGTTCAGGACCAAAACCACTGCACGTAAATTTTATTTAAGTATTTTCTAAAATATTAAAATTTCTAATTAAGTTAAATTTATTCTGCTATTGCGATTAATGAATCAGTCTGACGTAATTTTTTTAAATTTTCACAGTAAGAATGATTAAGCTTTTCACTTATGATTTCTCTAAAAAAATTATGTCCACCAGGTTTTCTTTTTAAAAACCATCCTAAATGATTTGAAAAGTTATATCTCTGATAATATTGAATATTTATATTTTTAAAGCCTGATCTAACAAGTATAGTTTTTAGTGATTTATAAGTGTGAAGAATTAAATGTTCACTCCAAAAAGTAAAGTTTTTAAATTCTTTTAATTCGTCTTGTAAAATTAAAAAATCCTCAGCGTGAGGAACTTCGATAATAATTTTTCCTTTATTCTTTAATTTTGATTTTAAATATTTCAATGTATTTATTTGATAAGGTAAATGTTCTAAGACATGAAACATTGTGATAACATCAAATTTTTTATCAAATGAATTAATATTATTTGATATATTTATTTTTTTTATATTACTTTGAATATGATTTATGCATTCTTTTCTTAATTCAACTCCAGTTAAAGTCTTAGATTTTTGTATGTTTCTCAAAAAACCACCCCACCCACAACCAAAATCAAGTATATCTTTGTTGTTTAAAATTTTCTTAAATTGAATTGCTCTTCTCATATCATCTTCAATTATAGGTGTTTTCACATTTCCTGAAAATGTTTTTACTTTTTCTATTTTTATTTTTGATTTTTTTATGAATTTTTTTTCATTATCTTTATATTTTAATGATGCATAGTAATCATTAGAAGTTATGTATTTTTCCAAAAATATAATTTTACTTTTTAGGTCTTTGATTACTCTAATTTTTTTATCTCGTGTTTTATTATTCAAAGTAATTAAATTTGGTTTAGAAATTAACTTTAATTTTTTTAGTTCATCAAAAATTGGATTATTCATAACCAATAATATATCAGTATATTTAAATTAAGTAAAAAATTAATTTTTAAAAAGCCTTTAATAGTTGAATCGATTAGTAACTTAGTTTTGAAATGATAGACTTTAGTTAGTTAATTAATCTAAATAATAAACTTTATTAATTCATAATTAAAAGTTTATTGATATGTTAAGAAATATTTAATATTAGATGTATAAAAAATTTTATTTCTAAGTTTTTTAAATTAATAACTGCGTTACATATGAAAATAATATTTGCTAAGTTAATTGTAATTATTCAAATTGCACTATACTCACCCTTGATTTTTATAATTATCCTTTTGTGGCCACTTTTAAAAATAAGAATTGGCTGTATCAAAACTAAACTTTTAGGTAGTGTAGCAACCGCAACAGAAGTTTTTTTATGTGAAAAAAAAGCAGGAATTTATAAAAAAAATGAAATTTTCCTCTGGTTTCGTCAAGAAAAAGTTTCAAACGAATATTTATTCAAGAAACGAAAAGAACAATTGTTATTTCTACCTAGATTCATTTTACTTCCAATTACTTACTTTTTTTATCAATTTAAATTTACACATAAACATATTTATTATCAAATTAAGTATAATAATAAGACAAAAAAATTTGATCTTCTTGATGAAAAATTTCGTATAGATCAAAAAATTTTAAAAAAAATTGGTCCGTCTATAAAATTTTCACAAAATGAAATCCAGCAAGGCGAGAATTATCTAAAAAAAAACTTTATTAACAAAGATGATAAAATCATATTATTTGGAGCAAGAACACGTTTTTATAGAAATGAAATTAATACTATGCGTAATTCAGATATAAAATTACAAATCAAATCAATGAAATTTGTAACCGATCATGGTTATAAAGCTATTAAGATGGGTAAAGAAAAAGTTAGTAAATTAAATGTTAATTCAAAAAAAATATTTGATTATACATTTGCAGATTATAGAAGTGATTTTCTGGATGTTTTTATTGGATCTAAAGCTAAATTTATGGTTTGCGGCGATACAGGTCTTAGCGAGTTAGTAACAATGATGAGAATTCCCAAAACTATAGTGGATTTCCATCAATTTAATACTATGTGGGAATTAAATGAAGCGTATACACCAATTATTTTGCCAAAAAAAATTTTATCAGTAAGCACTAATAAATATTTAAGTTACATTCAAATTTTCGAAAAAAAATTTTTTCATATAAAAAACCATGTAATACCTGAAGGATATAAATGTGTAGATAGTACGGAGGACGAAATTCTTGAGGCAACAAAAGAAATGATTGAATTAACAGAACATCAAAGTTTAGACTTAGATTTTGAGAGAAAAAAACAAGTAAATTTTTGGAATACTCATGCAAATTTATATGGATTAAAATCAGGAATTATAATAAGCCCTAGTTTCTTCAAAAAAAATATTGAATTATTTAAATAGTTATGAACAATAAAATTATTTGCACAACAGTAAAAAATAAGTATTCAAAATCAAAGCCCAAAAGAGTGTAATCAAATTAATCAATAGATTATATGAAGAAGGGTATTGTATAAAAATTCTTACAGCAAGATATACAGGTAGATTTAACGATAATTTTAAAAAAGTTAATTCATACGGTTATAATAAAACTTTAAAATAGTTAAAGGGCTTGGGGCTTAAATTCCACAAATTATACATCACAAAATAATTTTCTTTCTATTTTTAATAAACTTTAGTCTTATACTTTGACTGATCATATGCATTATGATTTGAAATAAGTCTTCTGAAATGCCATAATTATTAGTTTCAAAGTTCAAGTTCAGATTTGCTTTACTCTGAATATTTTTTTTTGCAAAGCCAGTAAGACTTATAGTAAAAATTTTTCTTTTTTTACAATATTCAAGTGCATCTAATATATTTGGAGATGAGCCTGAACAGCTTAATAAAATTACAATATCTCCTTTCGTATAATAATTATCCAATTGGAAAGAAAAAATTTTGTTAAATGAAATATCATTTGCTATAGCTAAAATAGACTCAATATTGCTTGATAATGAAACTATTTTTGGTTTTAATTTATTTTTTGAACTAAGTTTTATGCCTTTATTAAAATCACATAAAAAATGATTAGCAATTGATGCAGATCCACCATTACCACAAACAAATATTTTTTTATCTTCTTTTATTTTTTTAAAAATAATATCTTCAATTTTTTGGATTTTTAACAAGTCGAGTTTTTTAATTCGAGCTTCTAAATTATAGATATAACTTTTAATATTTTTCATTCTTAATAACGTTAATAATTACAAAATTATTATGTGAGTTTTAATCATAAATATCACTTATTGATATAAATTTATTTTGTAATTTCAATATAATGGTGCTTTTAAACTCCTTTAAAAAAATTAATATTAATATTAATAATAATAATAATAGTAATTTTAAATTACTGCTCATTTTGTTTGCTAATATAATCTCCTGTAAACTAATTAATTTTTATTAACATTTTAGTGACAAATTTTTTTGTTCATATAAAAGATATTCATGAGATTTTTTTTATCAGATTTAAAAAAAAAAAATTACCTTAGCACTGATACCATATTTAGTGAGGTATAAAGCATATAATTTACTTAGTTTATTATTTGTTCTAAACCTCTCAAAAATAAAATCAATATTACCAAAGAAAAAAACAAAATTTAAGGTAATTGTGTTAAGTAAATCAGGTGGTTTGGATGATATTATTGAAAGTCAAAAAAAATATAATAATAGTTTTCTGTATTTAGCTTGTCCTAGAATATTTATTAAAACTATATTTAATACTATATTTGGTAACCAAGCATCAAATAACTTAAAATTTTTTTCTAACCAACTTAAAATTAAAAGAGATGAATATGAAAATTTTCTTGTAGACTTTTTAAAAATATTAAAAAAAAAATATAATATTAGTGCATTTATTGGTTTTAATTATGAGTTTAAGGGTGAAATAGAATTAGCTAAAGCCTCTGAAAAGTTAAAAATCCCCTTTTTGCTTTTGTTTAAGGAAAGTGTTCTTACTGGAATAGAAGAAAAATATTTACGACATGTTTTAAAAAAAATACAAAAAATTAATAGTTATAAAATTGCAGTTTATTCTGATTATGCAAAAAAAATTTTTACTGAGACAAATTTTACTGATAAAGATAAAATTGATGTTGTTGGATGTTCAAGATTAAGTAAAAGTATTTCTTTTAAAAAAAAATTACCAAAAAATCAAATTTTATATTATGCAATTGAAAATAGAAGAGGTTTAGCAGATCCATATATTGAATATTATGGAGATAAATTTTTTGATGATTTAAAAGAACACAAACAATATAATACTAAAAACAATTGGAATTTTCTGCATATTAAAACTTTAAAAATTTTAAAGAAATTTGCTATAAAAAATCCTGAAATTTCAATCATCATTAAGATAAAAACAGGACAATCACAAAATATAAAGCAATATTACAATTTACCTAAAAATATAAAATTACAATATTATGGACCTGGACATCAATTACTAGAAGAGTCAAAAGTTATTATTGCATGGAATACTACAGCAATACTAGAGGGTATTGCTGCAAATAGATTTATTTTACTACCTTATTTTATTTCAAAAAATAATAATATTAATAAAGATAGTGAATTAGCTCTAAAGCTCAAAAATGAAAACTATGGATATTCTGAAAATGATTTTTACAAAAAATTAGATTTATTTGTCAAAAAAGAATTTAAAATAAATCAAATCAATAATAATCAATATCAACTAAAATATCACCTGGCTAATGCTGACAATAAAGCCTGTTTAAGATTGAATAGATTTTTAATTAAAAATATCAAATAGTCTATAGTTTAGGTAAAATTTTATATTTACTAATAATTAATAAAAAATATTTTTATAATTTTAAGATATTTATATATTGTTACATACTTATATTTTTAGTTTTAATTGTTATTCTTTAAGTTAAATGCTAAAAATTCGTTAATGAAAACTAAACATTTTATTTCTTTTAATAAAAAAATAAAAAAAGAAAAAAGAAAATTTCCTAAAAACTATATAGGACATACATCTAATACATTTGGAGATAAACAATTAAAACTTTATAAAAAAAGATTAGAAAATGTTAGGCTTACCTGGTGTCAACAAGTTCTTGAAATTATTAAAAATTTGAATTATTCAAATCCAAAGATTAATGATTTGGGCTGCAATTATTTTCAATTTTATAAAGAAATTAAAATTAGCAAGTATCGATGTGATTATTTTGGATACGATTTGGATCAAAAATTTGTTAACTTAGGATTAGCTAAATTTCCTGAATTAAAAAAAAAACATAAAATAGCAAATATTGAAAATACTTCTTTGAGAAAATCAGATATATCTATAATTTCAGACACTTTAGAAATTACTGAGAAACCAGAAAAAATTATAAAAAATATAATTTTAAGCACAAAAAAAATAGTTATTTTAAGGACTTTTTTATCATCTGAAGAAAAAGTTCAAATAGTAAATAATAAAAAAGTTATGAACGTTCCTTATTTAATAAACTGTTTTTCATTTAATATGATTATCGAATATTTTATAAAAAATGACTTTTTCCCTCAGATATATCCTGATTTAGCAACAAACCTTTCACAAGTTAATGAGATTTTCCCGAATGTTAAAAGAAGATTTTTTATTGTTGTGTTTACTAAAAAAAATACTTTACTTAAAAACTTTAAAACCAAAACTTATAAAAAATTATTTTCATACAAAGATTAAAATTATTTTTTTTTTGATATAATTAAATCTTCTACTTTTTCCAATATAAAGTGACCAATAAAAATATGACATTCTTGTATTCTTGCAGTATTGTTTGATGAAATTATTAGGGGTTTACTACACATATTATGTGCCTTTCCACCATCTTTCCCTAAAAACCCAACTGAATAAATTTTCTTTTTTTTTGCTTCTTTTAGTACTTTTAAAATATTTTTAGAATTACCAGAAGTTGAAATACATACTAAAATATCATTTTTTTCAGCGATTGCTTTAAAAGGCCTTAAAAAAATATCATCAAAGCTATAATCATTACCGCATGCTGTGAGTGTTGATGAGTCTTGGGCTAATGTTAAAGCAGGTATTGGATTCCTATTCACATGTGGTCTTAATCTTACAATAAATTCTGCGGCTAAATGTTGTGCATCTGCTGCTGAACCACCATTTCCACAAAATAATATTTTTCCACCTTTTTTTAATTTTCTGTGAATATTTTGAATTACATCAGTTATATCTCTAGACATTTTTAATATGTCTTTATGAGCACTTATATTTTCCTCTAATTGATTTTTTAATTCAATTTCAATCTTTGACATTGTTTTAAATCTAATTTTTGATGTGAGCTCTTAATTTTTTTGCTATTGGTATTTCCTCATCTATGATTTTACCTAGGGATGGTTCACCTAGCGAGATTAAAACTTTTTTAATAGATTCAGAGAGATTTTGCATTCCAGTTAATTCTAGAGATGATGCTTGATCAGATCCATACATTATTCTATCTAAAGTTATATGTCGCTCAAGAGAAGTAATACCCAACATCGTTGCTGCAATGGATACGACAACTCCATTTTCATGACCACTATATCCAACATTGCAATTATACTCACTTTTTAGCTGGTTAATTGTAACCAAATTAGCATCTTCAATTTTCATTGGATAAGTTGAAACACAATGCATCAACTCAAAGCTGCAATTATTTTTTTTAAAAATTT
>MDTF01013578.1_pt1 | contig 10214 bp, 7 predicted proteins | sample 811191 | NCBI WGS metagenome assembly MDTF01 (sample SAMN05326649, study PRJNA326480) | marine metagenome | isolation source: seawater | place: Southern Ocean | collected 2011 | reverse complement strand
TTTAGATTTATTAACCAAAGAAGAAATTAACGACAGCAAACTAGCTGTAAAAATTGAATGCAAAGAATTAAAAATCAAAGGTAAAAAAATATAATGGCATCAGTAGTAAACATATGTAATTCAGCTTTAAACCTATTAGGAGCTTCAACAATATCAGCATTAACTGATGATAGTAAGAATGCTAGATTATGTAATCAAAGATACGAAAGTGTTAGAGATAGAATATTTAGAGGTCATGCCTGGAACTGTTTACATAAAAGATTACAATTAGCTCGAAATAGTACAGCACCAGTCATAGAATATACTCATGCTTATGCTTTACCAAGTGACTGTTTAAGAGTTTTAAAAATTCATAATGGTACAACTGACAGCATAGTTTCAGATTTAGATTACAAATTAGAAGGTAGAAATATCGTAACAGATGAAGGAACTGTATATTTAATTTATATTGCTAAAGATACTGATCCAAACAACTACGACACTTATTTACAAGAAAGTATATCTCATCAACTTGCTGCTGATCTTTGTTATGCAATTACTAACAATGCAACATTAGCAAATAACTATATGGCAAGAGCTGATGAACGATTAAGAGAGGCAAGATTTATTGACGCTACAGAAAATAGTTTAGATACTATTGAGAGTAGTGAATTTACTAACGCAAGATTATAATGCCAAGAACTACACTAGCATTAACTTCTTTTGTTTCAGGAGAGTTTGGCAACAAGCTAACTGGAAGAACTGATTTTGATAAATATAATTCAGCTGCTAAAACTATGGAGAACTTTTTAGTTCATCCTCAAGGAGCTGCTACAAGAAGAGTAGGTACTCAATTTATTAATTCAGTTAAAACCGCTGCTGCTAAAACAAGATTAATTCCATTTGAATTTTCAACTACTCAAACTTATATTTTAGAATTTGGAAATACTTACATAAGATTTTATAAAGACAAAGGACAGATTTTAAATGGTGGTAATCCATATGAAATATCTTCTCCTTATCTAACAGCAGAATTATTTGACATTAAGTTTGCTCAATCTGCTGACGTAATGTATTTGGTCCATCCAAATCACGAGACTATGAAGTTAAGTAGAACTGGACATACATCTTGGACATTAACTCAAGTTGATTTTGTAGATGGTCCTTACCTTGCAGTTAATTCTACAGCGACAACTATAACTCCTCAACAAACTGGAGCAGCAACTGGTAAAACTTTAACTCTATCTGCTATAACTGGTGTTAATGGTGGTGTCGGTTGGTTGGCAACAGATGTTGGTAGAATAGTAAGTTTTAATTCTGGTAAAGCAAAAATTACCGCTAGAACAAATGCTACAATAGCAGTTGCAACTATTACTAAGGCTTTTGCGAACACAGATGCGACAGCTGCTTTCAAACTTGGAGCTTTCTCAGATACGACTGGTCATGCAAGTTGTGTAAGTTTCTATGAACAAAGATTAGTTTTTGCTGGAACTATTTCAGAACCACAAACAATATTTTTTTCTAAAGCTGGAGATTATGAAAACATGACTTCAGGAACTAATGCTGATGATGCAATGGTTTACACAATTGCTGCTAATCAAGTTAATGTTATTAGATACTTAAAGGCTCAAAGAACTCTAGTTATTGGTACTACTGCTGCTGAATACACAGTATCGGCTGATGGTACAGATGCATCTATAACACCGACTAATATAACCATTAAGAGACAAAGCTCTTATGGATCTGCCAATGTAGATGCTGTTACTGCTGGTAATGCAATTTTATTTCTACAAAAAGCAAAAAGAAAAATTAGAGAACTAGCTTATAACTTTGATACAGATAGTTATGTTGCTCCTGACTTAACCATATTAAATGATACAGTTACTAACTCTGGAATTGTTCAAATGGAATGGCAGCAAGAACCAGATAATCTTTTATGGTGTGTAAGAACAGATGGACAATTAGGATGTTTAACTTATCAAAGATCAGAGAATGTTGTTTCTTGGCATAGACATATTTTAGGTGGCATTGGTCAAGAGTGTACTATTACAGTTTCTGATTATGCCAATATAACTTCTGGAACTAAATTAACTTTTACTAGGTCCAATGGAACTTCAGTTATTTTTACTTCTAATACTGGCACTCCAAGTACAAACGAATTTAGAACACAAACAAATAATAATACGACTGCTACTAATTTAAAAACTGTTATTAATGCTCATGCTAATTTTACTGCAACTGTTTCAAATGCTGTAGTTACAATTAGAGAAGCCTCACATGAAGCAACTGGATTTTTAACAGTTGATAGTAATGATACTGTAAGACTAGCTTTTACAAATGAAACTGCTGCTGTTGTTGAAAGTATTGCAACTATCTCTGGTAACTTAAATGAAGATGAACTTTATGTTATTGTTAGAAGAGTAGTAAATGGTGCTGTTGTTAGATTTGTAGAATGTTTTTCTGATTTTGATTTTGATGAAACTGACAGTAATGCTTTTAGATTTTTAGATAGTCATTTAGTTTACTCTGGTTCTGCAACAACTTCTTTAAGTGGATTAAGTCATTTAGAAGGACAAACAGTTTCTATCTTAGCTAATGGATCTGTCCATGCTAATAAAATTGTAAGTTCAGGAGCTATCACTCTAGATAGAGCTTCTACTAAAGCAGTAGTAGGTCTTGCTTATGATAGTATTTTACAAACTATGAGAATAGAAGGCGGAGCTGCTATTGGCGAAGGAACTTCACAAGGAAAAATAAAAAGAATTTCAAAAGTAGTTTTAAGATTATTTGAAACCGTTGGTGTAAAGGTTGGACCAAGTTTATCTAAATTAGAAGCCATACCTTTTAGAACCACATCAAGTAATTTATCAGCTCCAGTTAATACTCTGATTGAAGGAGACAAAGAAATAGAATTTGACGATGACTACAATACGGATGGACATATATTTATAAAACAAGATCAACCTCTTCCAGCGAGTATTCTTGCAATTTATCCAACTTTAGTTTCATCTGATGGCTAATTTTAAAATAGTACCTTACGAAATTGATCATGGAGACGAGATCATAGAGTTTGGTATGAATGATAAGTTAATGGAAATTGACGCTAGTTATACGAATAACAGACTAGATATGGCAATACCTGGCTTATCTTTTACATTAATGTTGGATGCTACACCTATAGTTTCAGGTGGAATAGTTCCGATGTGGGAAGGTGTTGCTGAAGGATGGGTTCTCTCTTCAAAACATATTTTCGATTACAAAATTAAAGCAGCTAGTTCAGTCAAGAAAAGATTAGATTATCTCTGCATAAACAACAAAATTACAAGATTACAAACAGCGGTTAAAGAAGAATTTTATATGGGTGTAAGATTTGCTCAATGGCTAGGTTTGGAAAAAGAAGGTCTGATGAAATTTTACGGATTAGATAAAACCAACTATTGGAGAATGGCAAAATATTATGAGTGCATTAGGTAACATAGCAGCGGCACAATCCGCTAAAAGAATTGGATCATACAACGCTAGAGTGACAAGAATGGAACGAGACTTCCTTGCTGCTAAAGCAGAAGTTAATAAAAAGTTTTATTCAAATGTAACTTTACCTTTATTAAAAAAGAACCAGGCTAAAGCTAAAGCAAATTTATTTGTTACAGCTTTAAGAAGTGGTGCAGAATTTAGAGAAGGAACTACACCTTACGATGTAATGTTGGAAAACAATGTTAATCAAGCATTCAACATAACTATTGCAGATTATAATAGTGAAATGGATTTCAAGGATCAACTTAATCAATCTTTAATGTTAGAAGCTAAAGCAGCTGGTCAAGAGTATGCTGGTCGTATGACTGCAAGATCTCAAAAGTTTGCAGCAGTTGGATCATTATTAGGCGATGCAAATAAAATAAAGAATTTCTAATGGCAACTTTAAAAATTTCAGAAGTATCAGGTAAAATAAATACTGGTAGAAATCCAGGACCTTCAAGATTAGCTTTACCGTTAAGTCTAGCTACAAATCAAGCGGCTGGTTTTAAACAATTTAGTGATCAACTAATAAATATTTACGCATCACAAAAGAAAGAAGAAGATAATAATGAAGCTATGGAAATCACTAATGGCTTATCTATAGATTTAATTCAGAGCTATAATAAACACAGTAACAATACTAATCTTGAAATTGCTTTAGAAGGTTTTAATGGCGATGTTAATTATAGTAATTTTAAAGATTTAGGATCTAATAAAAGAGTTAAAGAAGAAGTTAAAAATTACGTTAATAAATTTCAAAGAAAATATAGTTTAGATCTTTTAGGTAAGGTTACGACTAAACATAAAGAATTAACTAAAGCTAGAAAGACACAAACTTTAAATGGTTATGTTAAAGATATAAGTACTGGTGGAGCCAATGGTTTAATTGCTGAAAGAGATTATAATACATTCCTTACTAATCCTGATAACCTTTCTTACTATGGTCCAGAAGCTTTAGAAAAATTAAAACAAGACAAGGATCTTGAGATACTAGAATTAACTTATATTAATGGTGGTAAATCTGGAAAAATAAATCTAATGAATAACGAGCAAAGAGCTGCCGTATTAGAAAGTTTACCAGTAAAAAGTCAAAAGGCTGTAATAGACAAGATAAGAAATAACATTGTATCTGAAGGTCTTAAGTTAAAAGAAGAGCAAGTCTTTGCAGAGAAACAAGATAAACAATTAAAGATAACTACATTTACTACTGCTTTATTATCTATTAACGATGTTAGGCTTAATGCAACAGAAGAGAATATTGCAAGAAATCCGTCATTAGATGATCTGTATGATCTTAAACACAATGGAGCTTTAAACTCTGCACAATACGAAACTTTATTAAGGTTTAAGGCTGATGATAAAAAGTTAGATGATGTAGGAATTTTACAAATTGTTAATGCTCAATTTGCTTTAGCAGATAGTGTTGAAAAGATTGATAGCTTACAAGAGGATGTAAATCTTAATCCTGATATTACTGCCAAACTTACACCAGCAAGTATTATTAAATTTAATAAATTAGCTGACAAATATAAATCCGATACAACATTTGGAATTGAAGATAAAAAGTTTAGAGAATTAATTGATATTGGATCTAAAAGAGTTTTAAAAACTTCAGGAACTTTAAAAATATTTAGTTCTGGTAAAAGTGCAGATTACGATTTTTTAGTTAGAGCAGAAGCTAGACTTTCTGAATATGATGATTTAACTTTAAATAAAAATTTTACTCCTGAACAAGCTTACGCAGAAGTAATTAAAAAATTTAAAAAAGATGAATTACCTGAATTACACGATCTTGAACAACCTAAATCAGTTTCAATATCTAATTATAAAGAACAGTTAGCCGCTCATCCAAAAGATACATTTAATACATTAAGAAATGAAGTTGCTATAGCTTTTAAAAAACATGGCGATATAGAAATTTATAAAGATGATTTACGAAAAGTTGATGTCATTGAAGATACTTATGAGACTAGAGTTGTAGTTTATGGTGATGTTAAAAAAGCTATCGGTAAAGAATTTAAATCAAAGGAAGATTAATGGAAGAATTTAATATTTACGATAATTATCTTAAACAAGTCAATGACGATGAAGTTTACAACAGTAAAGAATATAAATTTTTAAAAGATAATAATATTGATACAGCTGAACTAGAAGGAATTGATAAAGATCCAGATGCTGGAGAAATAGTATTTGATGTTGATAAAGAAATTTCTGAAGCTGATAATGATATTTTCTTAAAAGATATATACGAATTTGTTTTTAAAGATTTACCTAGAGATACTTTAATTAGTTTAATTAGAGGTGGTACTAATGGGTTTCAATTTGTTAATAATTTAGCTGGAGCTATAGGAGCTAATCCTGAAGATAGTAGAGAAATGTTAAATCAAAAGTTTGATAAGATTAAAACCGATTTAGATAATGCTGAAAAAGATAGTCCATTAGTTTCAAAACTTTTAGCGGTAGCAGCTCAAGACGCTAGTTACACTTATCCAATATATAAGAAGTTAAAAAGAGCTGGTGTACCTATGGCTTGGAGAATGCCTATAGCTTTTGGATTAGGTGGTGCTTTAGCATTCGATAAGAAAACTTCATTCATGGTAGATAGTAATTCTATGAGAAATCTTAAGTCTTATATTGGTATTGCAGAAGATACGCCTATAGAGGAAATGTACGATAAAACGGTCCAGGCTATTGAGTTTGGAGCATTTGGTAAGATCTTTGATAAAATTCTTGGCACAGCAAAAGTCGTTAAGAGCATGAATAAAGATAGATTGAAACAAGCTGATATTGCAGTAGGTGGAGCAGCAGTAGCAACAGCAGTTGTTGATGAAGTAGTTGTTGATGAACCTAAAGAGTTATCTGTACCTGACAGTATAGGAAACAATACTATTTCAAATCTAACAGAATAATAATAAATAGAGAGTATCTTCAAACACTCTCAATAATCTCAAAAATTTATAGGAATAATCAATGGTAGTTAAGGCTGTCTTAAATAAATATACAAAGCAAGAAACTAAAGAGTTATTACCAGCAGCTCAAAAGTTTATTGATGAAAAGATTAAAGGACCTAAATTAAAGAAGAAGAAAGAAGGTCCAACTGAAGCTGACAGCATAAGAAATAAAGAGTTAAGTGTTGAACAAAGTTTAAAAGAAAAGAATGTAAAGACACCACCTAAAGTTTCAGTAGATGCAGCTGAAAAAATGTTCTTTACAAAAGAGAATGCAATTAAGCCTAGTAAACTTAAAGACTTCAATATTTCTAAAATGGAAACTAGAGCTGATATTTTAAAGTTCATAGATGAAATATCTGTTCAATTTAAAACTTCTATTGATAAACAAAAAAGAGGAACTCAAAGTAATGAAGCCACAAAAGAAATGGCTCAACTACTACAAGTCAATTCAAAGGACCTTAAAGATAGTTTATTAAAGATTAAACCTGGTCAGACTTTAAACGCAGAAACTATTTTAGCAGCTAGAGAATTATTATTAGCAGCTATGAATAAGATGGATGAATTAGCTATCGTTGCCAAAACTGGTGGCACAGATGATCTAATGAATTTTAGACAACACATGGCTTTAACATCTGAACTACAAAAAATTATTAAAGGTGTTCAAACAGAAACTGGAAGAGCCTTACAACAATTTAAAATACCAGTAAGAGATAAAGGCTTTACTGCTAAAAATCTTGACGACATGAATAGAGATCAATTAGTTATGGATCTAGGAGGAGAAGAGGCTATTAGAAATTTAGCTAAAACTTATCTTAAAGCTAATACATCTAAAGCAAGAGCAACACTTACTGATAAAGCTGGGCTTATCACTAAAACACAAGATGCTTTAGCTGAAATATTTATTAATGCTATTTTATCTAATCCGATGACGCACGTTAGAAATACTGCTGGTAACTGGATTACTCAAGGAATTTTAATGCAAGAAAGAAAACTTGCTGGAATGTTATTTAGTGATGCTTCTAAAACTGGAGGTGTAACAGAATTTGAGGCTATGGCAAAAGCTTATGGTAGATCTCAAGCTTCATCTGAAATGTGGGCTGCTATCGGAAGAGATTTAGCTGAAGGAAAAATGCCTTCTATTAAAAATCAATTTAGTGGTTCTAAAGTAGAGATAAGACCAGGCAAAGCTACAGCTGAACATCTTGGAATGAAGGAAGGTAAATTAGCAACTGGTGTTGATGTTTTAGGAAGCGTACTAACATTAGGTAGAATACCTACAAAATTACTATCAGTATCAGATAACTATTTTAAGAATTTAGAATACCGTTCAGAAATTTATGCTTTAGCTTTAAGAGAAACAGTAGAAATGGTGCAAAGCGGTGCTGTAACAAAGGCGAATGCAGCAGAATTTTTAGCTAACAGAGTTGTTAATCCACCTGAAATTACTGTTAAAAAAGCTATGGAAGCTACTTTAGAAAGTACATTCCAAACAAAGCTAGGAACTAGAGGTGATGTATTAGATCTTGGTCAAGGATTACAAAAACTAAAATCAAGAGCTGGTTGGTTTACTTTTATTTCAAATTATTATTTACCATTTATTCAGACACCAGCAAATGTTGTGGGTATGACTTTAGAAAGAACTCCAGGTCTTAATGCTTTAATTTTAAAAAGTTATAGAAATGATATTACTGGTGCTAATGGTTTAGCTGCTCAACAACTTGCTAAATCAAAAATGGCTGTTGGCAGTTTATTTTACATGACTGTAATGGGTATGACATTTGGAAAACCTTTCGGTGTTGACATGGAAGGTACTTCTCCACAAGTCGGAGCAAATTTTAAAAATAAATATAATAGATCCGAAATGAAAAAGTTACTTGGTATTCAATCAGGTACAGTAAATTTTAGATACGGAGACGAAACTTTACAAATAAATTTAACTGGTAATGATCCTATTGCAATGGCTTTTAGACAAGCTGCTGACATGGCTCAAATAGCTCAAATGGGTTTTAAAGATAATGATCAAGCAGCAGATTATTTAAACATGATGACTGCATTCACTTTATCTGTCGGAGAAAATATTGGTTCATCTACTTTTATGGCTGGTGTCGGTAAAGCGGTTAATGATTATCAAAACTATAAAACTATGGGTTTTCAAAAAGGTATTGAGAAACAAGCAAAGTCAATGATAAGTGCTTTTGTTCCAACTGGTGCAAGACAAATAATGAAACTTACTATGGATGACAGCAATAAAATTGCCATCACTCTTAATGAATATATCCAAAAGAATTTGTATGATGCCAAGTTATTTAAAGATTACGATATACTTGGAGATGAGATTGAAAGATTTGGATTAATATCTTTTAGAAAAAATGATCCAATTAGAAATGAAATTTTAAAAACTGGTGTTGAGATTAATAAAATAGATAAACAATTCTCTTTTCAAAAGGATGGTCTATCAACTAGCGTTGAATATACATCAGAAGAACTTTCTTTTTTAAAACAAAGAGCTGGTACTTATGCAAAAAGTTTGTTGGCTCAAGTTTTTGAGAAAGATGAATACAATGATGAAAATATAGATAACTTTGTTAAACACGAATATATAAAAAAAGCTTTCAATGCTGCGAGATCTGCTGCTAAAGGAGATCTATTATTTCTTCAAGATGAAAACTCCGATGATTATAATGAATATCCAGAATTTCATGTAGATGATGAGGATCAAGGTTTCTCACTAAAGGCTCTAGGAGCATATGAAAAATCAGATGGATTAAGAACAAGAATAGACAGCGAAATTAGAAAAGACCTAATCAACGAAATCAGAACTAAACAACAAGGACAACCACTTTCACAAGCAGAAGATGAGTATTTTCAAACAGTCGAGGAGTAATAATTAACTATGACAATATCAACAACAACAATCAAGAATAGCTATTCAGGAAATGGCAGTAATAGAGCCTTTACTTATAGCTTTAAGATAGCAGCAGATGCTGAAATCCAGGCTATTGTAAAGACTAATGCTACTGGTGCTGAAAGTGTCAGAGCTTTAGGATCAGGATCTACAAACTATAGTGTATCTGGAGCTGGGAATAACTCTGGAGGAACTGTAACTTTTGTTACTGCTCCAACAAGTGCTGAGACTGTTGTTATAAGAAGATCTACTGCTCAAACTCAAGCGATGGATTTAATTGATAATGATCCAATGTCAGCTGATACTATCGAAACCGCTCACGATAAATCAATAGCTATCACACAAGAATTACAAGAACAGTTAAATAGATCTATAAAAATTTCTAGAGCAAATACTATGACCTCTACGGAGTTTACAGTTTCAGCAGCTGATAGAGCAAATAAACTTTTAGCATTTGATGCTTCTGGAGAACTATCAATTACTCAAGAGATTGGAACTTTCAAAGGAAATTCTGCAACTACGACTACAGCCGCTTATGTTGTTAGAGACATTGTTAAAGGTTCAACTTCTGCTCAAGCAAATAATATTTATATTTGTATTCAAGCTTCACCTATTGGTACTGCTTTAACTAATACTTCATACTGGGTTTTAATTGTTGACGCTGTTTCAGCAGCAACTTCAGCATCGACAGCTACGACTAAAGCTAGTGAAGCTGCAACATCTGCATCTACTGCAACAACTAAAGCCAACACCGCAACGACTAAAGCTAATGAAGCCGCTGCTTCAGCTACCTCTGCGGCAGCAAGTTTTGATAGTTTTGATGACAGATATTTAGGTGCAAAATCTTCAGAGCCATCTACAGA
>MDTF01004492.1_pt1 | contig 10219 bp, 7 predicted proteins | sample 811191 | NCBI WGS metagenome assembly MDTF01 (sample SAMN05326649, study PRJNA326480) | marine metagenome | isolation source: seawater | place: Southern Ocean | collected 2011 | reverse complement strand
TGAATTTACAATATTAAATTATATGACTGATGGTCAAGCAAGTACTTGTGTTGAAGGAGCAGTTGGGCTTTCGCAAGATAAGCCTGTAACAATTGCTGCATGTGATAATGGCATGATATATGATTCTAGTTTATTTAAAAAATTAATGGAGACAGAGGATATCGATGTAATTGTTTGGACTATAAGAGGCTATCCTGGGGCAATACGCTCCCCAGAAATGTATGGTTGGGTTGATTCTGATGACTCAGGAAATATTAAAGAAGTTTCAGTAAAAAAACCCCTATCTGATCCAAAAACTGACCCAATAATTGTTGGTACATTTACTTTTAAGAGATTAGACTATTACCTTAAAAGTGTAGAGAAGATGAAACAAAGAAATGCCAAAATTAATGGTGAGTATTATGTAGATATGACAATCAATGATGCTATATCAATTGGATTAAAATGTCGTATCTTTGAAATTGATCATTTTATTTGCTGGGGAACGCCAAATGATTTAAAAACATTTGAGTATTGGCAATCTTGTTTTGATGGTTGGGCAAGTCATCCTTATTTAATAGAAAAAGATAGAAATTTCTTTAAAAATTAATATTATGAAAATAAAAAGTACTTTAACTAACTTATCTGAAAATGAAATATTTCGCTTCTTAATTGTTGGTGGAACAACAGTTCTAGTTGATTTAATATTTTATACACTTTTTATATTCTTAAGTTTCGATACTTTTTTTGCAAAAGGTTGTAGTTTTTTAATTGGAACTTTTTATGCTTATTTTACAAATCAAAAATTCACATTTCGAGTAATTTTAAATACAATTGATAAGAAACTTAGTGTTTTTATTCTGTTGTATATGTCAACATTGGTTATAAATGTTTACATAAATGAAATGGTTCTTGATCTGACTGGTCGTGAAGATATGTCTTTTTTCGTGGCATTTTTTTGTGCTACTGTAGTCTCAGCTTCAATTAACTTTATTGGGATGAAATATTTAGTTTTTCATCAGCGAAATAAAATTTTTTTCTCTCAGCCATTCTTTCCTAAGCATGAAGAAAATTATATGAATAGTGAGGGAAATTTATCTGAATCTAGAGCATATTTTCTTGAAAAGCGTTTTAATAATCTAGATTATCTATTAAAAAAAAGATATCAGTGGATGAATCAGTATTTAAAGCCTGGGATGAAGATAGTCGAAGTAGGTTGTGGCGGTGGCCTTTCAAAGTTATACTTATCAGAGGATGTAATACTAACTGATGCAGTAGAAAATAAATGGGTTGAAAAGTATATAGATGCCACTGATATGGACTTTGAAGACTCTTCAATTGATATAATAATTGCATCTCATACAATACATCATTTCTATAATCCAGCAAAGTTCTTTAGAGAAGTGGAAAGAGTTTTAAAAGGTGGAGGGTTATTGTTAATAAGTGAAATAAATACTAGCCTATTAATGAGAATAATATTAAAACTAATGAGGCATGAAGGATACTCATATAATGTAGATGTTTTTAATTATCAAACAATCTGCAATGATAAGGATGATTTATGGTCTGCAAATTGTGCAATACCTGAGTTACTTTTCGAAGATGAACAAAAGTTTTCTTCATTTTTTACTGGATTAAAAATAGAATATCAAAAGAATACTGAGTTTTTAATTTTTCCTTTATCTGGGGGCGTTGTTTCAAAAACAAAAGTATTAGAATTGCAATCATGGGTGTTAGATATATTTGATTATATAGATAAGTTTCTTATTGCGCTCTTTCCAAAGATATTTTCTCTCGGAAGGAGGGTGGTTGTTAGAAAAAATGTTGATTCAGAAGTCAAATAGGAAATTTTAATGACTAATTTATCTCTAATTATCCCTTGTTACAATGAATCTAAAAATCTTCCATTACTTATAGATAGATTAAAAGTAATGGCTTCTAAAGAAAAAAATCTTGAAATTGTTATTGTTGATAATGGCTCAACTGATGGGACTTCTAATATTCTTGAAGACTTAACCTTTAATCTTAATTTTATAACTAAAGTAAAGGTAGATATTAATAAAGGCTATGGATATGGAATTTTAGCTGGCTTAAGAGTAGCTTCAGGTGAAATACTTGGCTGGACACATGCTGACCTCCAAACTGATCCTGTTGATGTACTTAAGGGTTTTAAGTTATTCATAGACTGCCCACACCCTGAATTATTATTTATTAAGGGTAGGCGTTATGGAAGACCAATAGCTGATGTTTTTTTTACAATCGGCATGTCAATCTTTGAAATTGTGTTACTTCGAAAATTTATGTGGGATATTAATGCCCAACCTACCATTTTCCATAAAGATTTTTTTAAGAAATGGGAGAATCCACCAGAGGATTTTTCATTAGATTTATTTGCTTACTTCAAGGCAAAAAAAACAAAGTTAATAATTAAAAGGTTCCCTGTTCTTTTTGCTAAGAGGGCCTATGGAGTTTCGCATTGGAATATAAGCTTTTTATCTAAATACCGCTTTATCAAGCGAACTCTTGTTTATAGTTTAGACCTTTATAGGAGGGTTACTTAAAATGCATAGAATTCTTCATAGAGTTAATACCATTGAAATGCTAAAAAAAACTCCTAGAGAGCTGGGAGTTGAAATTGATATCCGTTCAAACAATGAAAACTTAATTCTGCATCACGACCCTTTTTTAGATGGGCAATTATTCGAAGATTGGCTTTTGCATTACCAACATGGTTTGTTAATTCTTAATGTGAAGGAAGAGGGTCTTGAAAATAGAATATTGGAACTAATAAAAAAATATAATATTAATGATTACTTTTTTTTAGATCAGTCTTTTCCTTTTTTAAGAAAAACTGCAAATGAAGGTGAGTCAAAATGTGCAGTTCGAGTATCTGAGTATGAGGATATTAATACTGCCCTATCTCTTTCAGGAATGGTCAAATGGGTCTGGATTGACTGTTTTACTTTTTTCCCATTAAGTCTAGAGGATGCCAAAAAGTTAAAAGCTGCTGGCTTTAAATTATGTTTTGTTTCTCCAGAATTACAGGGATATACTGATCATTCATATGTTGAAAATTTTCGAGATAAAATAAAATTATTAGGTATTAAAGGAGATGCGGTATGCACCAAGTATCCAGATCTTTGGGCTTAATTTGGTCTGACCTTTTGAGAGAGCCCATCTTTCGAATTGGTGTAGCAGTTAAACTTTTTTTAATTATTTTTCTTGTCCCTGAGATTCAACAAGGATGGTTTATACCGTTTTTCACTAATTGGTTTGAAAATCCAACTTTACTTCCCTGGACTTCTCATTTATCTTCAGGAGGGGATTCTTTAGCATTTCCTTACGGGCCAATTATGTTTATGGTATATCTGCCTTCTACATTTTTTGGATGGATTATTGACTGTATTTTAGGATTTCAATACTTTGTAGGTCTTGGTTTTAGAGTCAGCTTATTTGTTGCGGATATATTTATTCTGATGTTAATTCTTCAAGTGTTCGAAGATCAATGGAAAAAAATACTAACCTTTTATTGGTTATCACCCCTTGTTTTATTTATTACCTATTGGCATGGCCAAATTGACCTTATTCCAGTTGCCTTATTTATTTATGCTTTAGTGCTTCTAAAAACTGGAAAATTTGCAATATCAGGGTTAGTTTTGGCGTTTGCAATTGCTGCAAAACATAGTATGGTTATAGGTGTTCCTTTTATTTTGATATATTTATGGTCGCATAATGGAGTTCATAAAGAACTACAAAGATATTTATTATTTTTTCTTTCTTCTTTACTAATAATTGAGGCCCCACTTTTTCTTGTTGATGCTTTCAGAACAATGGTTATTGAGAATCGAGAGCTTGATAAACTATATTGGTTATTTATAGATATGGATAAGGGTAATTCTGTATATCTAGTTCTGATGGTCTATTTATTGCTACTTTATTTTTTTTGGAGAATTAGGCGTGTTAATTTTGATCTTTTAATAGCTGCATTAGGGGTTTCATTTAGTATTGTGATCCTAATGACTCCTTCGCCGCCTGGCTGGTATTTATGGCTAGTACCAATTCTTGCAATTCATCAAAGTCGTTATGGAACTGGGGCAGTTATGTTAGTAAGCTCGTTTAGTGCATTATTTATTCTATATCACTTGACCTATACTTCAGGAGCTTCAATCCTTTTCCTTGATGACAACTGGTTTAAACTAAGTATTTTTGAAGTTTCAATTTTTAAGTCAATTCATTACACACTTATAGTAAGTTTCGGTTTGTTAATTGCCATTCAACTTCTTAGGCAGGGTATTAGGGAAAATGACTACTATCGACTTGGTAATCGTCCAGTCTCACTAGGTATTGCTGGTGATTCAGGTGTTGGAAAAACTACTTTTTCTAAAGGTCTGGCAGCTATTTTTGGCGAAAGCTCCATAGCAGAAGTGTCTGGAGATGATTATCATAATTGGGATAGATCATCTCCAATGTGGAAAACAATGACGCATCTTAATCCAAAAGCTAACAAGCTATTTAATTTAGTAAAAGATGTTAGAAGTTTATTGAATGGAAGTCCTGTAAATGCAAGAATTTATAACCATTCTACTGGGAATTTTTCACCTTCAAAAATAAGAAATAGCAGAGATGTTATTTTAGTAGAGGGTCTTCATGCTTTATATCCAAAACAACTAATTGAGGAGCTTGATGTAAGAATTTTTATTAAAATGGATGAGGATGTCAGGACTTACCTTCGTATTAAACGAGATGTTACAGAGCGAGGTCATGTTGAGGAAGAAGTCAGAAATGAAATTGAAAGGCGAAAAGCTGATGGTCAGAAATATATCCAGCCTCAAGCCCTTCGTTCAGATATATTATTTTCATTACTCCCAATAAATTCAGAGTTAATTGAAAAAAATAATTCAATAAATTCGAATCTTAAAATTCAAGCAACAATAAGAAATGGTATTTATTATGATGATCTTGTAAGAGTTTTAATTGGTGTTTGTGGCCTGCAGGTTAATATAGATTCTATAGATGAAAAAGGAGAGGTTGTCATTGAGATAAGTGGTGATTTAGCATCAGAAGATGTAAATCTTGCAGTAAATATTTTAATCCCTCATATGGGGGAATTATTTGATTTTAGTGCTGAATTTGAAGGCGGTGTCCAGGGTATTATGCAAATAATAACACTCATGGAGCTTGATGAAGCCCTTAAAAGGAGAAGAACTAAATGATACGAAATAAAGAAAAATTTATTGAAAATCCCAAAGCTGTTATTTTTGATACTGATAATACTCTTTATCCATATATGCCAGCTCATAAGGAGGCAACTCTTGCTGTTGAAGACAAGGTTGAGAAAATACTAGGTGTAAGTAAAGAAAATTTTCGTTCAGCATTTCTAGAGGCGCGTTTGGATATCAAAAAAAGACTCGGGCCAGTTGCAAGTTCCCATAGTCGTCTTTTATATATGCAGGCTACTATAGAAAAACTTGAACTTGGAACCCGCATTTTACTTACATTAGATTTAGAGCAGACTTATTGGAGGACTTTTTTAAATAGCTGTAAACTTTTTCCAAGCGCATTAAGCTTTATTCTCCTGTTAAAAAGTAAAGGCATCGTTACAGCAAATATAACAGATTTGACTGCACAAATTCAATTTAGAAAGTTAGTATATTTTGGTCTTGATGAGTTATTTAATTATGTTGTAACTTCTGAAGAGGCTGGGAAAGATAAGCCAAATAGACAGCCCTTTGAATTAGCGCTGAAAAAACTAAAAGTTAATCCTGAAAATGTTTGGATGATTGGTGATGACTCTAAAAGTGATATGGCTGGGGCAGATCTTATAGGAATTAAAAAAATTCAAAAGCGACATGAGGGTGTCAAAATTATTAAAGATGGTCCAGAGTCACCAGATCTTGTATTCGATCACTATGATGAATTGATTACTTTAATTAACTCTGCATAGTGCAGTTTAAGGTGTTGATAAAATATTGCTTTACATATTTAATCCATAAGAGTTTAGAAGTTTTCGAACTCAGCTTATATCAAACTGACCATTATTCTAACTTGTAATGTTTAATTTAACTAGATTACAGAATTATTTTATAAATAATTGGGCTGTTGTTTGCGTTTTTTTCTTGGTTATTTCCATTGGTTTTGGGGTTCGTTTTTTACTACTTGAGAGGCATTTCTCCCATATTGACGATTTAGGAGTTGCTGTTACTATTTTAGATAGACAAGAGTATCTTAGCACTATTGAAGAGCGTTTTGATGATTGGAGAATTGAGCTATTAGATGGGGAAATGGGGAGTGATGCTGAGTCAATTGGTCGATTTTTAGATGAAATGTCGATACTTAAAGAAGTAGCATATTTTGGCTTATGGTGGAGAAATTATCTTCATGGCGTACCTGGTGGATGGACATATGCACCCGGGCAATTTTATTTAACAAATTTTCTTGTTAATTCTGATCAAAACTATTCTGAAATAAAATTTTGGGCAAGAGCACCTTCACTTCTGTTTAATATGGCTGCAATTGGGTTTTTATTTTTGTTCTATTTTCAGCTCAATAAAAATAAAAGTAAAAGTGCAATAAAGAGCTTAGTTGTGGGGGTGTCAATTTTATCTTTATCTTGGGAGAATATTATTTATTCTGCCCAAATGGAGAGTTATGCAATATCTAGTTTTGCGATATTATTTATCTTTGTCCACCTCTTGTATATTTTTAAATCACCAATAATTTCAAATAGGAGGGCTTTTTTTAGAGGTGTGATTATTGCAATTCCTGGACTTTGTCAATACCAAGCCCTATTTTTTATTCTACCTTTATATGTTGCAATTTTGTTTTATGTTAGAAATAAAGCAAGACTAATTGATATAGTAAAAAATTCTTTTTTTAGTTTTTTGGGATTTTTGACTTTATTTATGCTAGTTGTATTTCCATATTTAAAAGATAGTTCAGGATCTGGAATTACATGGAATGGTGGGCCTAATAAAGAATTTATACTAGAACCGAATTGGGGTGGTGAATACTCTTCAATATTTTTAGAAATTACTAACTTTTTCTTAATAAATACTCCATTAGTAATAGAGGCAATGTTGACACCTGTATCTTTTTATACGAGTTCTAACAACTTGCTCGCTTGGGTCTTTTCTGTAGTAAGTCTTATAGGTTTAGTTTCAATGTTTATTTCACAAAACGAAAAGAAAAAAATATTGGCAATTTTCATTTTTAGTTCTTTAATTACTTGGATTTTCGTAATATTTTTACAAATATTTCCTTTAAGTCCTACAAGACATAGTATTATTTTAGGTCCAATTTTTATAGTTTTATTCGTTGAAGGCTTATTTTCTTTTGAACGATTTACTAAAATCCGATTATTTAAATTAACTATTGGAGGCTTATCATTTATTCCACTTTGTTTTGCTTTAATATGGGTTGGCTTATTTATAAGCTCTCTAGACAATGGAATAAAAAAAAGAAGCGACCCTTTTAATGAAGTTGATATTTATAAGTCGTTAAACCAGGATCAAGTTGATGTTATAGTTGTTTTTGACTCTACTTTACAACTTCGTTTAATGTCTTCAATTATTGATAAATTTCCAGCATTGGATGCTAATGCCTGGACCTTAGGGGGTTTAGTGAAGGTTTCTAATTATGGAATAGATGACGAGCATCTCAAAGGTAAAGAGTCAATAAGGGTTGCCGTAATTAGTAGTTGGGGCTGCATTAATCTTTCAGCTAAGAGTAGTATAGAACTAATGAGCAGTGTTCTTCTTAAGCGTTATTATTTGAATTCAAAAGATTTTAATTTTAAAATGATTAAGCAAACCTGTTCAAAATCTAATGTGGAAATTGAGTGGTCACCACTTACTCAAAATGGTAGAAACACTTTTAATTATACAATAATAGAAATTTCTTCTTAAAATCATGTTTTATTTAACTAATATTTTAATGAATATAAAAAAAATATCATTTACGTTTAATTTTAATTGGGCAAATATTATTCTTTTCTCTTTTTTTTTATGCTATGGATATTATGGAGCTATAACATTTGGAATTTCTCATAATATTGATTTCATTCATTCATTATTTCTAGTCTTAATTCAATTTTTATTAATTATTGTTCCATTGATAGTATTTGCATTTATTGCTGGCTCGCGCTTAAAAAAATTCGATGATTCATTCACCATATTATTAGAAGATGTTATTGTATTTTTATTTTTATTTTTATTTTTATTCTTTGCCTTAAATGACAGATTAAATTTTTCACTATTTAGTGATGAAATATCATATGTAAAAACAGCACATGGGCAATCTATTTATATGCTTTTTATACTTGAGCAATTCTTTGTTTTTCCAGCTAATCTTAACTTCCAGTATTTAGTTCAATTTGTAAGTTTTGGCCTGTTAGCGGGAATTGCCTTACTGTTTTTTCTCTCTAATAAATTGATCTGGAAAAATAAAGTAATACTTATTACTACCATATTAGTAATTGGTAGATTTATTTTTGTATTAAAGGGTGGAAATCAATCTCCTCATCCTCCAATCCACTTAATACCTTCATTTATATTTGGCTCTCTTTTTGGAGTAAGAGATATTTTTTTCAAAATTGGACATTTATTTATTTATTCAATTTTTCTTACATATTTTTATAAACTCTGCAGAGTTAAAATAAATGTTGCATTGTCTTCCGCTATTACACTTAGTGTTTGTACTCTCCCAATCGCCTTTGGAATGAGTTCTGATATTGAGCATTCTATATGGTCATATTATTTTATTATTATTATTATGATGGAATTAGTTGTAAAACGTGAGCCAAATCTTTTAAGATTAGTTTGTCTAGTATCAATAGGTGCCTTAATGAGACAACCTATTTTTCTAACAATAATTCCTATTATTTATCTTTCAATAAAAGAAGGATTTAATATTAACTTTAAAATTATAGAATATAAAAAATATTTAATTAGATTTGCACCACTTCTTTTATTTCTTCCATTTTTATTAAAAAATATTCTATATGGTTTAGCTGATAATCAATTTGATTTCTCAGAATTAGAATCCGACGATGTAAGCTTTTTCTTTAGTCGCATCATAGGCGCATTCGATTCTGGAGGAATATTTAAAACTGTATTTTATCTATTTCCTATTTGGTTGATAGCGATGATACCTTTTGCCTTTATTGGCCCATTTAAATGGAGAGGTGAATTAAGCATACCTTTTTTCTTGTTATTCATCACATTATTGTTTTTGTTTTATTCAATAGCACCAGGACTTTGGGGTATGCCAAAGTATCAAGTTGAAATAACAGCGCCATTTATTGTGCTAGGAATTGTAAATTTTATTTTTTTATTGAATAATAAAAAAATAAATAAGGTTTTTTTATTTATTATGTTAATTAGTTTATCAGTAATGAATATTTTTTATTACAGTTCAAATATTGTTTATAGCTCATCTAGAAGTAGTATTACTCCTTTTAATTATAGTAATGCTTATAAATATATTGATTCTCAAAGCTTATCTGCAGCTACTTATTCTATTGGAAGTACTTATGGAATAATGCCTGAAATTATGAATGGGTATTCCTCTTCAGAGATTTTTTCTGCTCAAAAAATTTATTCTGGACAAAGAAATTTTGAGGGTATTAGGCTATATTCGCATAAAGATATAACTTCTATAACCGATAATTCTCAAATTTTAGCTGTATTAATAGGATTTACTAGCCATAAAAATGAATATATAGATAATTTTTTACTAAATGGCTGGAAGTTAACTCAAAGGTTTAATAATGGCTATGATAATAATAGTGATGTAGTAATTTTGGAGCGAAAATAATAAATATTCTTATAATTAGCCAATATTTTTGGCCAGAAAATTTCAAAGTAAATGACTTGGTAGTTGGTCTTAAAAATCGAGGCCATAAAGTTACTGTGCTAACTGCATTGCCAAATTATCCTAGTGGGTCTTTATTCTCTGACTTTAAATTACAGCCTGATAAATATAGTGATTTTAATGGTGTAGAAATTTGCCGTGTGCCCATAATCTTAAGGGGTAATAATAAAGTCAAGTTAGTTTTAAATTATCTTAGTTTTGCATTATCTGCTTCAATAATTGGTGCGTTTAAGTTGCGTAAATACAATTTTGATATTATTTTTGTTTTTGAGCCCTCACCTATAACTGTAGGCTTACCAGCTATCGTATTTAAGAAAATTAAAAAAATACCTATTATTTTTTGGGTTCTAGATCTTTGGCCTGATACTCT
>MDTF01014564.1_pt1 | contig 10220 bp, 9 predicted proteins | sample 811191 | NCBI WGS metagenome assembly MDTF01 (sample SAMN05326649, study PRJNA326480) | marine metagenome | isolation source: seawater | place: Southern Ocean | collected 2011 | reverse complement strand
AATAAATTTTTGCATAAACTAATATAAAATTTCTATCAGAAATTTTAAAAAACAGTAAATAATTATGCTATTGATTTAAGAGAATTCCTATTAATAAATACGTGTGGAATGTTTTTTCCTTTAATTTCTAGTATTGAAAAATTTTGATTGTCTTCAAAAACCTTTCTTAATAGCTGGTTAGTCAATTTATGACCACCCTGTGAACAAACGATTTTTCCTATAATCTTATATCCTGACAAGTAAAGATCTCCCATACAATCCAAAATTTTGTGGTTTACAAACTCTTTTGTATTTCTAAGTCCATCTTTATTTAAAACTTTATTGTCTTTGACAACAATTGCATTTTCTAAACTTCCTCCTTTAGCAAGATTCATTGATTTAAGCTTTTCTATGTCCTCGTAAAGACAAAAGGTTCTAGAGTTGTAAATATCTGTAAGGTCTGACTCGTAGACATTTACTAAATTTCGCTGTGTGCCTATTAGCTCATTATTGTATTTAATCTCAAAATCTATATCTAAACTAATTTTGTTTGGTTCTATTGAGATGGTTTTACTGCCATCTTCAAAAAATACTTTATTTTCAATTTTAATTACTTTAATAGGCGTCTCACTTACTTTCAGGCCGACTTTTTCAATCTCATTGATGAAAATTAATGCAGACCCATCTAAAATTGGAACTTCTTCTGTGTCAATTTCTATTACAGCATTATCAACACCTTTTCCGTATAGCGCACCCATTAAGTGTTCAATGGTAGAAATCTTTACCCCAAATTCATTTGAAATAGTTGTACACAAAGTTGCATTACATACATTGAAAAGGTTTGGAATTACATGGTTGTTGTTTAATAAATCTGTTCTTATAAACGTTATTCCAGTATTAGGCTCGGAAGGTAAAACTTTTATGTTAGCTAATTTTCCGCTGTGAAGACCCACACCCTTTAATTTAATAGAATTTTTAATTGTTTTTTGTTTTAAAACAGACATTTCATAATTTATATATTTTTTAGGAAAAAAATTAAAAACAACTAATATTACGAGAAAATACAATTTTATTTAAATAGATAAAATAATCTCTCAAATAAACCTTTTTTTTCTATTTTTTTTGGTACAAAAAGAACTTCCTGTTTGTTAATACCTTGTGTTAACCTCAACCCAGATTGACATATGTTTATAATCGACTCTTCAAAAAAATCAATTTCTTCAACTAGAGGTTTTTTTTCTGCGATATTAATGTACTTATTGTTTAAAATTTTTGCACCCTGGCCTATTAAAATAATTTTTAATTGATTTTTATTATTTTCATTTTTCTTACTTTCTAATAAGCCAAAACTAAGGGTTAATGTTTCATCAATCCTAGCAAAAATTATTTTTTTTATTAGATCTAAAGATAGTTCCTTTTTATCAATTTTGCCTAAAAAATCTTTATCAAATAATTCATTATTTTCTTTATTATTTGAAAAAACAATATTTTTATTTAAATTAGATTTAATTTTTTCCGCAAGATCAATATCAAGTTTTAAAACATTTGCTATATCTTTTGTAATGTGATGACCTCCAATTGGTAAAACATCAAAAGATTTTAACTGATTTTTTTCATAACAAATAATAGATGTTTTTTCATAACCCACATCAAGGAAAACAATTTTATTATATTCATCAAAATGTTTTTTGTAATTATAAGACTTTGCATAACTAGAACATATGAATTGATCTACTAAAATTTGATGTTTATGAAATAATTTTTCTATATTTTTAATTAGTGATTTTGGAAAACAAATAAAAATAATATCTATTGAAAAATTTTTACATTTTGAATTTAATGGTAAAAAATCATAATCTTTATCATCCACTTTATAATTATTAACTATTATATGAATTATACTTTTGTCTAGATTAGAATTTAATATTTGTTGTTTGGCATCTTGTATTAAATATTGAATATCTTGTTTGGTGATAACCTCACTTTCATTATTTTTAGCAACAGAAAGTGAAATAGAAAAAGCGTCAGATGTATCTAGCATTAAACTTACATTATTTAAATATTTGCCAGTTTTTTTTTCTATATCAAGTATAATTTTTTCTATTGTACTTTCAGTTTCTTCAAAATTTAATTTATTAAGTTTTAAATATGTGGCGCATTTATTTTCTGTAGAAAAAATATTAGTGCTGATATGCTTATTAAAGCAAGCTGCTCGAATTGTAGATGAGCCCAAGTCTATATAAACATCAAAGTTTTTTTCATCCATCTGATACTATTATTCGTTTTAAAATTCTTAAATCAATAATTTTATTTTTAGTGAATTTTTTACTATTCATAATGTTGTTTGTTAGGTTTAGTTTTTTTGTAATATTATTTTTTGGTAATCTAATAAGTATCCCTTGTTTTGTTTTTACATCCCACCTCTTATTTATAAAATAATAAATTGATTCTATATTATTATAATTAAAAATAGATTTATCTATATTTTTTTTAAATTTAATAAAATCTAAATTATTAGGTTTGCCAAACACAAATGGTAGTTTTTTCTTAAGAGCTATACTTTCATCATACTCAATTAATTTTCCATTAGACCCTATAAAAAAAAGATTGTAGTTTAAGCTTATGATAGCCAATAAATCAGCTTCTTTTATGTCTATTGAAATTGAGTCTGGATATTTTTTTTTTACAATAAAAGATTCCACTAAGTTATTTTTTATAAATACTTTCTTAAAAATATCTTTATCTACTAGTAAAATATTTTTTGATAAAATAATTTTTAATTCATTATAAATTTCAATATTTTTTTCGTGCTCAAGTCCATACACTGTAATATGTTTAATCTTTAGTAGTGTATTTTTTTTTAAAATTTCTGATTTTTGATTTATGGTTGACAATAAAATAAATAATAAAATATAGAAAATAATTCTTTTTTTTTTATCTATTGATCGAGGCATCTTTTAAAATCCATTCAATTAGTTCTATAAAACTCATACCATGATAAGCTGCAATTTCAGGGACCAAAGAAAGTGGCGTCATACCTGGTTGAGTATTAGTTTCCAATAAGTAAAATTTATTTTTATAAAATTTAAAATCAGACCTTGTAACCCCCTTGCAGCCTATTAAATTATGCGCTTTAAGTGCAATATTCATTACTTGATCAAGATAATTTTTTTTTAAGTCAACTGGTATAATGTGCTTTGTGTTAGCTTTGAGATTATATTTTGCCTGGTAATCATAAAACTTTCTTTTAGGTTTCAATTCTATGGCACCTAATTTTTTTTTACCCAAAATAGCGACTTGAATTTCTCTACCACCTATAAACTCTTCTATCAAAACTTCCTTATAGTTGCTTAATTTCTTTAAGTTGTGAATAAGATTTAGTTTATTGCAAATATAAACATGTACACTTGATCCTTCATTAATTGGTTTAATAACAACTGGGAAACCAATTTTTTTTTTGATTATTGGTATTATTTTTTTATCTATAAAATTATCAGCATCAAATTTAAATTTAATATATTTTGGTGTAAGTATTTTATTTTTTTTGTATATTTTTTTTGAAATCTCTTTATCCATTGCAATAGACGAAGCTATTACTCCAGAGTGTGTGTATCTAACTTTGTAAGTCTCAAGTATTGTTTGAATATATCCATCTTCACCAAATTGACCATGTAGTGCATTAAAAATAATATTGGGTTTAAATTTCATAATTTTTTGTTTTAAATCTTTATCTGGTTCACATATAATTACTTTATACTTTTTCTTCTTGAGTTCTTTATAAACGCCAGCTGCCGTCTCTAAGCTAATCAACCTTTCTTTAGAGATTCCTCCTCCCAATATTATAATTTTTTTATTCATTCAATAATTTCAATTTCTGTTTCTAATTCAATTCCTGTTTTAGATTTTACCTTTTCTTTCACAAATTTAATCAGTTTTTTCATGTCTACGAATCTAGCATCTTTTTTGTTAATAAAAAAATTACAATGTTTCTGAGAGATTGCAGCATCACCATATGTTTTGTCTAAAGGTACCGATTCTTTAATTAATTTCCAAACCTTTTTTTCTGTTTGATTAATTGGGTTTTTAAATGTGCTACCACCAGTTTTAATTTTTGTTGGTTGTGTAAGGTTTTTTTTATTTTTTAATGTTTGCATTAATTTTTCAACTTCATTTTTTTTTGTATTCTGACCTCTAAAAGAAGCACTTAAAAATATAAAATCCGGATTTAAATCACTTTTTCGATAATTGAATTTTATTTCCGATGATGGAATTGATAATACTCTTCCACTTCTATCAATTGCTTGAACAGAAACTACTATATCTTTAAAGTCTCTATCAAAACACCCTGAGTTCATTTTTAATCCACCGCCTATAGTTCCAGGTATACAGTATAAAAATTCCAAGCCACCAATATTGTTCTCGCTTGCAAATTCAGATAGATTTTTATCACTTGCTGCACTTCCTGCTATAATTGTTTTATCCGGTAGCGCTGATATTTGTGAAAAATTTTTTCCTAATTTGATAATTACCCCATCAAAAAAATTCTCACTTATAAGTAAATTTGAGCCAGCACCTAGAACAAAAATTTTCTCTGTATGTCCGAATTCTTTTAAAAATAAAACTAAATCAGACAAATTATCTGGTTTAAAATAAGCTTTTGTTTTTCCGCCTATGTTAAACCAATTAGTTTTTTTTAATTCATAGTTAAAAAATAATTTACTTTTTATTTGTTTTGAAAAAATTTCTAATAAATTGTTTTTTTTCATATTAAGTTGGGTAATTCTTTCAGCCAGTTTGATATTGAGCCAGCACCCATACCGATTACGATTTTTTTTCCATTGATTGTTTGTTTAATAAATTTAGCAAGCTCAAAATGGTCTTTAACAATAAAAACTTTGACGTTTGAATTTTTAATTATTTCTTTTGCATATTCGTGGTAATTAAATCCTAATTTTATTTTCTCTCCAGCAGTATAAATTGGACATAAAATTACAATATCTGCTTTTTTAAATGAAAGACTAAACTCTTTTTTTAAATCTTTTAATCTACTAACTCTATGTGGTTGAAATATACAAATTATTTCTTCTTCTTTATAGGCTTTCTTTACCCCATTGAGTACTTCTTTTATCTCTGTTGGGTGATGTGCATAATCATCATAAAAAGGTGTACCCTTATATTCAAATATTTTATTAAATCTTCTCTGCACACCTTTGAAATTTCTTAATCCATTTTTAATTATACTTTTTGAAATACCTATTGTAACCGCTACTGCTATAGCTGCAGTTGCATTTCTAATATTGTGCAAACCAAGAATTGGTATTTTAATATTCTTAATCATTATATTTTTTTTTACTGGAAGCTTTATGTCTAGATCAAATTCACAAAAATTTTTTAATTGTTTAATATTTTTAATATGAAATTGGGATCGTATATTGGTTCCATAAGTATAAAAATTTTTTATTTTAATCTTTTTAATTATTTCATTATTAATTTTATCATCTAGGCAAATAAAAGATTTTCCAAATGAAGGTACTTTTTCTATAAATTCTGTAAATATTTTTTTTAAATTTTTCATAGATTTATAATGGTCAATATGCTCTCTATCTACATTTGTTATAATTGAGTAGGTTGGTGGTACTTTTATAAAACTTCCATCTGATTCATCTGCTTCTAAAATACACCAGTTACTTTTTCCAAGTCTTGCTGAATTATTAAATGAGTTTAAAACACCACCGTTTATAATTGTTGGGTCTAATTTTGTTTTAGAGAATATTGCAGCTACCAAGGAAGTTGTTGTGGTTTTACCATGAGACCCTGCAACTACAATATTTTTTGTTAGTGAAACTATATGCGCTAACATTTCTCCTCTTTTATAAATTGGTAGATTTTTATTTCTAGCATCAGTTGTTTCAACATTATTATTTTTTATTGCTGAAGAGATAACCAATATAGTTGATTTTTCTATATTTTTTTTTTGATGACCAATAAAGATTTTAATTTTATTTTTTTTTAATCTTTCAGTATTTTTATTGTTTGAAATATCACTTCCCTGGACTTTAAATCCCATACCTTTCATTATTAGAGCTAGTCCACTCATTCCAATTCCACCTATGCCAACAAAGTGTATAATCTCAGTTTTAGCTAATTCAATTTTCATTAATAGTGTTTATAAGTTTTTCATTTATATTAATCCATGTATTTTGATAACTAAATTTTTGCATGTTATTTTTTTTATTTAAATATTCATCTTTATTTTCTATTATATTAACCAGACTACTTGTTAAGTTGTCATTTATAAGCTCTTCTTCCTTTAGCATCCAGCAGCAGTTTTTATTCTTATAAAATAATGCATTTTCATATTGATGGTTATCTTTCGCAAAAGTGTATGGGATTGCCAATGATGGTATATTCAAAAAGATTAACTCTGACAATGTTGATGCACCTGCTCTAGTTACACATATATTTGCTTTAGAAATAGTATTCTGAATATCGGGTTTAAAATCAAATAACTCATTTTCGATTTTATTTTTAGTGTAAAAATCTTTTAATTTTTTATAATTAGAGAAATTAGTTTGTTGATAAATTTTTATATTATATTTTTTAGATAAACTGATTATGGAAATTTTAAGTGCAGTGTCAAATAATTTAGCTCCTTGACTTCCACCTATAATTAAAAGATTTACTTTGTCTTCTATAATTTTGTTGTGATTATATTTTGAGAAGGAATAAAAATTTTTTCTAAGTAATGGGTTTATTAATTGAATTTTTTTTTTATATTTTTCTGGAAAATTTATAATTTTATGTGAATAACAAAATATTTTTTTACATATTGGCAAAAAAAATCTATTGGCTCGACCAAGAACTAAATTGGGTTCAAATAAAAAAATTTTTTTCCCTAAAAATTTTGCAGCAATACATAGGGGTAACGACATATACCCTCCTGTTGATATCAAAATATCTATTTTATTAACTTTTAAATAAAAAATAGATTTAATCAAAACATATAGTAGTAATAAAAATTTTATAGGTAACAAAAATAAATTTTTTGTTATTTGTGGTGTATCAATAATGGTTAAAGAATAATTATCTAAATTCAAAAATTTTTTACCCCTCATATCTGATGTCAAAAAAATTTGAAACTGACCTCTTAAATGATCAAAAAATATCTGAGCTGGAATTACATGCCCACCTGATCCTCCTGTGCTAATTAAAATTTTTTTTTTCATTAATTTATTCTTCTCTTTGTCAAATTTAAAATTATTCCGGATAAAATTGAAATACCCACTATTGATGATCCACCATAGCTTAAAAATGGAAGTGTCATACCTGTAGTTGGTAACAATCTAATATTAACTCCAATATGTATTAGCGCTTGAAATAATATCATAGAAATAGATCCTACAAGAATTAATTTTATTTTATCATTTTTTTCAAGATATAATTTTTTAAATACTTGATAAATAAAAAACAAAAAAACAAACATTATAATAATTATTATAATAGCTCCAAATTCTTCAGAAATTACTGATGCGATATAATCTGTGTGAGCTTCCGGGACTCTATTTTTTAAAACACCCTCTCCTATTCCCTTACCAAAAAAACCTCCATTGCTAATAGCCTCTGATGCTTTTTCTGACTGGTAGTTATTTCCAGAACTAGGATCAAAAAATGACTTAAGACGAATTAATATGTAACTAAACTTAGGTATAAAAAATATTAAGTACATTAATAGTAAAAGTATTAACCCAAAAAATAAAAAGAAAATGATTAAATTAATACCAGATATAAATATTAAACTTAACCAAGTTAAAAAAACTAAGAGTGTTTGACCTATGTCTGGTTGAGTTATTAAAAGAAAAATTATTGGGACAATAACAATAAAACTTAAAAAATATTTATAATAAATATTATTTTGTTTTTCTGAAGATAGAACTGTAGCAATCATTATTATGATGAATGGTTTCAATAATTCTATAGGTTGAAACTGAGGCAAAAAAGGAAAGTTTAACCATCTTTTTGATCCTTTTACCTCAATACCAATAATTGGAACTAATATTAATAATATTAAACAAATTATAAAAAAAAAATAAGAGATTTTAAATAAATCATTTTGTTCTAATGATGAAAAAAATATAATAAAAAAGAAACCAATCACTATATAAAATAAATGTTTAAAAAAAAAATAATAACTATTTGTATCCAATTTATCAGAAGCTACTAAAGAAGTGGAAACTAGAGAAAAAAATAATCCTAAACTAAAAAGTAAAATAATTAAAAAAAAAACAGACTTATCAATGTTTTTCCATATGTCATAATAAAATCTATAAATAAAATTAGTGTTTAACATTTATTAACTTTTTAATTTTTAATCTGTTAACAAGTAAATTAAATTTTTTTCCTCTTTCTTCAAAATTTTTAAAATCATCAAATGAGGCTGCTGATGGACTAAATAGAATAGTTTTATGTTCAAAATTTTTTTCAGAAATTATATCTATTTTAATTTTTCTTATAGCATTTTTAAGATTAATAAAATTTTGACATTTAAGTCTATTTTTTAGTTGTTTAAAAAAAAACGATCTATTGTTTCCAAAAATATATGCAGTATAATTTACACATTCTTTTTTTGTAAGAAGAAATTTATCACCTAATTTTGGTATACCACCAATAATCCAATATACTTTATCTAAAGATCTTAGAACACTCACTGAAGATGAAAAGCTAGTTGCTTTTGAATCATTAATTATAGTAAGTTTTTTTGATTTAAATATTGTTTGTTGTCGATATTTCAAACCTTTAAAATTATTAATAGTTTTAAATAAACTATTTCTATTAAGATCTAACTTATTGGCTAATGCAAAAATGTAAGCCAAATTTTCTTGATTCCCAGGTGTCATAAAATATGAATTTTTAATATATTTTAAATTTTTTTTTTCATGGTTTATATCTACATTGATAATTTTTGTAGTTAATTTTTTTTTTCGAACTTCTTTTTTAAAAAAACTATTCTTAACATTTAAAAATGCACAATCTTTTGAGGTCTGGTTTCTAATTAATTTAAACTTTGATTTAAAATAATTATAAAAAGTTCCATGTCTTTCTAAATGATCTGGTGTAATATTTAGCAAAACTGCAAAATTTGCTTTAAAATTTTTAGTATATTCAATTTGATATGAAGACGCCTCTATTACGAAAATTGTTTTTAAACTAATTTTTTTTTCATTTAAAATTGGCTTTCCAATATTGCCAGTAAGTCTAACATCCCATTTTTGATCTTTTAAAACTTCAAATAAAATTTTTGCAGTTGTTGACTTGCCATTTGTACCAGTAATTGTAATATTTTTATTTTTATAATACTGACTGTAAAAGACATCTAAATCTGTAACTATTTTAGATTCATTAACCTTTAAATAGTTTTTTAACTTACAATTATCTATATTTATTCCTGGGCTTATTACTATAAAATCAAATTTTTTGTCACTTATATCTTTATAGTTGATAAAAAATATTTTCTTAATTTTGTTTTTAGTAATATTTTTATTATCATCATATATAAAAATACTATTTTTTTTTCTCAAGAAATGAAAGCTAGATAAGCCACTTTTACCTAGTCCATATATTAAAATTTTTTTTTTTAAAAAAATATTTTTTTTTAACATTACCTTAGTTTCAAAGTTGCCAATCCTATCATTGCAAGAATAATTGAAATTATCCAAAATCTAATAACCACCGTTGATTCTGCCCATCCTTTTTTTTCAAAATGGTGGTGTATAGGAGCCATTTTAAAAACTCTTCTTCCTGTTAGCTTGTATGAGACAACTTGAACTATTACTGAAATTGCCTCTAAGACAAATAACCCCCCAGTAATTGCCAGTACTATTTCATGTTTTGTAATTATTCCTATAGCTCCAAGAGACCCCCCTAAAGCTAGTGAACCAGTGTCTCCCATAAAAATTTTTGCAGGTGGAGCGTTAAACCACAAAAAACCGAGACAAGCACCTATTATGGATCCACAAAAAATTGAAGCTTCACCAACACCTTCTATGTAAGGTATCTGAAGATAGTCAGAAAAAACAACATTGCCAGTCACATAACTTATTAATGCAAAGCATCCAGCAACAAGAATAACTGGAACTGTTGCTAGCCCATCAAGACCATCCGTTAAGTTTACTGCATTCGACGATCCAACAATTATAAAAACTGAAAATGGTATAAAAAACCACCCTAAATTAATTATTAAATTT
>MDTF01009538.1_pt1 | contig 10220 bp, 10 predicted proteins | sample 811191 | NCBI WGS metagenome assembly MDTF01 (sample SAMN05326649, study PRJNA326480) | marine metagenome | isolation source: seawater | place: Southern Ocean | collected 2011 | reverse complement strand
CTTATTTACTGATTGTTTATTTATTTTAATAATCTCCAAAAACTGATTTTTGCTTTTTAAATACTGAGAATACCTTGCTATTCTGAGTGATTACAATCGAGATTCTTTCACATGAATACAGCGCGCTTTAAAACTAAAATTTGCTCCGCTATTCAATTTACTAAAAAAAACTAAAAAATTAATTTAATTTTATCGTTAAATAATATATTAAAATAATAAGTTTGACCTAATATCTAAAAAAATGAATTATATTGATAAAATAATCCCTGAACATAAACAGATGGGCTTAATGCAAAAAGGACATATTATTTTAACTCATGAAATGGGGTTTAGTAAAAAAAGATTAGAAGAATTCTGTCAATTAATGATAGATGCTATTTCAAAACGTCATGGTGAGAAATTAATTAAACATGAATTTGAAAGTGACTATAATATACTTAAACAAGAGTTTTCAAATACTATTGAGATTGGAACATTGGTATTCATGGCAAAAAATAATTTAATAAGAAATTATTCGAATAATTTAGCAGTTGTTTTTTATATATCATTTTGCATATCTAAGAATATAGCAGATTTATTGAAATCAAAAGGATATAATAATAGAGCTTCTTGCTCGCATGATAATAAGGCAATAGGTATTTTAGCTAATAGAACTCATTATTCTATTTATGAGATTGTAGTGGAAGATGAAATTGAAAAAGCATTTAAGATACTTAGAGAGAATGTAGCACCTTGGAACGCAATATTATTTAATTTAAACTAAACAAAAATGATAGGTAAAACTGTAAAAATCATAGACAAAGGAGAATGTATGTCGTCTCTTAATGAAGGTCCATTTTCATCATTATTCAGAGATAAAAATATTATGATGAAGGCTGGACAAAGTGAATGGCTAAAACATGGTTTTTATCCAGCAGATAATATGACTGGTGAAATAGTTGAAATATTAGGCAGTCCTATAAATCATTTAAATTCAATATTAGGAATGACAAATGATGAAAAATTGGAATTCAAAGACTGGATAGATTACTTACATAATGACAAAATTTATGTGTTACTAATTATGAAAAAATACTATGTACCCATGTCCGGTAATGGAATTGAGTTGATTTAAAGAAAGGTATTATAAACACTAGAATTGTGTTCAAGAAGCTAAGGGAAAATTAGGTTAGCAGGATGGTCATCCCAGAATCTTTTACATGATTACAGAACGCATTAAAAACAAAAATTTGCACCACTTTTTGAACCACTAATCAATTTACTAATCATTGCTTAGGAAAATTTATTTAGTTGTTAGAGAATAATTACTTTTTTAAATAATTAACTTGTTGAAAAATAAATATCTCATTAAATATTCTTAACCTTTTTCTTATCTAAATCTATAGCTTCCATAATTGCATTAGTAACAAGTATCGTGTTGTGACCCTTCATTGGCATACTAAAAGGAAGGTCCACATATGCTTTGTTACCTTGTATAGTTCCATCAATTAAAAGATGATAAGCAATACCTGTACATGCCCCTGTAACAAAAGCTTCTGCCCAATCAGTTTTACTTACAACAGCATCCCAGAAGGGATCATGTTCTTCTGGTAATTTAGAATGCATAATATTTATTGCTTTAACTGATGAATAAACAATAGTTTCTAAGACTGCTGCCGAAACAATAGAATGAAAGAATATAGACCTATGATTACCAATCCCTCCTATTACTAAATCAAGATCAGGAATCCCTCCATCACCATCAATCCCTCCACTCCCACATAAAAAACCTACAAATCCAAGAAATAATATTGGTGCAGTTTCCATTGGATTAGTTTTTAGAAGTGTCATTATATTCTTAACAACTGTATATGAAGTCTTAGCACCTGATTTAATTGATTTAACTGTTGCATCCCTCATGCTAACAACATGCTCTGTGCCTTTCTTATTATAAACAGCATTAGTAAAAGATTTTCCTTCCTTAAAAACATTCCTAGCTAAATTACCTAGAGCTTTGATTAATCCCTTACCTTTTGTAGATATTACTTTCCCAAAAACAATTCCAACATCTAATGCCCAATCTTTCCTTTCTTGTGTTGAAGTCTTATCCCAAGCATACTTAAATTCTTCATAAAGCTTTTTAGCTCTACTATTTGATAATTTATTTGGTATAACAAGTATTTGATTCATATTATTCAAGTAATTTTAATGAATTTGGGTGACAAAGATCCATAATAGGATGAGTCTGTACAGCAAGTTTCATCAAACTACTCATCATCAATTTTGCATCATCAATTCGAACAACTTGAAGTCTATCAAACTCTTTGCCAGCAGAAAAAGATAGATCATTTGAATTTTTCTTTGGAAAACCAATAATTTTTTGTTCAGAACTATTAGGGTAAAAGCAAAAATACACTTTACTACTATCCTCTCTTATCTCAAGAATTTCTTTATAATACATTTTAATTATTTATAATATTTATTCCAACATTCTGTACAATGTGATTTAGCTATATTTCCTCGTAATTTTTTTGAACAACGATTACAATAACCATACCTTCCAGCAACATTAGAAGTTGTCAAGCCTCTATTAATTGTTGTATTTATTGAGCGACCACTACTAATTCTTCTTTTAGCCTCTGACTCACTAATTCTTTCAATTTCTTCCTCATCAATTCCTACCCAAACACGTTGATCTCTACAGCCAGGAGTTGGCCAGCCAAAAGTATACTGCCTTCCATTAATGTAATAATTAAGGAAGTTTCTATACTCCCCTTCAATTAAACTCATACTTTTTTCTGGAAATCTTGAAGTAGGAATATACTTTTTTCTTCTAGAAACACTGTATTCTCCACTAGAATTTCCATGACAGACACTACAATATGGATAAGAAGGAAATCTAGTTTTTCTATTACAACTTTGAGTTGAACAATAAGGACTAGTTTTCGTCATAAGTTTAAAAATTTGTAATTACAATTAAGAAAATTAATGTTGTACGTATCCATATCAAAGTTAACTAACTTTTTTTGTAAATTTAGTAAATAAATTTGACTTTTATAAATACATGCAACTCGTCTATAAATTTGGGTTGATTTATTTTTGTATAATTGCGTAAAACAAGAAACAATAATGATTTATTATAAATTAAATAAGTATTTAAAGCCAAAAAAACGATTTTTATCTAGATCTCAAATAAACTAAATTACAAATGAAACAATTAGACCTCTTCAATTCGGAAAAAAAAAGTGTTGAATTAGTTGAAATTCAAGATGGTGAATATATATATATCCCAGACTTTTATTCTGGAGGCAAAGCGAATGTTTATCTTAAGGCGATAATGGAAAAGATTGAATGGAAGCAAGAAAGCATGAACATGTATGGCAAACAAATTCTGTTTCCAAGGCTAACTTCATGGTATGGAGAAAGCAACAAACCCTATTCATTTTCTGGCATTACTTTAAACCCGCATCCATGGTCGGAGGAACTAATAAAAATTAAAAAAGACATTGAACCGCTTGCTCATGTTAAGTTCAATAGTGTACTTTTAAACCGATATAGAAACGGCAATGATTCTATATCATGGCACACAGATGCTGAAAAAGAACTTGGTACTGACCCTGTAATTGCCTCAGTAAATTTTGGAGCAGAACGTACATTTCAATTAAAGCATATTGAAACAAAAGAGCGTATTGATATTATTCTTAAGCACGGGAGTCTTCTTATAATGAAAGGAAAACTACAACACTTCTGGCAACATCAAGTACCTAAAACGAAAAAAATCAAGACAGAAAGAATCAACTTAACCTTTAGAGTTATTAAGTAAGTGCCTAATTATAAAGATAAAATAGCTTCTCTCGCACCACCATCATTTGATGACATTAGAAGAATAGCATTATCTGAAATTTCACACTATTCAGACACGGAACATACACATCTTTGGAAAGAACTTAAACATGGTACTGCTTTAATTAAAACCCACGAGCAGCTTTGTGCTTATTTACGTTCATTTGGTATAATGCATAAGGCTAAACTAGTTGATAGTATAAAGCAATTGCCAAATGAGTTGATAAACCAACCATTTGAAGTAATAGACTGGGGATGCGGCCAGGCAATTGGAACAGTCAACCTTTTCGATATTCTAAATGAAGAAGGAAAAGGAAGTAATATAAAAAAGGTGACTTTGATTGAGCCTTCACAGGCAGCACTCGAAAGAGGAAAATTGCATGTTTCTGCATACCTAAAAAATCAAAACGAACTAGTAACCATCTCAAAGTTTTTTGAAGCTATAGAACCTTCTCAAATAACCTCAGGTAGTGGATTGCCAGTTCTACATATCTTTTCAAATATACTGGATATTCCACAAATCGATTTAAAAGATTTAGCAACAAAAATAGACAAATCAGTAGTAGTAGATAATTACATAGTTTCTGTTGGCCCTTTAAATGCAACAAACCATAGGATTGATGCTTTTTATAATTATTTTCAGGTACCCGTAATTTATGACAAAGAAGATAGTTCATTTTCAATAGGCAACAATAAAACTAAAACCTATAAAGCCAAGATTTATAAATTAGAATTTAATGCAGAAGGTAATTTAATTCCAATCGAATTTTACCCTTCTGTTCAATTTCATTCTACTTACCGATTAGATTGCATAAATGATGTACACATAAAAAGTAACAATACTGATTTAAGTAATATCACTAAAAATCTAAACGTTTTTGAAACTTCAACACCTTTTGATATTGGAGCAAATGTTTATGATGATGTTCATCCAATATTAGCAGTTTTAAATAACCTTATTACAAGAGGTTCACCTACAAAAGCTAGTCCATTTATCGAAAATAATTTTCAAAAAGCATTTAACTATTCATCAGGTTTTGAAAAATATGGAACATTTTCATATCCAATTAAAAAAGAAGTTGATTATGAGAAAACTATACTTTGGTATAATTCTTTAAGTTCTAAAGAAGAAGATATAGACTACACAGAAATTGATAAAGAACAATTACAGTTAATATTTACGCCTATTGCTATTGCTAGAGTTCAAAAAATAATTATTGAAGCGGTAATGACTGGGAAATTAAATATTGATAGTACACAATGGAAAATATTAGTAGAAGAAAAAGATGTTCCTTGCTCAGCCATTGCATTTACTGACTTAGCTCAAATGTTCAATAATCTGACTGCTTTAAGTGATGAGTATCAAAACTTAAAATTCCCAAATATTCAGCTAGATATTATTGGAAACGAAACTTTTTTAAATTCTAGATTACATCTTAAAAATAATGTCATTCAAAAAGCAAAACCTACACATTTAAAAATAGAATATGATTTAGTTATTGATATTTCAATTTTTGAAACTTCAAATATCCAAAAAGAAAGCTTTAGTAAGTTTAAATGTAAAAATGATTGTTATTTTAATATTCGTTCAGCAAAAGAAATAAAAAGCGAACGCAATATCTATACTACGGATAGAGTGCGGTATAGAAAGTTAGTTTTGACAAATGGACAAGGAGTTTATTCAGATGATCCCGAAACTAAAAAGCTTCTAGAGTATTTTTTACAGTTGATTTTTAGGAAAGAAAGTTTTCGAGCAGGACAACTACCTATATTAAATCGTGCATTACAAAACAAAAGTGTTATTGGATTATTACCTACTGGTGGTGGTAAATCTTTAACATATCAATTAGCCGCAATGTTACAGCCTGGTGTGACTTTAATTGTAGACCCACTTCGTTCTTTAATGAAAGACCAATATGACGGACTAATAACAGCAGGGATAGATTCTTGCGGGTACATTATGTCTGCAAAAACAACAGAAGAGAGAGAATACCAAAAAGTAATCGAGCGTAAAATGGAACAGTCTAAACTTCTGTTTATTTTTCTTTCTCCTGAACGTCTTGCTATTTATAAATTTAGAGAGAAATTGAAAAATATGCACGAATTAAATGTGTATTTTTCTTATGGTGTAATTGATGAAGTTCATTGTGTTTCTGAATGGGGTCACGATTTTAGATTCTCGTATTTACATCTAGGTCGTAATTTATATAACTATGTCCGTTCTAAAAATAGTATAATTTCACTTTTTGGTTTGACTGCAACTGCATCTTTTGATGTTTTGGCAGATGTAGAAAGAGAATTATCAGGCAATGGTGCTTTCCCTTTAGATTCAGAAACTATTGTAAGGTATGAGAATTCAAATAGATTAGAGTTGCAATATAAAATTGAAAAGGTAAATGTTGAATTTCAGAATGAATATGAGGTATTAAAAAAATCAAAATATGCAACACCTCAAAAACTTGCTAAATATGATTTTTTTATAAATAATAAATTGCCATTTCCTTTAAAAGTTTCTGATAAATGGGGCTTTTATGATGCAAAACAAGATTTTTTAAAAGAATATATAAAAGCTATTCCAAAATACATAAATGATATTCAAACAACGAATTCAATAGAATATATTAAACATAGTTTTGTAGAACGACAAGGAAATAGTGAAGGTTCTGAAGATGAATTAGAAACAAATATTTCTAGGGATTATTTTTCGAAACAAGAAGAATATGAACAAGCAGGAATTATTTTTTGCCCACATAAGAATGGGACAGGCATCTCAGTTCAAAAAAATAAGAATTCTTTAATAAATATGGTTCCTGATGTAGGAACTTTTTCTGGTGGTGATGATAACGGCAATAATTCAATGCAAAACCTTGAATTATTTAGAACTAATAAACAACCCTTAATGATTGCAACAAAAGCTTTCGGTATGGGTATTGATAAACCGAACGTTCGTTTTACTATAAATCTAAATTATTCGAGTTCTCTAGAAAGTTTTGTACAAGAAGCTGGTCGTGGTGGGAGAGATAGAAAAATTGCATTATCTGTTATCTTTTTGTCAGATTACAAATTAGCTAGAATAAGTAGAAAATATCAATCAAATGATTTTCCATTAGGCTCATTAAAGGGGCATTGGTTTAAAACTGAAGATTTGCAAAAAATATTAAAACAATACAGCCTAGACATAGACAATCAATTTATCAATTATTTAACACCCGAAAATGATTTGGTTCGTCTCTTTTGTAAAGAAGGGACACAGCACAAATACTTTGGATTTAATAGCTGTAGTGATACTAATTGTAGAATGTTTACGAAATGTAAACTAAGAAAAACCGAGAAAGAAATGGAGGGGTGGATTTACAAAGAAGATTTAACCGATTTATTGCAATCAAAAGATCTTTCTATAGACAAAAAGTACATTGAATATCAAAATGCAGATTATGAAACTGTAATGTATTTTTATAATAAAAGTTTTAAAGGTGAAGTGATAGAGAAAATGTCAATGTATAATATCCTTAGCATAGAACCAACAGATATTTTTTATGGAGATGATTCAGAATTAAAACCTAAAAAGGTTAAGACTGTTCTAGGTTTTTTGACAACACTAATTAATTCTAACGAAGAGGAGGAAATTGTTTCTTTTGTAAAATATATTAAACCTAATATTGCTATGGGAATTGAAGGAACTGAAACTGATTTAGCAAAAGCAATTTACAGAATGACATGCATTGAGTTAATAGAAGATTTTACTCAAGATTATAAAAACAACAGATATCGTATAGTTTCTAAAAGAAAAAAAGAAGGCGCTTATTATAATGGTCTTGAGCGATTTTTGTTAAGATATTATTCAATTGATAGAGCTCAAGAAGAGATTAAAAAAGTACATGCTATTTATGTTACAAGTGAATCTAATATAGAAAAGGAAATATTTCAATGTTTAAACTATTTAACAACTTTTGTTTATGATAAAATTTCTACAAAAAGAAAGCGAGCAATTGATGATATGCGAACTTTCTGTATTACAGGAGCTAATGATACAAAAGATTGGAAGATAACAAATGAAGAATTAAAAGATTTTATTTATTACTACTTTAACTCTAAGTATGCAAAAAGTGATTACATAGCTGATAATGGAGAAGAATATTCTATTACTAATGATACTGATGGCGGTAAAATATCTAGTGAAAGGTTATTATTCAAATATTTAAAAGTGATTGACAAAAAAGTTGAATACGGAACCTCAATTGATAATGTAAAGCATCTGCAAGGTGCTGTTCGTATTATTCGTAGATCATTAACAGATAGTAATCCAACATTATCACTTCTAAATTCATTTTGTATATTCTTTTTAGGAACCAACAACAATGAAAATCTTGAAAAAGAAGTTATCGAAAGTTACAAAGAAGGTATGATTGAGTTTGCTAAACGAGAACAGAAATTAATTAATTTTTGGCACCTATTTGAAGAATATAATAAAATTCTAAAACCATTTTCAGATAATAAGCTTAAAGAGTTAAAAGATGAAATAACTATCAAAATACATAATAATAAATTTAAAAATATCGCAATAAAATATATAGAATAATATGAATACAGAAAATGAATTAAACAAAGCTCTTTCAAATATATATACAGACTTAGAGAATCTACAAAGCGCCAGAGAACAAGTTGAAATAGTTACTAAAAGTAGTGAAGATCTAACAAAATCAATTTCAATTTTATTAGATGCGTTAAGTTTATTTTCTAACCATTTTAGTAAAGAAAATACAAGTAATGTTGATAAACTAACAAAAAGTTTAGATGAGTTTGAAGATAAAATAAACTTAATATCTGAGAAAGGTGATAAATCAATATCTGAATATATTATATCTTTTAAAGAGCAAGTTGATGTGGTTATAGATGACTTTTCAAAACAAATATTAGAAAACGAAAAGAATTTGACGACTATTAACATTTTGAATAATGAGAAAATTAGCAAGAGAATTGAACAATTTGAAAAAACGACTACAGATTTAAAAGCTAATGCAGAGCAAGGGGTAGAAAATATTAAAGCTATTGCTATTGCAAAAATTGAGAAACAGGAAAAAGAAGTTTATAAAACAATCGAACATATTTTAGAAACTAATTCAATAACTAAGAAATTAATTGAAGTAATTACAAATTATGATATACCAAATAGTCTTGAAAGTCTGAATCACAAACTAGATGGTTTAGCAAAAGAGAATAAATCACTTAAAGCAATGCTATTTATTATTACTGGATTAATTGGAATAAGTATTATTGGATTATTAATAAAGCTACTATAACATTCTTTCTTAAACCAAACACATTTCAAATTCACAAAAGCATCACGTAAGCCAAAATCACAAAAATGAATGCCTTGCCAACGCTTAGTTTATTTTGTAAAGAATTATTTCTAATTTTATAAAATAATTTAATACTTTTGAATTAATAATAAAAATAATAAACCATGAATCTTGATTTAACAAATACATTTACAGATTCAAGGCAATTAATCAATACTTGGAAAAGCAGGTATAATTCTATTGATTATCCTCAAAAAGTTATCATGAATATTTTCTACCGAAAATATACAATTGAGAGAATGTGGCCAACTATCTTCTATACAAAACACTCTGACTGGAAAATAGCTCTTCAATATTTAAGAACTAAATATAGTGAAGTTGCACAACGTGAAATTGTTCCTATACTTGAAAGAAAACTAAAAACTAATGACAAGGTTACATCAATAAGCTATACGGACTTTACAACGTACATTGAATCAGCAAGATCAGGAAATCAAGAAGCTCTTAAAGCAATTGAATACACTTACTTTCTTCATAGAATACTTGATGAGTTAATTCTAGTTTGGGTAGCAAAGGTAATTTCCGGCGAAACTAAAATTAATGCAATATCTCAAATAACAAGAGCCGTTATTGCAGATCTACCAATAAATGAATATGCAGTTATAGAAAGAATATTTGACCAACTTGGAGCAGAACAATATTTACAATCATTGTTTTTAAAGGAAATACAAAAATAAACTGTAGTTAATTAAAAAAATAAAAACATGTGTATAGAATTTAATTGTGAAAAATGTAATACACGATTTAAACGTGAATATGATTATAAAGGGAAAACAGCACCTTGTAAATTTTGTAGTAGTACAACATTATTCTGGAGAACAATAAAATCTTTTCAGGATTCTTTACACTGTACAACCTGTAACCCTCCACATAATCCAGATTTTAATAAAATTCTTTGGACAACTGTTACTATTCCTCCATCTTGTTCCGAATGCGGAGGTGATAAATTTTATAAGTTTGTTGGCTAATTATCTTTTTAAAGATTAACAACCTTTAATAAAATCTATATTTCACTTAGAATAGCTTACTAAGATAATT
>MDTF01016892.1_pt1 | contig 10221 bp, 9 predicted proteins | sample 811191 | NCBI WGS metagenome assembly MDTF01 (sample SAMN05326649, study PRJNA326480) | marine metagenome | isolation source: seawater | place: Southern Ocean | collected 2011 | reverse complement strand
TTAATGAAAAGCCCTCAACAGATTTAAGTGAACAACTAGAAAAATGTAATATTAAACTTGGTAGACTCAAAACAGGTACACCACCACGTCTAGATGGAACTACTATAAATTATAATGAAATTGAAATGCAAGCAGCAGATGTCGACCCTTATTTTTTTTCTTTTTTAACCAACAAGATTAGCAATAAACAAATCTCATGTGGTGTTACCCATACAAATAATGAAGTTCATAAAATAATTAAAGACAACATACATCTAAGTGCAATGTATTCAGGTAACATTAAAGGTATTGGACCAAGATATTGTCCTTCCATTGAGGACAAGATTGTAAAATTTAAAGAGAAAGAACAACATCAAATCTTCCTTGAACCAGAAGGATTAAAGGACAATACTGTTTACCCAAATGGAATATCAACCTCACTTCCAGAAGAAATCCAGCTTCAAATGCTAAGTAAAATAAGGGGTTTAGAGGACGTTAGGATGATTAGGGCTGGTTATGCTATCGAGTATGATTATGTCGACCCACGCGAGCTAAATTCCACATTGGAAACAAAAAAAATTAAATCATTGTTTTTAGCGGGGCAAATAAATGGAACAACAGGTTACGAGGAAGCTGCTGCTCAGGGATTGATAGCAGGTATCAATGCAGCTCTAAAAACAAAAAGAGAAAAGGAGTTTATTTTAGATCGATCAGAATCCTATATTGGCGTGATGATAGACGACCTGATTACCAAAGGTGTGTCGGAGCCATATCGGATGTTTACATCCAGAGCAGAGTACAGACTCTCCCTACGTGCAGACAATGCCGATCAAAGGCTAACTCCGCTTGGAATTAAAATTGACTTAGTTAGAGGAACAAGAGAAAAAAATTTTTTAGACAAGCAAAAAAAATTATTTTTTATTTACAGTGCGTTGAAGTCCAAATTAATATCTCCCAATTCAGCAGCTAAACATTCCGTTAAAATTGCCATGGATGGGGTTAAAAGAAATGGTATTCAAGTCTTGTCTCAGAAGGGTGTTACCCTTATGAAGTTAAGATCAATATGGGATGATATACCCCAATTTACGAAAAGTATTGACGAGCAAGTTGAAATAGACGCTCATTACTCAAGTTATTTAGAAAAGCAGACCCATGAGATAGCCGCATTTAAAAAAGATGAAGCAATATCTATACCTGTAGATATTGACTATGAAAATTTTAGTGGTCTTTCTAATGAAATTAAATCTAAATTAAAATTAATAAAACCAAAAACTCTAGGCCAAGCCTTAAGAATAGACGGCGTTACACCCGCAGCAGCAATTATACTCTTAGCATTCATAAAGAAAAGTAGATATAAAGTATCTGCTTAATGACAGAAAAAGACGTACAATCAATATTATTAAACAAACTGCATTTCAGCCAGGATGCTTTATATAAACTAGAAACATTCTGCAAAGAAGTAGTAGATTATAATAAAAAATTTAATCTAATATCTAAGTCAACAGAAGAAAGTATATGGGATAGGCATATTTTAGATTCTGCTCAGTTAGTCAAGTTTATAGATTTTGATGACGGACTAAGCTTATCTGATCTAGGAACAGGTGCTGGTTTCCCTGGCATAGTTCTTGCAATATATAATAAAAACCCCAGATTTCACGTGAAACTTTATGATAAATCTAGGGTGAAGACCAAGTTTCTAATTGATTTATGTAATAAACTAAATGTTAATGCCTATATATATGAAAATGATTACCGATCACACGATATAAGTAGCGATTTTATTGTTTCTAGAGCTTTCAAAAAACTTGAGGAACATATTCGCATTTCACGTGAAATAGTTAAAGTTAATCACAAGCTTATCATCCTAAAAGGAAGAAGTGCTGAAGATGAGATAAAAAAACTTAACAAGGATTTAAATTACAGTTATACATTAGAAAAAAGTATTACAAGTCCTGATTCAAAGATAGTGATAGTAGATATTAAAAAATAAAATGAAAAAAATAATTTCTGTGATTAACCAAAAAGGAGGTGTCGGAAAAACCACGACAGTAATTAATCTCTCAACCGCATTAGCTCAACTTGGTAAAAAAATATTAGTAATAGATTTAGACCCACAAGGAAATGCAACATCTGGGCTTGGGAAATCTAACAACGAAAATGAAAAAAATATTTATAAGGTTATTATAGGTCAATCCGACCTAAAAAATTCTATACAAAATAGTAGTGTAAAAAACCTTGATATTATTGGCTCAAACGTCAATTTATCTGGTCTAGAGGTCGAAACAGCTAACGACCCTAATAGAGCTTTTCTTCTAAAAGAGATTTTAATAGAAAAAAATAAAGAGTTATTTGATAAGTATGAAAATATATTTATTGACTGCCCACCCTCTTTAAGTTTGCTCACAGTCATGTCACTAGTTGTTGCAGACGAATTATTAGTTCCACTACAAACTGAATTCTTTGCACTTGAAGGAATTTCACAATTAGTAAAAACAATCGAGAGAATCAAAATTAATTTAAATCCAAGTTTAGAGATAAGAGGTATTCTCTTAACTATGTTTGATAAGAGAAATAAATTATCAACCCAAGTAGATGATGAGGCTAGGAAATTTTTTAAAGAAAAAGTTTACAAAACTGTGATTCCAAGAAATGTAAGACTGTCAGAGGCACCATCTCACGGCATCCCGTGTATAATTTACGACAAAACATGTCTTGGTAGCCAGTCCTACATAAGATTGGCTAAAGAATTTATAGAACAGGAAAAAACCGAAGGGATCTGATGGCTGAAGATAAGAACAGAAAAGGTTTAGGAAGAGGGCTAATGTCTCTATTTGGCGATGAGACAAAAACTTTAAATAGAAATGAGGATTTTGAGAAAAAAAAAGATAACAATAGCTCATATTTGTTATTATCTATAGGCGATCTAGTACCCAATAAATTTCAACCTAGAAATTATTTTGATGAGAAAAAAATAGAGGAATTGTCTCAATCAATAAAAAAAAACGGTTTAATACAACCAATTGTAGTTAGACCAGGCAAAATGGGAGAGTATGAAATTGTAGCAGGTGAGAGAAGATGGTTAGCCTCTCAAAAAGCTAGACTTCACAAAGTTCCTGTTGTCGTTCTAAATTTAAACGACGTACAAGCTCTAGAATTATCAGTTATAGAAAATATCCAAAGGGAGGATTTAAATTCTATTGAAGAGGCAAAAGGATATGACAGATTAATGAAAGAATTTAAGTATGATCACGAGAAGCTTTCTGAATTTATGGGAAAAAGCAGAAGCCATATTAGCAACACTCTTAGACTTTTGACTCTACCTGCTGAGATAATAAAACTTGTCGACGAAGGTAAACTTACTGCAGGACAAGTAAGGCCACTTGTAGGAAGGTACAATGCAACAGCATTAGCCTATTCTATAATTAAGGAAAAACTTAGTGCAAGATCAATTGAGAATTTAGTAAGAAGAGATAAAGAAAAAGAAGAAGATAAACTAAAGCCAAAAAAAGTTGTTGATGTTAATATATTATTAGCTCAGAGAAAAATCGAGGAGAGCATTGGTCTAAATACCAAAATAATTAACAAAAAAAAAAATTCTGGAAAAATAGTGATTGAATTTAGCAATTCAGATCAATTTGAGATGCTATCTGATTTATTAATTAAGAAAAAGAAGAAGTAATGGAAGCTTCATTGGTAAGACTTGTAATAAGATCTTTTATTACAATATCATTACGTAGATAGGAATTGTTTTTTATTAGGATTTCTGTCTCACCAATTCTTGCCGCAAGAATTTCAAGTTTCTCAGAATTCCATTTTTTAAGCTGCTGCATAACTATTGGTTTATCTTTCCAAAATATAGGAGGCCTCAAAGTCTCTAGAACATGTTCATAGTTATCTTTATTACCATCGCTAATTTTAATTATTTCTTGGAGCTTCATAATTCTGTAATTTAGATTATTTAGATAAAGAAAAGTATCTTCACTTATAAAGTCTATTTCTGACAACAATTCGTTAATTTTTTGTTTATCTCCGTTAAGAGCGTTATCTCTAATTTTATCAAAACTAGTGTTGGTTTTAATATTTAATATTTCTAAAACTTCTTTTTTATTAATTCTCTTTATTAAAAAAAAATTTTTAATTTTTATTAGCTCACCCTTAATGACGCTCCTATCCATATTTGAATTTGAAATTATTAAGTTAATTATTTCACCAGTTAAACCTTTTAAATTTCTTAACTCTTTATTGATATAAGAGATCAATGTCCGTTCATTATCCTCATAGCAAGGAAATGCACACAATTTTTCATTTTTTTCGAATAAACTTCTGAGCTTAGATTTTTTTTCTAAAACTCCTGATAAAATATAAATTTGAATATCATTACTCATTGTTTCTAAACATTCTGAAATTTCATTAAAAATCTTATCTGTTCCTTCTTGTATAAAAATTATTTTTTTTATAGCAAAAAGTGATTGATTGGTAATTTTTTCATATAATAAATTACTTTTCAATATATCGTTCTCGAAGAAAGTAATTATTTCACAGTCTTTATTTTTTTTTTTTATTTCTTCCTTAACATCATTTTTTATTCCGTTATTCACGCCAAAGATTAAGGTAGCTTTATAGTTTTTTAAAATTTCTACGTTCTGCTCGACAATGTAACTCTTTAGTATCATCTATCTCTCACAGATAGAGTTATGAAATTAACAATATCGCCTAGAAGCTGTTGTGTAATGTTTTTTGTGGCATTTTTTTCATTGTTTATCGTACCTGAGTGAGACGTGCCAACATTATAATCTGCATTTCGTGCAAATGTTTTTTTAATTTTTATATTATTATCAAGATTTTTTAATTCTATTTCGGTCGTTAGTAACAGAGTATATCTTGTTATTTTACCTGTCATATTTTTGATCTTATTATTTTTTTGCTTTGTCACTTTTATTATAATGTCGTATATTTTTTTGGAATCAGTGTCTGAAATTAGTAAAATACCATTTTTCAAAAAGTAAGCACTTCTTCTTTCACCTTCGATACTAATATTTTGAATATTAATTAGTTTTTCATTTTTTAAATGTATGGGTTTAAATCCACAAGATAGCAGCAATATTGGCAATGTAATTACTAATATAGATTTAATATTTTTTATCATCATATTTGTTTAGTGAGGAAATTAATAATTCTATTTTTTACAAATATTATTTTTTGGATTTCACTTTTTTGTAATTGTTCACTAATTTTTTTAACTTTTTTACTTTCATTTATAACATCTTTCTCATCTGAGTCTTTTTTAACCTCCATAATTTCTCTTGTTTTTCCGTTGATCTGTATAGCTATTTTTATTTTTTTGTCTAAACTTAATTTGCTGTCTACAGCCGGCCAGATATCATTATCTTTTACACCTAATAGTTCCAAACATTCATGGGCTAGATGAGGGACAAAAGGAATAAGCATTTTCATTAATTTTGAAATACTTTTTTTTAAGTTTTCGTTGCTTATGTCATCCTCAATTGCCGAATTAAACAAACTATAAATACTGTAAACGTTGGCAATCACTACATTCAGTTGAAAATTATTAATTGAGTCAGTTATATGAAAAATATAATAGTTAAATTTAATTTCAAACTCTTTATTTTTCCCACCTTTAGAATCTTTACGGTTAATAATTTCATTTGTTAAATTATAAAGTTTTTGCAAAAATTTATAAGCTGCATTTACACCTTGATTAGACCATTGCACGTCTTTTTCAGGTGGACTATCGGACAAAATAAACCATCTAACTGCATCAGCTCCATAAGCACCGATCATGTTTTCGGGATCAATGACATTCTTTTTTGATTTTGACATTGATTCCGATGGGCCTACCGTAACTTTAGTTTGATCTGAGCTTTTTATAAAATATCCTTTTTCATTTTTCTCTACTTCTTCAGGATATAGCCATTTACCATCGACATCCTTATATGTTTCATGACAAACCATTCCTTGTGTAAAAAGTCCTTTAAATGGTTCTGTCATTTTAATTTTAGCATTACTTTTTTGGACAGCGCGCATGAAGAATCTCGAATATAGTAGATGTAAAATTGCATGTTCTACACCACCAATATATTGATCAACTGGCATCCAATAGTTTAAATCTTCAACACTGAAAGGTTCTGTTTTATTTTTAGGCGAACAGAATCTCATAAAATACCATGAAGAATCAATAAAAGTATCCAATGTATCAGTCTCCCTAATAGCTGATTTTCCAGTTTTTTTATGAATAGTTTTTTTCCAAGTAGGATGATTGGCAAGTGGATTTCCACCTTTTTTCAAGTCTACATCAAGGGGTAACTTTACAGGCAGTTCATCCTTTTCGACAGGCACGATACTGCCGTCATCCAAGTAGATCATAGGTATAGGGCATCCCCAATATCTTTGTCTTGAGACACTCCAATCCTTTAATCTGAATGAAATTTTTTTTTGACCGATTTTTTTTTGCTCAATTCGCTCAATGGCTTTCAATTTTGCCGACTCTACATCTAGATTATTTAAAAAATCAGAATTTATTATTATACCATTCGCTGTATAGGCTTTATTTATATTTTTAAAATTTTTAGGTTTATTTCTATTCTCAGCGACAACTTCTATAATCTCTAAATTATATTTTTTAGCAAAATCTAAATCTCTTTGATCGTGAGCGGGACAACCAAAAATAGCTCCAGTTCCATAATCCATTAAAACAAAGTTGGCGGCAAAAATCGGGATTTTTTTATCTTTAATAAAAGGATGATTTACAAATAAACCTGTATTAAAACCATTTTTATCTGCAACAGCTAAAGCTTCTTCTGTAGTGCCCACTTTTAAACAATCTTCCTTAAATTTTATAAATTTTTTTTCTTTTTCAAATTGATCACATATTGGATGGTCAATAGAAACAGCTAAAAAGGAAGCTCCAAAAATAGTATCCGGTCTCGTTGTAAAAATTTTAATTTTCTCTTTTTTGTCAAATACATTAAAGTCAATTTCGCATCCAGTAGATCTACCAATCCAATTTTTTTGCATTAATTTAACTTTTTCAGGCCAGTCTTTTAATAAATCAAGATCATTTAAAAGTTCAGTAGCAAATTTAGTAATATTAAAAACCCACTGGGATAATTTTTTTCTTTGAACTGTTGCTCCAGAACGCCAACCCTTACCGTCGATGACCTGTTCGTTGGCCAGTACAGTTTGTTCAACTGGGTCCCAATTAACGTAATTATCTTTTCTAGATACATATCCTTTGTTATAAAATTCGATAAATAATTCTTGCTGATGTTTGTAATAACTTTCGTCACAAGTTGATATTTCAAGATCCCAATCGATAGATAACCCTAATAGCTTAAGCTGCCTTTTCATCTGAGTAATATTTTTGTCAGTCCATTCTTTTGGGTGTAAATTATTTTCTCTTGCAGCATTTTCAGCAGGCAAGCCAAAAGAATCCCAACCCATTGGATGTAAAACATTAAATCCATTCAAATATTTAAATCGTGCTATAACATCACCTATTGTATAATTTCTGACATGTCCCATGTGGATCTTTCCAGAAGGATAAGGAAACATTTCTAAACAATAAAATTTATTTGAATTTTTAGGTCTATAAATTTTATTTTCTTGAAAAAAAAATTGCCATTTTTTTTCAATTGATTGAAAATTATATCTTTCCATTCTTAAAAGTAAGGTTATTTTTTTTTCGTTTTTTTATCTATAATTGCAGCTGTTCTCAAAATAGAAGTTAGCAATTCTTGTTGAATCCTCGATTTCATAACTTTGACTTTACAGTTAGAGTTAGATGAACATTTTTTTTCATGAACAATGATCTTTAGACTATCTGCACGGATTTCATTTGACAAAAATCTTAAAGTTATTTTTATTGAGTTTTCAGAGTCAAAATCATCCGCATACCAATCTGTAATTAGAATACCGCCCGAATAATCTACTACCGCTAAAGGTAAAAAGTCTAAAATTTCTAATGATGCTCTCCACATAGGATTAGAAGAGCTAAACTCAAAATTATTTCCTTTTTTAAATATATTTCCAATACCAATACCCTTACCGTCCTTTATTGCTGCTTTCGCTCTCTCCGAAGCATTAGTGGGTACATCTCTAGTATTAGTTTTTTTATAGATACCGCAGGAATTGAGTGCAAAAAAAAGTATGCTTAAAAAGCAAAAAAGATATAATTTTGTAAGATTTTTCATAATTAAAAGCGGAAAGATAATAATTAGCACAAAAACCCCTAAAAAACCTCAATAAATAAATGTTGTATAAATACCACACCTTTAGGTAAAATGGCTAATTGAGATAAATATTGTAGTTATGTGAAATCAAGACAGATACAAGTCGAGTGTTAATTAATATTAATTAAGTAATAAGCAATAAACAAAGGAAAAACATGAAAAACATAACAAAAATATTGTTTGCTATGATCCTATCTTTATCAGTTGTTCAAACTGCGAATGCAGGGGAATTAAACGTTACAGGTTCAGTTAAAGCGACCTACACAAAAACGTCTTCTGACTCTACGACTGCAGCATCAAACAAACAACCTGGTATAGGTATGTCAAACGAATTAGCGTTTAACGCAAACGGTGATTTCGCAAATGGTTACACGTGGAAATATCAAGTTGAATTAGATCCAAACACAAGAGATGGATCTGCTATTAACGACGATACTAGATTAGAATTAGGAACGCCATATGGAACAATTGGAATTTATAACTCAGAAGGTGATTTAAACACTCATCTGAAAAGTTCACGAGCTGCATACGCTCCTGGTCACGACATAGGATCAAGCGGTGGATACGAAGGTGGAACTGGTCTGAATAGTTATTCTAACATTCAATATCATACTCCTGCTGGATTATTACCAAACGATATATCAGTAAAAGCTGGTTATTCTTACGGTGATGGTTACGGTGGAGATGCGAATGATGCTGGTGATACTGAAGTAAATGGTACAGATGCATACTCATATCAAATAACGGGTTCGCCAGTTGAAGGCGCTACTTTAGGTGCTTCTTATCTTACGAAAGTAGACTCTGGTACGTTTGTAACAGGCGCAGGTGGTAACGTTAATCATACGCTGCAAGATTACGAAACAGGTGGTATATTCGGTACATACGACATTGGTTCGTTCTCTTTAGGTGCAGGTAAACACTTAGTGGCTCCAGATGTTTCAGCTGCTGGTTCAGGAACGTGTGCAGCTACGACAGCTGTTAAATCTTCATCAGTTGCAGTTAGTTCAACTACTGGTTTACCAGTAACTACTAATGCTTATTGTGCAGGTACGCAGTACTTTGAAAATGAAGCATTTTCAATAGGATTTACTGTTAACCCTCAACTTTCTGTATCAGTAGATAGAATGACATCTACAGCAAATGTTAAGAACACAGATGGTCTTGGAGTTGATTTACAAACAAACAGAGATCTACGAGTAGAATCAATACAAGCTGCTTACAACGTTGGCGGTGCGGTTGTTGCTATAGGTAGAAAATCTATTGAAGGCGTAAATTACGCAGAAAATAATAATATTAACGAAACAGTATTATCATTAAAAATGGAGTTTTAATTAATACTTAAAACATTTAAAAAAGCCGGTTAGTAATAACCGGCTTTTTTTTTATCTCAGATAATAAACACATTCCTTCAGATTTAACTAAATTTAACTTAAGCAAGTTGTTGTCGTTTATGCCACCTAATGGAACTAAATTAATCGAATAATTTTTCATGATAAGGTTAAATTTAATTATGCCCAAATAACCTTTCTTATTTTTATAGGATGTTTTAAAAAGTCTAGACAAAATAACTGTTTTACATCCCTGTTTCATTTTTTCATAGATCTCTTTAAAATTATGGGCAGATCCTATTAGTTTATAACCAAAGGATGGATAAATTTTTTTATTATAAGATGAAAGATATAAACCATCTGCCTTACAAGATTTAGCTAGTTTGTAGTTATTAGCCACAAAAAATTTAAAATTTTTAATTTTACACTTTTTCCTAAAGGCATCTAATTTTCCAAAACTTTCTATTTCCCCTTTATTACGATAAATAATTGTTATTTTGTTATTTTTTTTTAATCGATTAAGATTTATGGACATAGTGTTTTCTATGTATAAATAATAATTATTCTTTATAATAAACATAAATGAATCCAATAATTTCTAAATTTGAAAATATAAAATCTCTCATTAATAATAGCAATGTAAAGATTATCGCTGTTTCAAAAAC
>MDTF01009539.1_pt1 | contig 10221 bp, 4 predicted proteins | sample 811191 | NCBI WGS metagenome assembly MDTF01 (sample SAMN05326649, study PRJNA326480) | marine metagenome | isolation source: seawater | place: Southern Ocean | collected 2011 | reverse complement strand
CAGTTATCCATCACCTCTTTGAGAAGCACATAGATACCATCATCAGGAGAAGAACCGTCACCAAGTTTCCCGATATACATCCCAGGCCTCATTCGGATGTGTTCTTTCCAATCAAGGGAGCGTATATTATCTTCGGTATATTTTACTTCTTCTGACATTTCTTAAAACGAAAGTTTTGCTGTTAAAACAAAGCCTAGCGGCCTATTTTGGAAAGGCTAAAAGTAAAAATTATTCACCTCCAAACCCCTGCTACAACTTATAGTTTTATTAACATTCACTTGTTTTTATAAAGGAGAATTCGTGCTACTGCGCCAAGACTGTCAATTCAAACCAAGCCAACAAAGCAACCAATCTGAATTGCGGGCAGGATTAGAATGTTTTCTCTCCTATTAAATAGAGGTGATTTGATGACGCCTTTTTATCGAATTACTGCTGTGTGACTTCTCGTATTGATCTAACCGCAAAAGCAATTCACCCTAGTCCACCAAAAACTCCCTAGAAGCCATATTTAACACCCCAAGCAACTAAACTAGGCATGCGAAACCAGAATTAACCATTTACAATCGAACGATTAGTACCTCGAATAAAACACTAATCTATCTTCGCGCACAATTCATAAGGAGCTAAATTCGTTAGACTTAGTAAACTTATCTTCCTATCGCAAAAAAAATCAGCATCAATTTGAAAACTCATTTTCTTATCGCAGTCGTTCTGCTTTGCAACGCTTATACAACAGCTCAGGAATTCACCCAGAGTGAATTACCAATCATAGTCCTTACCACCACTATCGAAGAAATTCCAGATGAGCCTAAGGTTTTAGGTGGAATGGGTATTATTTATGGCGGAGAAGGCGTGGTCAATCAGCTTACGGATTCATTTACAGAATATAATGGAAACATAGGTATAGAAACCCGCGGAAACAGCACACAAGGGTTTGACAAGAAGACCTACACCTTAGAGTTATGGGATGCTGAGCTAAATGAAATTTCGGTAAATTTACTGGGAATGGGTGGTGAAGAAGATTGGGTTCTTCACGCCATGGTAATAGATAAAACGCAACTGAGAATTCCTATGAGTTTTTATCTAGCTCAACAGATGGGACATTACGCTGCAGACTGGCGCTATGTAGAAGTTACTCTAAATGGACAATACCAAGGAATTTACATCCTGACCGAACAAATAAAACGTGACGATGATCGTGTAGATATAGCCAAACTAGACTTGGATGATTTGGCTGGAGACTCTCTAACTGGTGGTTACATCCTGAGAATGGACTGGACGTGGGATGTGGATTATGAAGATCTTTTTTTCTCTGAATATAATTCCCAAGCAGGTTACCCAATGCCTTATCAATATTATTACCCTAAAGCAAGTAACATTTTACCAACTCAAAAAACGTACATCAAAGGCTTTATGGATGAATTCGAAAATGCCGTATTCTCCGATGATTATACTAATTTACAAGGGTTTAGATACAATGACTACATAGACACCAAGTCTTTCGTGGACTTTCTTCTTATCAATGAGTTCTCTAAAAACTCAGATGGATACAAGCTAAGCTCATACATGCATAAAGACAGAGATGATAACGACAGTAGATTGAAAGCCGGTCCTATTTGGGATTTTGACCAGACTTACGGGCTTTCTACTGTATGCTCCTCTAATGTTACTAACGGCTGGACGTATCTTCAAAACCAAGATGACTGTGGAGATTTAGAAAGCATGCCTATGTTTTGGCAAGCCATGATGGAGGATACGCTTTTTCAGAATGCAACATACTGTCGATGGAATGAATTGAGAGAAGGACCACTTCACCAAGACTCACTATTCAACTGGATAGATTCCTATGTGTTCTCACTTACCAATCCACTGGAAAGAAACTTCGAAACCTGGGATTTTATAGGCGAGCAGATATGGATAGAACCTGATAATTTTCCAGATACATATGAAGGAGAAATAGAATACTTAAAAAACTGGATGACAGAAAGGCTGACATGGATGGATGACAACATGCCAGGAAGTTGTGATTATAACTGGCTTAGCACAGAAGATATTTCTCCGCTGGGCGAGTACAGTATTTACCCAAACCCAACTTCTAACGAAGTGTTTATTTATCCCTCTCCAGAAAGCAACTCTATGGTTTATGTTTACAATTCTTTAGGTCAAATTGTGTTGGAAAAAAGGGCGCGCGAGTTCAAAGGGAAATTGTCTTTAGACAACTTCCCAGAGGGAATGTACTTTTTGAGAATAAACGGAATGAAATCGACTACTACCAAGAAAATACAACTCCAGAGATAAAGGACACAAACTAGGCTTCGAGTAAATAGTTTATTGGATTTAGCACATACTAATCACTCCAACAAAATCAGTTTAAAGAAATATGGACTAATTGACAAGAGTTAAAAATTCCTCAACACAAACGATTAAACACATTTAACCTATACCCTATCATGAGATAACTAAAAGATGTTATTAAACAAAGCAAACGCAAGCCTATAGCATGATATAATAAGGGTTTATATTTCACCTTCTAATCTCCCAAACCTAACCTACCTTTATCAACCTCATCGCGTCTACTCTTACCTGAGCGTTGTTCATTATCTCTTCTAGGCTGCTCATCTCTAGAGTCGCCTGTTCCAATTCTTCTGGTCTAATGTTGGAGTTCTTTTTACTTAGTGAGTTAAGCCTACTTATTTCATAACCGAGCTGCATCTTCATAATCTTCACACTATCTGAGATTACAATTTTGGCTCTCTTCTCTGCAAAAATATTGGCTTCGCTCATCATTTTAGGAAACATAAGCTCCTCAAAAGATTCATTTTCCAAAATCTCATCGTGATCACCGCTTACTAGGTTTTGCTCTAACTCCTCTGAAGGATACAGCTTAGTCACTCTTCTGCCCGTGTGGTCTATAACTAAACGAATAGGCGTACTCGGCAGAAATCTATCTACATTTAAGCTCTTTCCTCCTATGGTTTCTACCACGAACATAAATTCTAATAGAATGGCCGACTGCTCATCAGACCTCAGCGCACCGTAACTTACAGCTCCTTTTCCAGAACTCAATATCATATCTATAGTTCCACTCACTATGGGATGGTCCCAGCTCAAAAAGCTTAAATCCTCTCTACTCAGCGCCTTTTTTCTATCAAACGTCACACTGATTCCTCCATCAGGAATGGAAGAGAACAACTCTGAGTTCTCATGCCTAGTTTTGAGAAAGTATGAACGCGGAGACAAGTATTCCATATCTACCCTGAAATGCTCAAATACCGCTTTTAAAAACTCTTCCAAACTCTCATCGGTATCCAACTCCCTTACCTGCTCTAACAGCTCCTCAGCCACCACTCCTCTGAATGAGTTTTTCTCTAACAGCCTGTCTTTTCCCTTAGAGAGCATCTCTACTAATTCGCTTTTATACACTTGGGTTTTCTTTATAAGCGTAGCAATGCCATTTTTAGCCTCCTCAGCTGGATACTCCAATAGTGTATTGGTCAGCTCTTCTCCAAACTCAGTCACCAATTGATCTCCTGCTTCTAGGTTTTCTTCAAAAGCATTTAATCCTTCATGGTACCATTTGGCTAGCCCTTCCTGTGGACTGTCCTTTAGAAACGGAACTAGAATCTGAATATCATTCTTTTGGCCTATTCTATCTAGTCTTCCTATACGCTGTACCAGTAGTTCTGGATGAGCAGGAAGATCAAAAAGCACCAAGTGATGTGCGAATTGGAAGTTTCTACCTTCACTTCCTATCTCAGAGCAGATGAGTATTCGCGCTCCGTTTGACTCCTCAAACCATGCGGCATTTCTATCTCTCTGTACTAGCGTTAAGCTTTCATGAAACACACCTACGTTTAGCCTTACTTTCTTGGCTATGGCCTTTTCTAACGCCAGTACTTTTTGTTTGGTTTTACAAATCAGTAGTACTTTTAATGGATCCAATTCTGCCAGTAACTTCACTAACCAGTCTATCCTAGGGTCTAGGCTAAAGTCAAGCTTTACTGTTTTGCGCAACTCCATGTCTGCCGAAAACTCCTCCTTGAAACGATTGATTAACTCGTTATTTTCTAAGTCGCTCGTGTTTTGCAACGCGACTAGCTCTACATTTCTCTTAGGGAATCCTTTTAAAGCTGCTCTGGTGTTTCTGAACATTACTCTTCCTGGTCCATGTTGGTCTAATAAATCCTCTATAAGGTTATTCCTCACCTCTGAGTCTTTCAACTCCAAATCCTTATCTCCTGTTAATTTCTCTATGAGAGAAACCTGCTTCTTAGTGACTGCCTTAGAACCAGATAAATACTCCACTAAATCTGCCACTGGCCTGTGACCTATAGATTCATTTTTGAACGACTCTAAATTTGAATACCGCTCTGGATCTAATAATCTCAGTCTGGCAAAATGGCTTTCTACCCCTAACTGTTCTGGAGTAGCCGACAACAACAGTAAACTTTGAGCTATTCCACTCAATACTTCCACGATGGCATACTCTGGGCTCACCTTATCTTCTGTCCATTTAAGGTGATGCGCTTCATCCACTATGAGCATATCCCAAGAAGCAGAAACTGCCTGCTGCGCTCTTTTGCTAGAACCAGCCAAGAAAGAAGTGCTGCATAAAATCAATTGGTCTGCTAAAAACGGATTTCCTTCTGGAGCTCCCTCTTCTATAGCCTCACAGCGCTCCTCATCGAAGATGTGAAACCACATATTGAACTTTCTAAGAATCTCTACGAACCACTGATGAACCAGTGAATCTGGAACCAAGATCAATACTCTGGAAACTCTGCCCGTGAGCAGCAGTTTATGCATGATCAAACAGGCTTCTATGGTTTTACCCAAACCAACTTCATCTGCCAGTAATACACGGGGGTAATACCTAGAGCATACCTCATTGGCGATATAAAACTGATGGGGAATAAGATCTATACGCGCACCCACAAATCCATGGGCGGGTGACAGTTTCCGTTCAAAATCAAATTCTAATATTTTCTTTCTAATACCGAATGCTCTTCTAGAATCTACCTCTCCCAGGAACAACTGATCTGAAAGTGTGTGCTTTACAGAAACCTCTCCCATATCAGCTTCACTAAGAAGACCTGTGGCACTCAAGTATATGAGCAAGTCTCCAAGTTCCCGAACCTCATCAATCAGAAAAGGTTTGTTTTCAGCATCACTGACTGTATCACCAGCTTTGAAAGAAACGCGCCTTAACGGAGCACTCTCAGAAGCGTACATTCTAATCTCTTTTGAAGAAGGGAAATTCAACAGAACCCTGCCTTTAGAAAGCTCCTTCACCACTCCCACACCTAACTCAGGTTCTCCTACACTACTCCATCTCTGCCCTAATTCGAATTCTTCCATGGCTCTTTTTCTTGAAAATTTTCAGCGCGCAAAGAAACGAAAAGAAAGAGGTTTGAGGTTAGAATTAAAGCTTATTGAATATCTAACTGACAAGCTTGAGCTTAACTCGAAATCACTGCACTAGACACTGCTCAAAATGGCTGTTTTCGTTGGCTTTTTATTTAATTACTGATTCTGAGGTAGCTTTTAGCATATTAAGAAAATTAGATTTAATGTCTGCTATCAAACCAGAGCTACTAACGTGTTTTATTAAAGCGCACACTTAGTGCAACGCACTAATAAAACACGTTCATATATTTCTCTAATTTCCTTAAAAACAACTAGTCAAAAAACTAAAAAATAGCTTTAAAAAATCCCAACACCCATCATCATAAGACTTTCATATGCGTCTTGAAATTCTAACGAAACTGAGGGCTAACTAATTTTGGACTTAGGTCTACTAATCTCCAGAGCGAATTAACGATAAGATCCTATTTTGAAGCATGGCTTCACCAGCATCCACTTTCCAATGTATTTCAATGGGATTGTTTTCTGCGGCTACAGTAACCATTGCCTGCAGAGACACTATGTCACTATCTAGTTTAAGTATTCTACTAGAATTAACTACCTCAACCCCATTTAGATAAATGGTATAAATAACATTACCCGTGACAGCAGGAGTAGTGGCAGAAGCGGTTGAACCTGGAGGATAAAAGGTGCCTGTAAGCGTTCCTGCAATAGCGCCAGCCCCTAATGCCGTTCCTACATCTCCTACAATCGTAGAACTTATATCAGCTGAAATAGCACCACCAGAAGTAAACATTGCAAATGAGGACAGAACACCTAAATCTATAGGAGAATCACCCATTGGAGCCTCAAGAACGCAGCTGGCAGCTATACCTAATGCTCCAGACAATGTAAATATTCTTCCGTCAAAAACAGTACCCGATCCCAATGTAATTGCTCCGGAAAAAGAAACCAAAGCTCCTTTCATAGTGGTGTTAGCGCCAGTAGACATGGCTACTTGAGACACCCAAAATATATTATTTGGGCTAGCTCCATTTATCAAAACTACATCTGTGGTAGTCGCCTGCGTAGTGAATGCACCTGTACTTCTGATTATAAAAATGGAATTCGGGTCGCCTTCACCGTCCAATGTTAATGTTCCAGCAATCGATGCTGCTCCCGTTACATCATAAACACCAGGAAGCAAAGTCTCTCCTCCTCCAAAAGTAAGAGCGTGAGGCATACCGCCTGGCATGTCCATTAAATCTTGGTATATGATAGCCACATCAAGAACTCCTTGAGATGAACTAAATTCAGGAGAAGCGCTGGCAGTATCCGCAAACATTTGAGCGTTAAATAAGACCATATAAGTGCCTGGGCTTGGTGACAACGTCATACCTGTAACTAATAAATCATCAGTTGAAGAAGTACTAATGTCATCTCCTTCAGTAGCCGCATACATCGTTGGACCCTCTTGGCTCACCCCTGTTAAGGACAACAACCAATCTTCTTCGCTTAAATCTGGGTCTGTATTATTTGTCGCATAAATAGCATACGCTGATTGACCCTCTGGTCCAACATCCCCTTCTGGCCCAATTTCTCCAGGATCGCCTTGTGCACCTTGCGGTCCTGTAGGACCTGCTGCTCCAATTTCTCCTTCCTCTCCAATAGGTCCAACGTTACCCTGAATTCCTTGTAGCCCAGGAGCTCCTGTTTCTCCAACTCCTCCTTGTGGTCCAACATCTCCTACTGGACCCTGAGGCCCTTCACCATTTCCTGATGTTTTAGCATATAGCGCATAAGGCACACTCATTAATTGACTTGTGCCTGTAACCGTATATGTGTTCCCTCCCAGCAGGTCTATCTCTGTTTTGACAAAGTAGAGACCTGATGACCAATTTATGCTGGTGAAATCTCCACTTACTAAGGTTCCTAAACCTATTTCTAAACTTACTAAGCCGTTTGAGTTAGTTGTGGGGGTTTGTGTTTCTACATACACTGCTGTTCCGCCTACAGCGCCTTGTAGTATACTTAATTGCATCCCTACCGTTTGATTGGTTACTAATGCATTAGATGCATCTCTTACTACCGATTGGTAGCTCATTTTTTCGGGGCTTTGCCCCCATAACATCACAGCCAATAATAAGGCAGCTGCTAGTGCAAATACTTTTTTCATTGTGAAGGTTTATAAGGTTTATACACTAAATGTAGAACATTTACAAAGAATATCACAAAAAAAACACTTGATTGTCTTAGATAAAAAAGTTAGAACGCCCGATGTATACCACTAATATGAAGTTAAAGCAACTGTCCCTAAGCAAACTGCATCAAAAGACAGCCCTTACCTTATCCACCTCTAAGCACTTTGGTTTTAAGACTGCTTTTATGGATTACAGGGCGCTAACATAGACTTCGCTCTGCTGGTCGTTGTATATTAGGACCTCGGGGGTCTCCACGACTAGGATTTGATTTTAAATACAGGAAACACCTGTCTAACCTCGTTGTTTTTGAGTGGCCTTAAGCGCTCTAGAGAAGTTTGCTCAATGAGTGTAAAGATCTTTAAACATGGGCGCATAATGAGGTAATGGCATGGGAGGTTTTTAACTAAAAAAAAGGAGGGCGATTGTCCTCCTTTTTTAAAAAATATTTTGCTACGCTACGATAACTTGTTAGATAGATAAATTACTTACTCCTAATTTATTTTAAAGGTTTTCTTGATATCGCTACGCTAAGTTGTTAAAAAGCCCGAACAGCGCGAAGAAAGCCGTTGCTCTCCTTCCAGAAGCCGAAAAAGTTACCATTACCGAAATGCCACATACCCCCATAGTAGAGACTGTATTCCGTAGAATTCCAATAGACCTCATTACCAAAACCGCCAACATTTCCTAATCCCAAAACGTTTCCTTGCCCAATGTTATTATACATTAAAGCCATTTCACCCACTGAAGGTAAAAACCAATCGCTATACCCCCCTAAGGTTAAATTTGCACAAACATCCGCAGCCGTACCTGGTGTAGTACATCCAGCGTTTATATCAATAGTATTTTGATTACCAGTCCCTAAATCAAAACCATCAGCTCCTGTTACTGTTCCATGACAACCATATTGAACCACCGTAGCTTGGTCTGTGGTAGCCGCAACTAATCCGCCACCTAAACCATCGACCCAAAATACAATACCTCCTGCTACGAGATCTCCAATCGCTGGAGGTGTTCCTCCAGTCCAAGTTGGTACTCCGCTTATCATTTGTAGGGTAGCTCCTTCATTAAATGCAGCGGGGATAGTTACCCAAGCAGTGCCATTCCAATAGTTCATGTCTCCTGCATTACCTGAAGTTGGAAGTTCAAAAATCTCCGTAGAATTAACTATATAAGGATCAAGGCTTGTTCCTGTGCCTGTAATTGTAACATTAGTTCCTGCTTGCGTAACTCCACCTTGCCCATCGTTTCCTGCTGGACCTTGAATTCCTTGTATACCATCAGCTCCAGTTAATCCTATTGATCCCTGTGACCCTGTCGAACCGTCTAATCCGTCATTTCCTGTGATACCTTGAATTCCTTGAGCACCTATTGCCCCATCTAATCCGTCAGTTCCTGTGACACCTTGAATTCCTTGAACACCTATTGCTCCATCTAATCCGTCAGCTCCATCATTTCCTGTGACACCTTGAATTCCTTGAGCACCTGCAGGTCCTGTAGCACCTGTAGCTCCATCAGTACCCTCATTTCCTGTGATACCTTGAATTCCTTGCACACCTATTGCTCCATCATTTCCTGTGATACCTTGAATTCCTTGAGCACCTGCAGCTCCATCTAATCCGTCAGCTCCATCATTTCCTGTGATACCTTGAATTCCTTGCACACCTATTGTTCCATCATTTCCAGTAATACCCTGAATTCCTTGAGCGCCTATTGCTCCGTCTAATCCGTCAGCTCCATCAGTTCCTGTGACACCTTGAATCCCTGGAGCACCAGCAGCACCGTCTATTCCGACAGCACCATCATTTCCAGTAATACCCTGAATTCCTTGAGCACCTATTGCTCCGTCTAGTCCGTCAGCTCCATCAGCTCCATCATTTCCAGTGATCCCTTGAATACCTTGAGCACCTGTTGCTCCTGCTGGGCCTTGACCATTCCCTGAGGTTTTGGCATATAATGCATAAGGCACACTCATTAACTGGCTGGTGCCTGTCATAGTGTATGTAGTTCCGCCCAGTGGGTCTGTTTCTGTCTTTATAAAATAAGGACCTGCAGACCAGTCTATAGTCGTGAAATTTCCACTTGCTACAGTTCCTGAACCTAGTTCTATACTTACCAATCCATTAATATTAGTAGATGGAGATTGTGTTTCTACATACACCGCTGGTCCACCTACCGAACCTTGCAATATACTTAGCTGAATTCCTACGGTTTGGTTGGTTACTAAAGCATCAGAGGCATCTCTGATTACCGATTGGTAGCTCATTTTTTCTGGGCTTTGAGCCCACAATGCTGACATCATTAGAATGGCAGCGGCTAAAACAATTATTTTTTTCATAGTGTAAAATTACATGGGTGTTAGACATTATGAAATAGGCACTAGCACTCAAATCACTAGGTACTGGGACCTAGTGAGTATTGAAAAAGAGCACTTCAGGTTAAAACCGAATCTTCTTTTAATGCGAAAACTGCTATCGCTCATCAAAAAGGATGCAGCGCCTTACTAGCCTATAGTAAATTGACGGATTTTTAACAGCCAGTCTATTTATCCCAGTCTGCCTAGTGGCTTTGGCTGCACTGGGTCAAAAAAGTTTTTCTGGTAGTGTTCTCCTGCAGAAAAGAGGCTTGGCTTATGCAATTGAGGATTAATCGAAATAACTTTTCACAGGGAAATTTAACT
>MDTF01003239.1_pt1 | contig 10221 bp, 10 predicted proteins | sample 811191 | NCBI WGS metagenome assembly MDTF01 (sample SAMN05326649, study PRJNA326480) | marine metagenome | isolation source: seawater | place: Southern Ocean | collected 2011 | reverse complement strand
ATATTGATCTATTGGCATCCAGTATTTTATTTCTTCATTATCAAAACCATAATCAGTTTTATTTGAAGAACAAAATCTTAAAAAGTACCAAGAAGAGTCAACAAAAGTATCAAGTGTATCAGTCTCGACCCTACATTCTTCACCGTTAATCAGGATCTTTCTCCATTCAGTTTGGTGGTCTAGTGGATTTCCTTTAGTTTTAAGATTTATGTTTTCTGGAAGTTTTAAAGGCAAATTTTCTTTTGGAATTTTTCTAATCTCATTATTTTTGTTGTAAGCAATAGGTATTGGACACCCCCAGTATCTTTGTCGAGAAACACCCCAATCTTTTAACCTAAAGTTAATCTTTTTTTTCCCTACTTGTTTCTCCTCTAGAATTTGAATTGCCTTTATTACAGAATCATTAGGCGCTGTTAAACCATCTAGAAATTTTGAATTAAAAATTTCACCAGGCCCTGTATATGCTTCTTTGGTAACCTTAAATTCTCCTTTATGCCCGTGAGGCTTTACAACGGGTATTATTTCTAAATTATATTTTATAGCAAAATCTAAATCTCTTTGATCATGTCCGGCACTTCCAAAGATAGCACCAAAGCCATAATCCATTAAAACGAAGTTGGCAAAAAAAACAGGAACTTTTTTTTCACTATCAAAGGGATTTATTGCTAAGAGATTAGTTTTAAATCCTAATTTATCAGCCTGAGCTATAGCTTCTTCAGTGGTTCCAGTTTTTGAACAATCTTTTTTAAATTTCTTAAAGTTTGTATTGTTTTCATAGTATTTAGACAAAGGGTGATCAACTGATAATGCTAAAAACGAACAACCAAAAAGTGTATCTGGCCTTGTTGTAAAAATTTTAACAGTTTTAACTTCATCATTTCCTTCTATGAGAAAGTCAACTTCACACCCAAAGGATTTTCCAATCCAGTTTTTTTGCATAATCTTTACTTTATTTGGCCATTCATTGAGGTTGTCAAGCCCACTTAAAAGCTCCTCTGAAAACTTAGAAATATTAAAAAACCATTGATTTAGTTTTTTTCTTTCAACAGTGGCTCCAGATCTCCATCCCTTACCATCAATGACTTGTTCGTTAGCCAAAACAGTTTGGTCAACAGGATCCCAGTTTACATAATTTTCTTTTCTATATACCAAGCCCTTATCATAAAGGTCTAAAAAAAATCTTTGTTGGTGAACATAATAATCAGCAGAGCAGGTAGAAAGTTCCCTATCCCAATCAATCGAAAGACCAAGTTTTTTTAATTGTAATTTCATAGTAAGGATATTTTGTTCTGTCCATTTTTTTGGATCCAGATTATTTTGACGAGCTGCATTTTCTGCAGGCATACCAAACGAGTCCCACCCCATTGGGTGCATAACATTAAATCCTTGCATAGCTTTGTATCTAGCAAGAACATCTCCAATAGTATAATTTCTAACATGTCCCATGTGAATTTTTCCAGAAGGGTATGGAAACATCTCTAGACAATAAAATTTTTTTTTGCTCTTATCAACTACTGTTTTGAATACCTTGTTGTCGTCCCAGAACTTTTGCCATTTGTATTCAATAGTTTTAAAATTATATCTTTGCATTTATAATGTTTAAATCCTGTTATAAATTTTAGATTTTTTTATTCTCCGACTTTTTTAACACCAGGTACACCAGCACGTTTTTTTCTAAATTTTTCTCTTTCTTTTTTTACTGAAACTGTTTTTAGGCGTGCAGCTTTTTTTAATATTGCTAGTTTTAACTCTTGTGAAATTTCACCACTACCCATATTGGTATTACAATTGAGGGCAGTATTGACTTCAGAACAATTTTTTTTATATACTGTAATTTTTAAACCATCAGCTCTTATCTCATTAGATAAAAATTGTACCATTATCTTAATTGAAGAATTATCCTCGCTAGAATTATTATACCAGTCTGTTATAATAATTCCCCCGCCATAATCAGCATTGTTTAAAGGAACAAAATCAAGAATATCAATAGTTGCTCTCCACATTTCATTCGAAGTTGCAAATTCAAATTTACCCGTGCCACCACTCAAACCTAAACTGCCAAGCGTCATTCTTTTACCCTCTTCTACATTTCTTTTAACTCTATCATTGGCATTAGTGGGAACTTTTCGAGCATCAGATTTTTTATATAACCCACATTGTGACAGAAATAAAATAACTGTAATTAATGAGAAGAAACAGACTGTTTTTTTTGTTATAATTTTAGTTATGGTTGTTTTTATTGGCATTTTATAGATTTGATTAATATTGTTTAACAGAATAATTAAACATCAATATCTCGAAAAACCCAATAAATAAACAACTAAAATGTGATATTATTACCACACTTGTGATAAATCAATCAATTTCGCAAATCAACTAGGTTAGATTTTATAAATATTTGCTATGTATTGTGCTCATAATTAATTAATTAATTAATAAACAAAGGAGTAATTATTATGAATATACTAAAAAAAGTAGGGCTTTCAGCTCTTGCTGGTTCTCTTGTTGCAGTTTCTGCTTCAGCTGGTGAATTAGCCGTTTCAGGTATTTGGGAGTTAACTCACAAGTCTGATGACAACGCGTCTCAAGGTAACCCGTACGGATCAAAATCTGCAATCATGTTTAATGGTTCAGGTGATATTGATGGTGTAGGTACTGCAACATGGTACGCAGCAATTAACGATAACAATCCAGCAGGATTTTTATCTCATCAAATCACAATAGATATGGGTGATATGGGTGAATTTGGATTTGATCAAGGTGTTGGAGCATACGGTGGAAATACTATCGATGATAAGTCACCAACTGCTTGGGAAGAATCTTGGCACAATACTGCTAACTCATCTGGTGGATTTTCTGCTAACGGTGGATCATCTGGAGTATTGGGTTACAAAAACACTATCAGTGGAATCAATGTAAATATTGAATACGCTCCACAATTAGGTGCTGCAGATGCAGGTGATGGAAATACTGGTGGGATAACACCTACTACTACTTTACAATCTGGATCAAACACTAACTGGGCAATCACTTCAACAGCTTTGATGGATGGTCTAGATGTTGGTTTTGGTTATGGTAAAGATAGTATCGGTAATGATTCAACTACTTCGTCAGAACTTGAATCAGTTGTTGGTTACGCTAACTATACAATTGGTAGTGTTAAAGCTGGTATAACTATGTCTCAGTCGGCTGGTGGTACTGCTGGATCAGGTGCAAATCATGTAACTGCTTACGGTATTGCAGTAAATATAAGTGATGATTTATCTGTATCTATCAACCAACATGATAATGACTACATGAAAGCTGGTGGAACGAACATAACGCAAGAATCTACTGGTATAGCTATTGCTTATACAATGGGTGGTGCAAAAATCGCAATCCAAAACAACTCAATGGATAACGTAGCAGGTGTTTCTGGAACTAATGATGAGATTACAGAAATAAGTCTATCAATGGCGTTTTAATTAACACGCAATTTTTAATATTAAACGGCCTCTGTAAAAAGAGGCCGTTTTTTTTGCACTACAAAAAAATCACAAAATAATACAGTGATAACCTATCAAATTGAGAGTTTGGTTTGGAAAAAGAAAATAAGAAACATCAAAAAAATATAGAGATAGGTTTAAACCTATTCAAACAAACAAAATATTCACAAGCGTTAAATCAATTTAAAAAGATAAGCGAAATTAAAAGTGATGATTTTATTGTTTACTGGTATTTGGGACACACTGAATATAAATTACATTATTATAGTGATGCAATCAAAAGTATAGAAAAATCAATAAATATAAAATCAAAAGATGCATTAAACCAAAATTTTTTAGCCACAATCTACATGACCATCAATCAACACGAGAAGGCAATTAAAATTTTAGAAGAGTTATTGAAGATAAATTTTAATAATAAAACAGCACTTATTAATCTAGCAAAGATATATACGGAAAAAGGAAATTTTATAAAAGCAACAAAATATTATCTTTTAGTTTTAGAATTTGAACCAAAGAATTACGGGGTTTACTATGAGCTAATTAAATTAAATAAAAACTATTTAAATAAAGAACTAATAAATCAAATAAATAATGATTTAATTAGCAATGAAATAAACGATGAAAATAAAATATTTGTTAATTATATTTTAGCAAAAAATGAGAAACAAAATAAAAATTATAAATTAGAAATAGAATTATTATTTAATGCTCATTCAGATTATATAAAAAAAAAAAAAATTGCAGAAAACCAAGAATGGAATTATTATAGTAATTTACTTCCACAATTTGTTTCAAAAAGTAATAACTTGGAATTAAAGCTAGATTGTCAAATAAAACCAATATTTATTATGGGTTTACCAAGATCTGGAACCACATTAGTTGAAAGTATTATCTCGTCAGGCTTAACAAGGTTGCCAATGGGTGGTGAAGTTGAGTCTTTTAGTAAAGTTTTTTTTTCAAAAAATATCATTAAAGATTATGAATCAAAGTTTTTGAGTACTGATTTTTGTTTTCAAAGAAATGATTACGAATTAATGAAAGAAAATATAGTATATCAATATGATCAATTAAAATTAATTGATAAAGAAAAAAATTATCAATTTACTGATAAATCTTTAGAGAATTTTTTATATATCAATATTATTAGAAAAATATTTCCAAATGCAAAATTTATTTATTGCCAGCGAAACCCTTTCGCAAATATAATTGCAATTATAAAAAATTTTTTACCAAATATATATTGGACCCACACAATAGATAAAATTTTTAAATATTTTGAAATATATAATAAAAATTTAAATGATGAATTAGCCAAAAGAAATTCAGATTTTATATTATTAAATATTGAAAACCTTACTAATGATCCTAAGAAAATTTCAAAAGAAATATTTAATTTTTTAGAACTAGAATGGTCTGCTGGATGTATAAATTTAAAAGAAAGTAATAATATAATAAAGACTGCAAGTAATGTACAATTGAGAAGATCTATCAAAAAGCATAATCTGGAATATTTAGATAAGTACATTCCCTTTTTTGAACATCAAGGAAAAAAATATAGTTGGTTCAAAAGTTAATCAAATTTAGAAAATAAGTCTTTGAGATTACTGCTATAATTTTTAGATAAATTTAAAGAAGTTTTATAAATTGGTTTATTGGCTTGATTGACACTCAGAGTTTTAATAGGTGTATCATTTTTATAATAAGTTAAACAATTTCTGTCCCATTTCAAATCACAAAATTTTATTAGTTTTTTCGTCTGAGTATCAAAATCGTTAACCAAATTTTCATATTTAAGATTATATATTTCATCCTTAAGCTCAAGATTCCAAAAATTCATTATATCTTTATATGCGATATAGTAGTTATGAATATCCTGCTCATTGTAACACCAATACTGATTAGAGGAAAATAAGTTTTTATAAATTGAAAGGCAATTTTCTTTTGCATCACGATAACAATGGATAATCTTTGAGTTTGGAAAAAAATGTTTTATGAATCCAATGTACCAAAAATTAGACAATGTTTTATCTGCTATAATTGGTTTTTTAATTTTATAGCTTTTAATTATTTTAAAGAAATTTTCTGCAAAATTTTGATTTAAAAACTTATTAAATTTTTCACTTTCAATTTTATTGTTTTGAAGGATCTGATTTGTAATCAATTTTGGTATAAGGTTTAATTCACCTACACCAGATACAGCTGAGTGCCCCGATATTATTTTTTCCACAAGTGTAGTCCCTGATCTAGGTAAACCGACAATAAAAATAATTTTTACAGAATCTATTTTTTTTGTATAATCAAATTTAGTGAAGTGTGATTTTATGCTTTTACTAATTTTTAAAATCTCATTTGTGTCATAAGTAGTAATACTTTTTTTTAGAGCATTTCCCTTCTTGAAAAATTTGAAAGAACCTTGATAATCTTTTTTATCTTCAAATTCTTTTCCAATAGCAAAGTAAAGGTATATTTTCTGTTCATTGTTTAATTCTAAAGTAGTTAACTTTTTGATCATAGAATCTTTATGTTCATCAACCTCATTAAGACTAATCAAAGCACTCAATAAATAATCTGCTTCAGTAAAAGTGGGATCTAATTTTAAAACTTTAAATAGAAGTTCTTTAGCCTTTTCTATTTCCCCTATGGCTTGATATACATTTGCAAGATTTCTGTATATTTGGGGTATATTGTCGTTCTTTTTAATAACTAATTCATAGAACCTAATTGCTTCTCCAAAATATAAGGTTTCACTTTTAAGATTAGCTAAATTAACTAAACAATTTATATAATTTGGGTTCTTATCTAACAATGTTTGAAAACATTTTTCTGCCATAGAAAAATTATTTAAATATTTATATGAATTACCTAGATTATTAAGTGCTGCATAATTATTAGAATTATATTGTATAGCCTTATTAAAGCTATCTATTGATTCTTTATACTCCCCATTAGACTGTTGTGCTAATCCCTTTAAATTCCATAATAAGTCATTATCTGGATTTTTTTTAAGCAATATAGTTGTTTCTAAAATTGTATAATCAAAATCAAGTAACTTAAATTTGGTTAAAATAATATTGATTTTATCTTGAATACTTTTTTTCATTAATTTAAATTTGGTATTTTATTTCCATCTTTTATAAAACTTATTGATGCAAATCCATAGGAATTAGTCATTTTAATTTTTTTTATATTTTGTGTAGAAATTCCACCCAGTGCAATTATTGGTAATTTAGTCATATGTGATAAAAAATTAAATTTTATTACATCAAAATAATTTTTATTTTTTCTTACTTTGAATAAAGGGGATAAAAAAATTTGTTCGACACCTTGTTTTTCTTTAATTTTTATCTCTTTTAAATTGTGAGCTGAACCAATAATTAGAAAATTTTTTTTATAAACATAATTTTTAATATTATATTTTTTATTAAACGAGGGTATATAAACTCCATCTAGATCGAGCTTAAATGCCAAGTTAGGGTGATTAGATATCAAAAATTTACGATTTGTTTTTTTACAAAAATTTTTAAATTTTTTAATTTCTGTTATAAGTGGTTTTTTATGGTAATTTCTGTAAATAATTGCGATTTTTTTATTTATATTTTTAATATTATTAATATTTAATTCATTTATAAAAAAATAAATTTTAGGTAAATATTTATGCATAATGTAGTTGATAATTTAAACACAATAGAGTCATTATTAAAGTCTAAAATTAAAGATAAAAATGTTCCCTTAATAATAGCAGTTAGCAAAACATTTCCAATGTCTGAGATACTTCCTCTAATCAACCATGGACACAAACATTTTGGTGAAAATAAGATACAAGAGTCGCTAGAAAAATGGTCTAATATCAAAGATGATTTTCATGAAATAAAATTGCACATGATTGGAAATATTCAAACAAATAAAGTAAAATTTTTATTACCTCTATTCGATTATATACATTCATTAGATAGTTTAAAATTAGCTAAAAAAATTTCGTCTGAACAACAAAAAAAAAAAAAAAACCAAAGATATTTATTCAAATAAATATTGGTAATGAAATCCAAAAAAACGGAATTTCGGCTGATAATTTGAAAATTTTTTATCAAACTTGCATCAACGAGTTAGATTTAGACATAGTTGGCATAATGTGTTTACCACCTAAAAATGAGGATTCTTTGGCTTATTTTAATAAGATGAAAAAATTAGCTAACAGCATCGGTGTAAAGGAACTAAGTATGGGAATGTCTGCTGACTACATTGAAGCCTCAGAAAATGGCTCTTCTTTTTTAAGAATAGGATCAAAAATTTTTGGTTCTAGAGCTTAGTAAATTTTTATGAAACTTCTATTATTAATTAATTTTAATAATATCAAAAAATCTTTTTTACTTACTGCAATACATCCAGCTGTAGGTTTGTAATCTTTAGTTAAATGAAGAAAAATTGCACTCCCATTATATGGGATTGTATTTTTAATATTATAGTCAATTACCAATATAAAATCATATTTATGGTCTGTTCTGTATAGTTTTTCATGAGACAAGCCATCATCTATTAAAATTTCTTTATTATAAAGTTTACTTTTAGAGTCATTGCACCAACCCATTTTTTTTTTTATGACCTTAGTTTTTAAAAAGGTTATTGGTTTAGATACTCTATCTGGTCTGTAATAAATATTAATAAATTTAAATGTACCCTTTGGTGTTTTGTAGTCACCCTCCTTTTTTTGTTTTACTAAGCCATTTTTCCCAGAACTACATTTAATTTTAAATTCATCAAAAATGAGACTGTTTTTATTCTTTAATTGTATTAACATAATAAATTAAAATGATTAAACAAAATGTTATAATTATTAATATTGAACCATTATATTTAATTTTAGATGAATTGAAATTAAAATTATCATTTAATTGTTCCTATTATGAAAGTGAAAAAAAATTAAGAGATAATAAAACATTTGATACAAAAAATTTATTTTTTGTATCACGAAGTAAAAACTTACTCGACAGTTATAATATAGATAAAAAAAATATTTTTATTTATCCAGAGATTTCCATCACGCTCACAAAATTTATTCAAGAGATCAATATATTGATGATGAGACAAAAGTATAATTATCAATCTAAGATAAATATTAAGAATTATATTTTAGATTTAAATTCAAGAATAATCCATAATGATAAAGAGAGTTTAAGATTAACTGAAAAAGAGATAGGTATAATAATTTTTCTAAATTCTAGTGAAAAAAAAATAAAAAATATTGATCTTCAGAAAGAAGTTTGGAAGTATTCACCAGGACTGGAAACACATACTGTTGAAACTCATATTTATAGACTGCGAAAGAAAATAAGAGAGAAGTTTGGAGATACAAACTTTATAGTCAGTGAAAAAGACGGCTATCTAATTTAATCTTGCACCTATTTGTTGAATTATTTTTGAGGACATTTCGGTTCCCTTTATTAAACAATCTTTGATTGATAGATTGTTAATGTGACCATGTAGGAAACCTGATGCAAATAAGTCTCCAGCACCAGTCAAATCTTTAATAATTAAATCTTTTTGACATTCGTTTTCAATGACTTCATTACCAGTTATAGCAATACTTCCTTTTTCCCCACGTGTAATAATAATTATTTTCCCTATTTGTTTACTAAACTCAATAACTTCTGTAAATTTTTTTGCATTTATTAAAGAGGTAATTTCCTGTTCATTTGCAAAAGTAATATCTATTTTATTTTTAACTAAATTTAAAAAATGATGCTTGTGTCTCTCTACGCAAAATAAATCTGATAATGACATTGCAACTCTATTAGAATTTTCAATAGCTTTATCAAAAGCAGATCGAGGCCCACCTTCGTCCCACAAATAACCTTCTAGAAAAATTATTTCACTACTTTTAACAGAATCTAAATTGACATCATTTTCACTAATTTTTCCAGCTACTCCAAGAAAGGTACACATTGTTCTTTCAGAGTCTGGTGTGATTAGAATTAAGCAAGTTCCAGTTGATAATCTTTCATCTTTTTTAGTATAAATATATTCAACATTTTCTTTCTTTAACCCATCCTCATATTTTTGGCCTAAATTATCATCTTTAATTTTACCAATAAACCCGACTTTATTTCCTAATTGAGATAGACCCACAATAGAATTAGCAACTGATCCACCCGAGATTGTATCCTCAATCTTTACAGTAGATAATAATTTTTTAAATTCAATTTCATCGACCAGTTTCATTGTACTTTTTGTTAATTTATTTTCAGACAAATATTTGTCTTCAACTTTACAAATAACATCAACTATTGCATTCCCGATTCCTAGAATTTTCATATTAAGTTTTTTTTACACTAATTGGATTTCTACGCTTAGGATAACAAGTCGTACAAATTTTACAAGTTAAACCATAACAGTTTCGGGCTTGGCAGTATTCTCTACCATAATAAATTATTTGAAGGTGAAGCTTACTCCATATTTTTTTTGGAAAAATTCTTTTTAAGTCTTTTTCAGTTTGAATAACATTTTTCCCATTTGTTAAGCCCCATCTTTGAGCAAGCCTATGTATGTGCGTATCTACTGCAAATGCGGGTACACCAAAACCTTGAGACATGACTACACTTGATGTTTTATGCCCTACACCAGGTAGTTTTTCAAGCTCCACAAAGCTTTTGGGTACATTACCCCCATGATTTGCTAAAAGCTGTTTAGACATTAAATAAATACTTTTTGCTTTAACACGAAAGATACCAATACTTTT
>MDTF01005013.1_pt1 | contig 10223 bp, 8 predicted proteins | sample 811191 | NCBI WGS metagenome assembly MDTF01 (sample SAMN05326649, study PRJNA326480) | marine metagenome | isolation source: seawater | place: Southern Ocean | collected 2011 | reverse complement strand
TAAATTTATTGAAAATAATGATGCCACTTATAACTAAAGATAAAATTGCAAAGTCAAAAAGTTATTCAACAATAGATATTTTTGAAAAAGCAGCTAGAGAAGCAGGCCAAGCATTGATAAATGATTTTGGAACAATTGAAAATTCTCAAATTAAGTCAAAAGATGTGGGTGATTTTGTTACGACTGTAGATATTAAAACTGAAAAAATTTTATTAGAAATTCTTCAACAATCTTATCCGAATGCCACTTATATCACTGAAGAGTCAGAAAAAATTAAAGGAGATCAAGAAATTATAGTCATTGACCCTATTGACGGAACTACAAATTTTATTCATGGAATACCTTTTGTAGGTATCGTAATAGGAAGAGTATTTGAAGGGGAAATTACAGATGGTATAATTTTTAACCCAATTCTTAATGAATTATATTCGGCTACAAAAGGTGGTGGAGCTTGGTGCAATAATAAGAGATTACACGTATCAAATAGAGATAAAATGTCTAACTGTATAATTGGAACAAGTGTGCCTCATGCTAATCGAGGATATAAAAATTATCTTAATGAAATTGATAGCATTGCAAAAAATTGTGCTGGTTTAAGAAGTACTGGTTCAGCTGCTATTGATCTTTCATTGGTTGCGTCGGGAAAAACTGATGCTTTTTGGCAAAGAAATCTAAAATTATGGGACATATGTTCGGGTATATTAATTGTAAATGAGGCTGGAGGAAAAGTTACACAGCCTAATGGTAAAGAGTGGACGGTGAATTCATCTGATATTCTGGCTTCAAATCTTTTTGTTCATCAACAAATTGTCGAAAAACTTTAATTACATTAAAATTTTTATTTAATCATGTACAGATCTAGTGCAAGTTTGCACATAATAAGTAAGCCTTATTTTCTAATCTTAAATGAAAGCTAAATTATACTTATGTGATTTTGTAGGATGTTTAGACTGTTTTGGATTATTATAGACTGACTATCTTTTGGATCCCTCGGCTTTTAAGTCCTTTGTATCTACTAATTTCACCACGAGAACATAGTGCTCTTTTATTATTATTACTCACATTATTATAGTTGTTGTATAAAAGATTCAATTAATTTTTATTTTTATCTCTTCACGTACATCTCTTATGCATTTTCATGCAAATTTAATCTTTATAAATAATCTTATTTTTTTCCGTTTAAGCAAGCATCATAATATGGGTCGATTTTTATCAAGACTCCTTTACATGAATTGATGTCATTCAGAGTACGTACCCATACGGTTCCAAGCTTTGATTGTTCGCTTGATTTGTATTTTAGTATTGGTCGACTCTTTAAACTATAGGAGAGATTACCTCCATACCAACCTCCATAAATCCAACCATGCCCAACAACAACCTCTATCTCATTTGTAAAATTTTTATTCCACACTGTTTGAACTTTATTAGAAATTTCTTTTCCTGGAAAATCAGTTCTTTTGTCTTTTTGAACAAAAGAATCAACGCCATAAACGATCGGTAAAATCAAAAAAAGAAAGGAAAAGGCAAAAAGAAATCGTCTAAATTTTTCTAGATTAATATTTGATTTAAATAGGTAAATAAAAAAAATACCTGGAAATATATAAAAAGTAGACATCCACATCGTTCTTATTCTTACACCACCAAATACTGAGGTTAAAAACATAAGTAGAATTGGTAAAAAAGTTATTGCAAATAAAAAAATTAATTTTCTATCTCTTAAATTTATATTTATTTTAAAACTAGATAAAATAAAACGAAGTAAAATAAACATAGGTGTCAATAAGAGAATTTGTTTTATCAAAAAAATTAAAGGGTATAATAAATGATTAAATATTTTTATGCTTCCAAGTCCACTTAGAGGGTCGCCAAAAGATCTAAATAGCGCATACTGTATGCTCTTTAGATCATTTGAAAAAATAAAATATAAGTGTGGAGATATTACTAAAAAATAAAATAATAATGCAAAAAAGTATTTTAAATTTAGTTTTTTATTAATAATTATCTCTCTAATAAAAAATAAGCCTAATGAAGCTAATAAATATAAGGCTAAATAGTAAGTAAGAGTAGAAATACCGGCAAATACACCAAGCATAATCCAATCAATATTTTTATTAAAATTTATAGCTTTCCAGCAAAAAAAGGCAGTGCACGCTAATAAAAGCAATAATGGAATGAAGGCATTTAGTTCGGGTGATGTATAATTAAAAAAATAAATACTTTCTAATAGCAAAACTGAAATCAAGCTGTGAATATTGTTCTCAAGAAAATACTGTGAAAATTTAAAAACTATTATAAAACATGATCCTATCAATAATTGACTTAGTAGATAATACGCCCAATCTTGATTTCCAAAAATTTTAAAAAATAGTTCTGTAAATAAAGGAAATACTGGTGGATATTTATCATAACCCAGTCTCAAATCATTTCCCCAGGCCAAACCTTCAATTGTATCTAGAGGTAAATTTGAATTAAGAATAGAAGGTATAGCTGTCCATAAAAATATATGGAAGATAATAAAAATGTATAAAATTTTTTTACTTTGTATGGCCATAAATATTTTAAATATACTCTATCTTTTTGAATGATAAAGGGAAATTTAACTTTAACTTTTAAAAAAATTATTTTAGGAAGATTTGGTTTAAATAAAACTATCTAATGAAGTTAAATAAATATTCAATATCTTGGTAAAATCTATTGATGACAAATCCATAACTTGTATATTGCAATTATGAATCAAGTTTTTTTTTCAATAATAATTCCAACATATAATATGGGTAATTTTTTAGATAAATGTTTGTCTTCTTGTCTAAATCAAAGTTATCAAAATTTTGAGATTATTGTGATTGACAATAATTCAACTGACACCACAAATGAAATTCTGAAAAAGTATGAAAAAAAAATAATATATAGAAAATTTAACAACGAGGGTGTGATTTCAAAATCTAGAAATGAAGCTCTTAAAATTGCAAAAGGAAATTGGATCGCACTATTAGATGCTGATGATTATTTTTCACCAGAAAAACTTGAAAAAGTCAAAGATGCAATTTTAAAAAATTCATTTGATGTTTTTTTAAATTCTGAATGGATTTCAAGTTATGACGAGAAATTTAAAGAAATTTGGTTTTATGGAAATAATAAAAAAAAATTTTATTTGGACTTAATTAAATATGGGAGTTGTTTGTCAACATCAGCTAGTGTGATAAAAAAAGAATTTCTTGAGCAAAAATCTATTAATTTTAATGAGGAAAAAGAAATCAGGAATGTAGCTGACTTTGATTTTTTTTTAAATATTGCAAGAGCAGAAGGAAAATTTTTTTTTTCAAAAAAACCACTAGGGTTTCATCTAATGCATTTAGCCAGCACAACTTCGCAATCAATTGATACTTATTTTCTTGCATTAAAAAAATTAATAAATAATCATTTTGAATTAAATTATATTAAGAAAGAAGATTATAATTTTTCTTTATTAAACTTGAAAGTTATAGAGTTAATTAGTAATCAAAATTTTAATTTTATGAAAAAAATTATTAATTTACTGGAAGTGCTCATTAAACACCCTGTAAACTTTTTTTTTATTTTTTTTAGAATTATAAAAAAAAAATTACAAACTAATTTTTTTAATTATTTTTATAGGTTAAAAAATAAATGAAGATTCCTTGTTTAATTTAAGCAATTAATTCTATTAATTTTATCTACCAAAAATGCCTAGTTTAACATCGTAGTCAACGGCAACACCGTAATCAGGATCGTCGTCACTATCAACAACAAGCTGTCCTGCCTTACTGAGTAATTTGTGGCAATCGCGTGTTAAATGCCTAAGCATTACTTTCTTGCCTATGCTATTATATTTATCTGCAATATCTTCTATGGCTTTTAAAGCTGATTGGTCAATTACTTTAGATCTGGCAAAATCAATAATGATAACCTTGGGATCTTCAGATGGTTTAAAAATTTCTAAAAAACTATTTGTTGAACTAAAAAAAAGAGGTCCTTCTATTTCATAAACCTTTGCGCCCTTCTCATGTCTAGATGGTCTTTCAATTGCAATTATTCTTGAGGCTGATTTCCAGGCAAATACTAATGCCGAAACAATTACACCCACGATTACAGCTACAGCTAAGTCTTCAAGAACTGTAACAACAGTCACAAGAATAATTACTAGTGCGTCACTCTTTGGGACTAAAAAAAGTATTCTTAATGAGTTCCATGCAAAGGTTCCTATAACAACCATAAACATTACACCAACTAATGCCGCAATTGGTATCATTTCTATGTATGTAGAAGCATACAAAATAAAAAATAATAAAAATAAAGCTGCTGATATTCCAGCAATACGTGTTCTGCCTCCAGATCTAACATTGATCATCGACTGTCCAATCATTGCACACCCTCCCATTCCTCCAAAGAAACCTGTGACTGTATTAGCAAAACCTTGTGCTAAACATTCTTGGCTTGCGCCACCTTTTTTATTTGTGATTTCTCCTACTAAGTTTAGAGTCAGAAGACTTTCAATTAAACCAATCGAAGCTAGTATAAAGGCATATGGGAAAATAATTTTCAATGTTTCTATCTTTAAAGGTACGCTTGGGATCGAAAAATCTGGAAGTCCTCCTTTAACACTAGCAAGATCTCCGACGCTAGGAATGTCAATGTTAAAAGCTAAAACAAGAATAGTTGTTAATAAGATAGCCACAAGTGTAGATGGTAGTGCCTTAGTTATTTTTGGCAATAACCATATAACAAGCATGGTCAATAAAACAAATCCAATTGAATAAGCCAGGGTATTTCCTGAAATCCAAGTAGATACACCGAAAGAATTTATTGTTTTGAATTGACTAAGCTGAGAAATAGCAATTACAATCGCTAACCCATTAACAAACCCAAGCATTACTGGTTGAGGAACCATTCTAATAAATTTTCCAAGCTTTAAAATTCCTGCAATTAATTGTAAAATCCCCATCAAAACTACAGTTGCAAATAAATATTCTGCACCATGATCCATAACTAACGCTACCATAACAACTGCCAATGCTCCTGTTGCACCAGAAATCATTCCAGGCCGTCCACCAATTGATGCTGTAATCAGACCTACTATGAAAGCAGCATACAGTCCCGATAAAGGTGCAACGCCGGCAACAAAAGCAAAAGCAATAGCTTCAGGAACTAAAGCTAAAGCGACTGTTAACCCTGATAAAATTTCTATTCTAAACAGTGAGAAGAAAACTTCTTTTTTTGGAATATAATTTTGTGCATTAAAGCTTAAAGATTTTGCAAAACCTAAAAGTCCTTGTGATGTAACTTGTGATGGAAGTCTTCCTTTTTTCAATGAGTGCTTTGTAATATTTGATTAACTTTTAAATCTTAGAGACTTAAGTACTTTATCGCCTTTAATCGTTTCTATATCAATGTTTAAATCTTTATTTAATCTCATATCTTTCCCTTCAATCCAAATTCCTGCTGCTAAATGCATAATACCAATTTGATAGTTTGGCAAATTTGGCTCAACAAATATTTCTTTTTCAGTGTCGTATTTAGGTAAAAGATTGCTAGGAAGCCAATTACAATTCAGCGGTAGAAATTCTGTAGGTATATTATCAATGTAAACGGAAAGATTAATTGCTAATCCCTCTGAGCCAAATATTCTGCCTTTAGATAAAGTTTTTTTTAAATTTTTTTGCCAAATATCCCAGCAAATAGAATCTTTTTCTAATGAAAAAACCCCAATATTTAAATGTGGAGCAAAAGCAATTTTTCTAGCATCATTCTCTTTTATGCCAGAACTTCTTGCGTGTTTATAATTTTGAGATTTTATAAAAGCTAAACTTCCAACTAACCATTTGACTTTAGACATTATTCTATAGCCCTGGCCCATTGTCTGGGTAATTCCAAGTTTTCCATTATCACATGCTTTAAAATAAAGTTCGATACAATTCCAGTCCTGTACCCAGGCATCACAATCTATCCAAAGGTATTTTTTAAATTCAGGAAAATAATTTGGTAAAAAAGCCCTAGACACTTGGCTCTTAAGCCATTCTTTTCCACCCACTTTATAACTTGGAACTTCAATGTCCCAGTTTGCTTTTTTAATTTTATAAACTTTTTTTTCAATAATTTTAATTTGTTCTGCGGTTAAGCCTGCATCTAAAACACAGATTGACGTATTCTTATTTTCTGGATGCTTATTTATTGAGTCAACCAGCTCAGCTAGCATTTCAAAATAGTTAGAATCTGCCAAAGTAACAATAGTATTATTTTTCATAAATTAATTTAACCAATCTTTATATTTGTCAATATTTTTTTTAATATAATAGGGTAATTCAGTTAAATTAGAGACAATTAATTCTTCAGATAAGTCAAACTTATTAGATTTCATGTCAGTTTTTAAATTATAAATAGGTTTTTTTTCTTTGATTATTTCACTTATTTTCTTTTTACCAATGGGATTTAAATCGTACTCTCTGTGATGAAGATACGTTTTCATCTTTTTTTCAATATCAGCTGGAGTTTTTATATTAGAAAAATGCCAACCGCCATCATCTAATATTTTTATATTTTGGTATTTTTTATTAGAAAACAAAGCATCTACTCTCCAGAAGGGGTATATTTTATTTTTAACATTTCTTAACCACTGAGGTAAAATTAAATTTTTTTTTCTACAAGCTTTAGAGCCATACCAAGGAAAATTATTTAATTTAAGATTGAATTTGTAATAAAAAAATTTCTGTTTAAATAAAATAATTTTATTTTTAATAATTTTAATATTGTTATTTTCTAGATTCGGTATTTCGTCTACATCTGAAATAATTATTAGGTCTTCAGGGGATGCAGACTCAATTCCTTTGTGTATTGTGTTTCGTTGTAAGTTTTCTCTTTTAACGGCATTTAAGATATATTTTGAATTTTTCTCATCTTCAGAATCTGTTTCATTTAAAATAAAAAGATCAACAGGTGAGTCTTCTAAAACTATGTAAATTATTTTATTTTTAAACTTTATAAACTTATTTAAGTCAAAAAAAAGTTTTCTGGGTTCTCCACTGTGGGTATACTTGCTTTCAACAATTACAAACTTGTCTACATAGTTGCTTAATAAATTTAAACGTAAATCTAAAATTAAATCTTCGTCATAATACATGAAACAGTCAAAAATTTTCATCTTACAAAAGTTCTAATTTTATTTTTTTTTACTATTTTTAAGAGTTCTATTGAACACTTATTTATTAATTTTTTATTTATAGATCTAAAAACTACTGAAACACCAACTTTACCTAGTCTAAAAAAAGGATAACTTCCAATATCAATTTTTTTGGAATATTTTTTTTGTAATTTAGTCAAATAGTCAGCAATACGACTTTCAACAGTAAGAAGACTAATAGTCTTACTGATAATTGTAGGTCCTTTAATTAAAAACTTTTTTAAATTAGGCATCATTGATTTTAGTATTGAAGGAACGCCAGGCAGACACAGTACATTTTTAATCACAAAACCAGGAGCAGCACTTGATGGGTTATAAATTAATTTTGATCCAGATGGCATTTTTGCCATTTTTTTTCTCGCCTCATTAAAATTTTCTACTCCATAATAATTCTCAAGTATAGTGTAAGCCTCTTTATTAAAGTTATATTTAGTTTTGAACGCTTTAGAAATTGATAGAGCGGTAATATCATCGTGTGTAGGGCCAATGCCGCCTGTAGTGAAGACGTATTTAAATTTTTTACTTAGGCTTAAAATATTATAGATAATTTTTTTTTCTATATCAGGAATAATTCTAACTTCTGAGACACAAATTCCACAGTTAATATTTAACCAATTTGAAATAAATAATACATTTAAATCTTGCGTTCTACCTGATAGAATTTCATTGCCAATTATAAGAATAGCAGCATTTATTTTTTTTTGGGTTTTTTTTAATAACAACATAAAAATATGAATTTTGAAAATAAATTAATATCAGGCCTATTCGTAAAAAGATATAAACGTTTTTTTGCAGATATTAATGTCAATAATAAAATAGTCACCGCACACTGTGCCAATTCAGGTTCAATGATGGGCCTTCTAAATAAAAATAATAAAGTTTGGTTGATGAAATCAAATAACTTAAATAGAAAGTTAAAATATACTTTGCAGATAATAGAGGACGATGGGTTTAAGGTTGGTGTTAATACACATTTGACAAACAAAATTATTAAAGATGCCTTAGAAAAAAATTTGATTAAAGATTTTAGCGATAAAGTTAAGATTAAAAGTGAACAGGTTTTTGGTAAAAATACAAGGTTTGATTTTTATTTAGAAGATGGAAAAACTAAGTCGTTTCTTGAAGTCAAGAATGTAACTTTAAAAAGAAAAAATAAAATTGCAGAATTCCCTGACTCAGTTACTGCTAGAGGAACAAAGCATTTAAACGAATTAATAAACGCAACTAAAAAAGGCTTTAAATCTTATCTTCTCTTTCTTATTCAAAGAGAGGATTGTAATAGGTTTGAGATTGCAAAAGATATAGACCCTGTATATTCAAAAACATTAATAAAAGCCATAAAACACAATGTAAAAATTCTTTGCTACGATTGTAAATTTTTGTCAAAAGGAATAGTAATAAATAAAAAAATTATATTTCAAAATAATGAGTGAAGATATTAAAGAAGCATTTGAAAAGACACGTGTAGCAGGCTTAATAGCAGCTGGAGCTTTAGACGAAGTTGCAAAAATAATTAAACCAGGGGTAACTACTAACCAAATAGATGATTTGTGCTATCAGTTTATCAACGATAATGGTGCCTGTTCTGCTCCATTGTTTTATAGGGGTTTTCCTAAATCATGTTGTACCTCACCAAACCATACTATTTGTCACGGAATACCTGGAGAGAAAACTTTAATAGATGGAGATATTATTAATGTTGATGTTACGTCTTTTAAGGATGGCTGGCATGGAGACACAAGTCGAATGTTTTATGTGGGACAAGTTTCCATTAAAGCAAAAAAATTAATAGATGTTACTTATAATTCTATGATGGAAGCTATTAAAATTTTAAATAAAGAAATTACTTTAGGAGATATTGGTTCTACAATACAGAGATACGTAGAGAGGGAAGGTTTTTCAGTTGTAAGAGATTTTTGCGGCCACGGAATTGGAAAAGTATTTCATAAAGAACCCAACATTCTTCATTACGGAAGAAAAGGAACTGGTCCAAAGCTTAAGCCTGGCATGATATTTACAATAGAACCAATGATTAATGAAGGTAAGTATGAAACTAAAATGCTAAATGATGGATGGACAGCTGTAACAAAAGATAAAAAATTATCGGCACAATTTGAGCACACTATAGGTATAACAGAGACAGGATATGAAATTTTTACATTATCAACAAAAGAATTAAACTACCCTCCTTACTCAGTATGATTGATCGATACTCAAGAAAAGAATTAAGTAATATTTGGACTGACAAAAATAAATATAAAATCTGGCTTGACATTGAACTCGCGGCTGCTGAAGCAATGGAGAAATTAAATATTATTCCAAAAGGTGTAGTTAAAAAAGTTAAATCAAAAGCTAAAATTAATGTTGCTAGAATTTTAAAGATAGAAGAAACAGTCAAACATGACGTTATAGCTTTTTTAACATCAATAACTGAAAAAGCTGGAAAAGAGGCAAGGTTTCTTCACAAAGGGATGACCTCATCGGATGTATTGGACACTTGTTTTAATTTACAATTAAAACAATCAGGTAAAATTATTTTAGATGATATTAAAGATTTATTAACATCAATTAAAAAACAAGCAGTCAAACATAAAAAAACGTTATGCATTGGGAGAAGCCACGGCATCCACGCAGAACCAATAACATTTGGTTTAAAAATGTTAACTTTTTATCAAGAGTTCTTAAGAAATAAAAAAAGACTGGAGAACTCTATTGATGAAATTTCAACTTGCGCAATATCAGGTGCGGTTGGAACTTTTGCTAATATAGACCCAAGGGTTGAGAGTTTCGTTGCAAAAAAATTAAATTTAAAAGTTGAGCCTGTATCTACTCAAATTATTCCACGCGATAGGCATGCTCAATTTTTTTCTACATTAGGAATAATAGCTAGCTCCATAGAAAGATTAGCGACTGAGATTAGACACTTACAAAGAACAGAAGTATTAGAAGTTGAGGAATTTTTTGGAAAAAAACAAAAAGGTTCTTCTGCTATGCCACATAAAAAAAATCCTATCTTAAGTGAAAATTTAAC
>MDTF01000257.1_pt1 | contig 10226 bp, 10 predicted proteins | sample 811191 | NCBI WGS metagenome assembly MDTF01 (sample SAMN05326649, study PRJNA326480) | marine metagenome | isolation source: seawater | place: Southern Ocean | collected 2011 | reverse complement strand
CTGCTAGCAAGGCAAACATATACCCGTTATATTTTTTGGAATAGTAAAAGCTTGACCACATCCAATGCCAATTTCTAGATAGCTCCATTTCAAAATTATATTTTTCATCGTGAGAACTCCCTCCTTGATGATTTACTATAATACTTGAATCAAGAAATATTTTTTTATTATTTTGTTTTAATCTTTTACATAAATCTATTTCCTCTAGGTAAATAAAAAAGTTTTTATCAAAAAAACCAATTTCTTTAAATTCCTGTAAATTTAAAAACATTGCAAATCCTTTGACGCTCTCAACTTCAGCGAAGGTTTGCGTTTGTGATTTAAAATTATTATTCTCTTGTATAGCTGGGCCAATAATTGCAAAATTTTTTGTTTTATGTGCTGTTATAAAAAAATTATCTATTGTATCTTTCTCTAAAATTGAATCTGGATTTAAGATTAAAGCATATTTTGTCTTAACTTTTGATAATCCAAGGTTATTCCCTTTTGCATAACCTAAATTTTCACCAGCAATAATGCACCTGACATTTGAAAATTGTTTTTCGATGTTTTTTTTAAAATCGTCATTTTTTGAATTTTCAACAACAATTACTTCATGTTTTTTATCTATTGACTCTAAGCAACTTACAATTTTTTCATTGCTTTTGTATGATGTTATTACAATAGTAATTTTGTTTTGTGTCATTATTAGAATAATATTTGATTTTATATGATATTTCTTTTAGAAACTTAATATAAATTTTTATCTTATTATGAAAAAAGTCATTGTAACTGGTGGATGTGGTTTTATAGGAAGTAATTTAATCAATTACTTACTAAAAAAAAACTATTTTGTAATAAATGTTGATAAATTATCTTATTCCGGAAATATTTATAATTTAAAAGATATAAATACTAGTAAATATGTATTTGTCAAAACTGACATTAATGATAAAAAAATTATTTCTGGAATACTTAAAAAGTACAAACCCTCTGTAATTTACAATCTAGCGGCAGAAACACATGTTGATAGATCTATAGATAGTCCTGAACCATTTCTTCATAGCAATATCTACGGTGTATTTAATATTCTAGAATGTATGCGTTATTATAATAATAAATCAAAAAAAAAAATAAAATTAATTCACGTTTCTACAGATGAAGTTTATGGAGATATACTCGATAAATCAAAGCGAGCAGATGAAAATTACCCCTTTAAACCAAGTTCACCTTACGCCGCATCAAAAGCTAGTGCAGATCATCTGATCAAATCTTATATTAGAACTTTTAATTTTCCTGCAATTATTTCTAACTGTTCAAATAATTATGGTCCAAAACAATTTCCTGAAAAACTAATTCCAAAACTAATATTAAATATCTTAAATAATAAACCCCTACCGATTTACGGGAAAGGATTAAATTCGAGAGAATGGATACATGTTGAAGATCACTGTAGAGCTCTGGAAATTTTATCAATTAAAGGTAAAATTGGTGAAAGTTACAACATTGGAAGTGGTAAAAATTTATCGAACATAGAGTTGACAAAATTACTAATGAAAATAATGAAAAATAAATTGTCTACAATACCTAAAAAAGTTAAGATTAATTTTGTTAAAGACAGACCTGGTCACGATATTAGGTATGCATTGAACTCTAAAAAAATACAAAAGAAACTTAAATGGAAAGCCTTTATAAAAATAAACGAAGGGCTGTCAGAAACTGTGGATTGGTATATTAATAATCTAGAATATTTTAAATCAATATCAAAAAGAGAATATGAAAATAGAATTGGATTAAAGATATGATTAAAAAAGGTATAATTCTTGCAGGTGGAGCTGGTTCTAGAATGAGTCCAATAACAAAAGCTGTAAATAAACAACTTCTCCCATTATATGATAAACCACTTTTTTTTTATCCTCTTTCAGTTTTAATGTTAGCTAAAATTAGAGACATACTAATAATTGTAAATAAAGGACAGATTGATCAATTCAAAAAAGTTTTACCTGATGGTAAAAATTTAGGAATCAAAATTACCTATGCCGAACAAGAAAAGCCTAAAGGTTTACCGGATGCTTTTATAGTTGGAGAAAAATTTATAGGAAATAGTTCTGTTGCTTTAATTTTGGGAGATAATTTTTTTTACGGGCAGAGTTTGACAAAAAAACTTATATACTGTTCAAGAATTTCTAAGGGAGCTAAAGTTTTTTTACACCCAGTGAAGAATCCATCTTTATATGGTGTGGCTAAAATTGATAAAAATAATAAAGTTGTTAACATTGTTGAGAAGCCCAAAAAAACAAGATCTAACTTAGCTGTTACTGGCCTTTATTTTTTTGATAATAATGTAGTAAAACTTAGTAAATCATTAAGACCCTCGAAAAGAAAAGAGGTAGAAATCGTAGATTTATTAAACAAATACAAAGGGAGCAAGTTATTAAGTGCTGAGTTAATTGGAAGAGGTGGTACTTGGCTAGACACAGGTTCCATAAAAGATTTTAATAGTGCGTCTAATTTTATTGGTACTATTGAAGAACAACAAGGGTTTAAAATTGGATGTATCGAAGAAATAGCTTTTAACAACGAATGGATAGATAAACAAAAAATAAAGAAAGCGATTAATTTTTATGGCAATTGTGACTATTCAAAATATTTAAAATCTGTAATAAGCAAACAAAATTAATGAAAAAAATTCTAGTTACTGGTGGTGATGGAAGATTCGCTGCCGCCATTAAAAGAAATGTAAGTAAATATAAATTTATATTCTTAAATAAAAAACAATTAAATATTTTAAAATTAAAATCAATTGAAAATGCGATTAAAAAGTATAATCCTGATCAGGTGCTTCATCTCGCCGGTCTTTCTAGGCCAATGAAACTTCATGAAAAAAATATAATCAAAAGTATAAATTTAAATATAATAGGAACTTCGAACCTGGTTATAACGTGCTCAAAGTTTAAAATAAAGATTATATATCTATCAACAAGTTATATTTACCCGGGGAAAAAAGGTGGTTATAAAGAGTCTGATGCTTTGTTGCCGTGGAATAATTATGGATGGTCAAAATTAGGTGGGGAATCGGCCGTGCAAATGTATAAAAATCATTTAATTTTAAGAGTTTGTATGACAGAAAAACCTTTTTTACATAAAAGTGCTTATGCAAATGTAAAAAGTAATTTTATTTTTCAAGATGATGTTGTAGGAAAACTTTTAACTATAATAAATAAAAAAGGTATCTATAATATTGGTGGAAAATCTCAAACTATTTATAACTTCGCCAAAAAATACAATAAGAAAATAAAAAAAATATTTTCTAAAGGAGAGTTTCCACTTAGACAAGATATGAATTTGAACAAAATATATAAAATTAAAAAATGAAAATAATTAAAACAAAATTTGCCGGATTGCAGATAATTAAACAAGTTTCTTATAAAGATAAAAGAGGTTTGTTAAGAGTAACACACAATGAAAAAATAATAAAAAAAAAATTTAAGTTTGAATACTGCACAACATCGAAAAAAAATTCATTACGGGGCTTTCACTTTCAGCATAAATTTCAACAGGCAAAATACATTAACGTAATCAAAGGAAAAATCTTAGACTGTGTTATTGATTTGAGAAAAAAATCTAAAACATTTGGAAAATATTTTAAAATAATTTTATCAGATAGAAACAATCTAAGTTTGTACATACCTGAAGGTTTTGCTCACGCATATTTTAGTTATGAAAAAGAAAATATTATTTATTATAAATTAAACAACTATTATCATCCAAAATTTGAAGACGGTATAAATCCATTAGATAAAAAGCTTAAAATAAAATGGCCAAATAATGCTTTGTTGATTTCAACAAAAGATAAGAAATTAGGTAATTTACAAGATTTTGAGAATAGATATAAATATTTATAAAAAATCACTTATATCTTTAAAGTGTATAGGTAAAACCGTGTATTTTGTGTGCTTTTTAAACCAATAGGATGAGTATCTTTCTGCTAGAAAACCATAAATTCTTTTCAGTCCATACCTATCAAGATTGTTGAAGCCAAATATTTTTTCACAGTTGGCCAGCCAAGGAAAAAGAGATTCGTAGTAAGCAAAAAGGATTTCTTTATTTTTGCATATAAACATGTTGTGAGGGTTAAATGAGACTTCTGTATTAACAAAATATTTAAAGTCTTCTCTTTCTTCTTTTGGTAATACACTGATAGCTTTATCAAGATTTTTATAGCCATGCATCATATCGAAATGAAATTTAATTGTTCTCTTGTTTTTATTAAAAAATAAACTCGGGTCAGAAATCATATTTTTAAAGTTGTGTTTAATGAATTTAGAAAATCTAAATTGATTTACAAAAAAATTTTCTCCAAGAATACTATCGTAGTTTAATAGTTTTTCAGGAATTTCTTTTAAAATAATTTTATTTAAATTGTTAAAATTTTTAATCTCTGTATCTTCAAAATTTTTTTTCCAAAATTTTCTATACTGACAAAAACCAATCCATGTGTTAAAATTTATTTTTTTATTTTTCCATAACCAATAGTGGAAGGTATATTCACCGTAGAATGAATTTTTTGAGGAAATGTTTTCTCCAGTTTTATCTGATAGAAATTTGTTAGAAAAATTTTTATCACCTAACCCAACTGGAATATATGATAAGGCAAAAATTTTTTCTTCATGCGATGGATTTAAAGTTAGACAATACATAGCAAGTTCGGACATAGATAACTAGTTTTTATAATTCATTAAAAAATTTTTAGCCAAGACTTGATTTCCATTTTTATTTAAATGTATATCACCATCAATATAGTATTTGAAATATAATTTTCTAAAACCTATTTTTTTTTTAATTTTAAAAAAAGGGTCCATTAAATTATAGAAATTTTTACATCTTTTTTCACAAAAGTTTTCCCATATTTTAACTTGTTTATTGTCAGCTTTGTCATGAAGAAGTGTTGCGGGCCAGGGATATACTGCAATACTCATGGAAATATTATTTTTTTTTAATAGTTCGTGAAGTTTTTCCATTGGCTCCAATGAGTTGTCTATTACTTCTTTTAAGCTTTTTTCTTCATACCATTTTTTTTCATAACTATAGGTCCATGAAGATCTAGAATTATTTAAAACCCAATAAGGAATTGATTTTTTCTTAACACCATTCTGAATTAAAATTTCGTTAGCTTTAAGAGTCAGGTGGTTGGTTATCTTAAATTTTTTCGAGAGAAACATCATTGTCTTTTCTAGGTTGCTGTAAACATCAGGTTTCCAATTTTTGTTTTTTAACAAAACTACGTCATCTTTTAGTTGGTACTTTGCTGTATCATCCTGTAAATCTGATATATCCAGAAAAACTATAATCTCATTAAAAATGAAATCTCTTTCTAAAAGGTACTTTATTTTACTGTAATATATAGATGGAGAATAAGAAGATGAAGCTAAATTAGCTATATTTTTGTTTTTAAGTTTATCTTTTATTTTTGCTACAAATGTTTCATTGTTACCTAAGCCAAATCCGACAGTAAATGAATCTCCTATTATTCCTATATCAAAATTTTTAGATTTTTCTTTAAAATTACACTTATTTCTGAAACCAAAATTATCCGTACAAAATGAGAAACGTTTCTTTCCCCATCCTGCGTTATTTGTAGAATAATTTTTCTTTAAACCATGATGATACACTGGATGCTTTTCGCCCATACTTGTATCTATATCAAAAAAATTTTTTCTTAATATTTTTTTATATACATAATTACCGATTAAAAGATCAAAAACAAAAAAAAATAACAATAGTGCTAAAAAAAATTTAAATAATTCTGTAATTTTTATTTTAACCATGTTTACTAGTTTAAAATTAGAATGCTTGCAGGATCAAGTTTAAGGTCAAACCAATTTAATCTTATATCAAGATGAGCGCCAGTTGCCCTACCTGTTTTACCAACTGTTCCAATAATATCTCCTTGTTTTACTTTTTGCCCTTTTTTTACAAGAACATTTTTTAAATGCATATAAAGAGTACTTACTCCATGGCCATGATCAAAAATGACTGTTCCACCAGTGTAATATAAATTTTTCTCAGAGAGAGTAACCACACCATCAAGCATTGCTTTTATTTCAGTTCCTTCTTTAGCTGCAAAATCTAAACCATAGTGAGGAGACTTAGGAATACCATTTAATATTCTTTGACTTCCATACACGCCAGTTATTATTGAATTTTTTATAGGCAATTTAAATTTATTCTTAAAGAAAGTTAAGTCACTATTAACAGATCTTGCTTCACCAATTAATTTATTATCACTCTTAATTCTTTCGTAAAACTCCTTGGGTGGTGTAACTTGTTTTTTAGGTAAATTGTTTATTTTTTGAATTTTATATTTTTTTTTAAAAATTTTTTTTATAATTTTTTTCGAATTTTTTTTTTTTATAATCTCAATAATTATATCTTTTTTTCTATTTTTACTTAAACCAAAAACAAAAAAACCTTCATTTGAAATTTTAATTTTTTTTTTATCTATAAATACTCGACTCCCTGGTTCGGTATTTCCAATTATTAAATTTCCTTGATAAAATTTGCCTTTTAATTCAAGTGCATGAAGATCTAGAAAAAAAAGACTAAAAAAAATAAATATTATTAATTTTTTCATTTATTGAAACTTCAAAAATTTGTTTATGAATAAAGATTTTATCACAACAAAGCAGAAAACTGATAGGTATGTAACTACAGCATAGCTTTTATTCTCTTCTATAGTTAACCTATGTTTGTTTTTTTGGTTTACTTTATCGAAATACATATTTAGTTAACATTATATTAGTATTAATAAAAAAACATTAAATAATAATTATGAAAATAAAATATTGTAGAAATTGCTTCTCAAAGAAAATTTACAAACTTTTTTCATTAGGAAATATTCATTTTACAGGCAAGTTTTTAAAAAGAAAAAAAAATCCAAGAAAAGGACCTATTAATGTTGTTATGTGTAAAAATTGCGAACTTGTTCAATTAGGTAATAATTTTGATATAAAATATCTATACGGTCCCGACTACGGATACCAAACTGGGATTAATGCCACAATGACAGAACATGTAAAAAAAGTAGCTAGAGTACTATCAAAAAATACAAAAATTAAAAGAAATGAAATGGCGTTAGATATAGCTAGTAACGATGGAACTTTACTCAATTTTTATAGTAAAAATATTACAACTTTTGGGATGGACCCATTAGTAAAAAAATTTGAATCTAATTATAAAAAAATTGATTATAAAATTTCAGATTTTTTTTCTGCTATAAAAATAAAAAAAATCACAAGAAAAAAATTTAAAATAATCACTGCACTTTCAGTTTTTTATGACTTGCTGAACCCAAACAAATTTTTAAATGATGTTAATGAAATTTTAGATGATAATGGTATTTTTTTACTTGAGTTTGCAGATCTAGCATCAATAATTAAGTTCAATATGTTTGACACTTTTTGCCACGAACATCTTGAGTACTACAGCTTAAAGGTTATTTCTAAAATGTGTAGAAAAAATGATTTAAGGATTTTTGACATTAAAACAAACAGTATCAATGGGGGTAGCATTCAACTTTTTATTTGTAAAAAGACCGCAAATTATAAAAATAATAATACATCTATAAATAGAACTTTTTCATTTGAAAGAAAATTAAAATTACATAAAAAAGAAACTTATATAAAGTTTTTTAAAAAAATTAAGAAAATAAAAAAACAAACTTTTAATTTTATACAAAAAGCTAAAAATAAAAATAAAACTATACATTGTTACGGAGCGTCAACAAAAGGGAATGTTCTCTTACAATATTTTAAGCTCAACAATAAAATGATCAGTCATGTTGCTGAAAGAAATCCAAAAAAATATAATCTCTATACACCAGGTAGTAGAATTCAAATTATTTCTGAAAGTCAGTCAAGGAAAATGTTACCTGATTACTATTTAGTATTACCATGGCATTTTAAAAAAGAAATTCTAATAAGGGAGAAAAAAACTATCAAGAATGGTTCTAAATTTATTTTTCCTTTACCTAAATTTACAGTTGAAGGTTAATTATTGTAAAGTTTTTTAAATAAATTTTCAAAATGTTTCTGAAAGTAGAAATCATATGCATTCTTACCGTTAGGATAAACAAGAGGAAAACTTGGACCAGACTCTAACAGTCTTTTTACTTTTATGGATTCGGCCAACGCATAGCCAAAAGAAAGATTTCCAATAAATACTTTGGAACTTTTTATTATTGAGGCAAGTTCTAAAAAGTCGTTACATTCATAATGTTCTAAATTTTTGATAACTTTTTTTAAATCATCATATTCACTCTTTAACCCAACAAATAATGAATTTTCATACTTATTTAAAAAATTATAAGATATCATATTATTTTGTCTTCTCATGCTTCTCATAATCACAATTCTGTTTTTTACAGTTTTATGTGAATCTACGTCAATATAAGGATTGATTAAATTAGAATGTATACCAGTTATATGAAAATACCATCTCACGGAATCTATATTAAAATTAATTGGCCATTCTCTAAATAAATTTAAGTTGATATCTACCTTCTGGCTATCATAAATCTGAACTTTAGAGATATATTTTTGATTTTTTAATAAAGGAATTAATTTATTTACAGCATCCTTTGATAAATAATAATTTCCAAATGGATGCCCATCATTGGCTACTTCCTTTGGTTTTTGTTTTTTAACTTCTAAATACAGGCAACATTGTGAATTTTTTGAAATTTCTTTTATTAAGGGTAAAGAATTTATAATATCACCTAGATGTCCTGAATGCAAAAATGTTAATTTTTTTTTTGTTTTTATAGCCTCAGATATTTCATTTAGTTTTGGGATAACTTGCTTGTCATAGAAATTACGATTATTAATTTGTTGTAATTCATTTTTAATCTTATGATATTTACTTTTATTAAATAATTTTATAAAAAATTTATTCATCTATTAAAAATTGGTTATTTTAATTTAATAACCTTCTTTTTTAACAAATTCGAGATCTTTTTTAACCATATCTTTTACTAAGTCTTTAAACAAATATTTTGGTTTCCACCCTAAATCTTTTTTAACTTTTTTGCAGTCACCCAATAAAGTTTGTACATCGGCTGGTCTATTAAATTTTTGGTCAATTTTTACATATTTTTTATAATCAAGCCCTACTTGTTCAAAAGCTAATTTAGCAAATTGCTTAACAGAATATTGTTTTCCTGTTGAAACGACATAATCTTGTGGTTTCTTTTGCTGTAGCATTAACCACATAGCAACTACATAATCTTTTGCGTGCCCCCAGTCTCTCATTGCATTTATATTTCCAAGTTTTAAATCTTTTTGCAAACCAAGTTTAATTTTTGCGACTGCATGTGTAATTTTTCTTGTTACAAATTCAAATCCTCTTCTAGGTGACTCATGATTAAATAAAATTCCACTACAACAAAAAATATTATATGCCTCCCTATAGTTTCTCGTGAGGTCAAATCCTGCTACTTTTGAAATTCCATATGTTGATCTTGGGTAAAATGCTGTTTTTTCATTTTGTGGTATTTCTAGTGCTTTACCAAACATCTCTGAAGAAGCGGCAAAATACATTTTTGTCTTAGGAGAAAAATCTTTTATTGCTGACAAGAGATAATGCGTTCCATTTATATTAGTATTAATTGTTGAAAATTCATCTTGAAACGCGTAATCAATATAACTTTGTGCTCCAAGATGGTATATTTCTGTTGGTTTTAATTTTTCAACCAATTTTACAATGCTAGCATAACTTTCTAGTGAAGCCGCATGTAAATTAATTTTGTTTAAAATATTTTTTAATCTCCAAAACCTTTGAGTTTCATTTTCCGAGGCAACTCTTCTCACTAAACCGTGAACTTTATAATTTTTTGAGAGCAATAATTCAGCTAAATATGAACCATCTTGTCCTGTTATACCTGTGATTAAAGCAGTTTTTTTCATTATTAAAAATAAATTATTTAATTTATTATTTAACTTATATTAGAAGTTTATTAAAACAATATATTATTATAATTTAAAACAAATATCAAAATTTTGAAAAAATTAATTACTAAAAAATTGAAGCAACTATTTAAGCAAGCTGGTTATGGCTTATACAAGATTATCTATGGAAGGATTAAAGAAGTTGTTTGTTCTGAAGAAGAAATTCATTTTAAGATACAAAAAATTCAGCTAACAAACAGATTTTCTTATAGGGTCTATACAATTTTAAAAGCAAGACTATAT